>ODAK010003516.1_pt1 | contig 16210 bp, 12 predicted proteins | sample 1539591 | NCBI WGS metagenome assembly ODAK01 (sample SAMEA3539303, study PRJEB22396) | soil metagenome | biome: tundra; feature: field; material: soil | place: USA | collected 2010-05 | depth 0.15 m
AATCCATGACCTGCAGCCCGCGCCCCCGAGGCTGGAGATTGACAGCAGAAGCCACCACTCCTTCTTCTCGGCGGATGCGAAATCGCCAATGCGCGTTTCCTGCATCGCAGTCCTGGAAACGTGCTAAGGCCTGATAGCAGCAGTTGAAGCCAAGGGCCACTTGTCCGAGAAGGCGACTTTACGGCAAAGTGATCTGCGAATCGGCTGGTTTTGATGGGATCCGCCTGGCAACCGGGAACTGTTCTAGCGGCGACGAAAGGGTTGTGGTCCGGATACACTCACCGGCGAATCACAAGGCAGATCATCGCAAGCCACGAAAAGCTTTTGATGATCTAGGTTCGCATTAGCTAATTTGTGCCTTATCCTGATCCACTGGAGGAGAATCGAAGTCATGAACAATGCGCTTATCTCGCGGCGGGACTTTTTGCAAACGACGGTTGGCGCGGCAGGTGCTTCCCTGATTTCGGGGGCCGACTTTCTCAGCGCCGAACCCATTCCTTCCGCAGCGCAAGCGGTCGCGCCGAGCGATCGCGTCCGTTTCGGAATCGTTGGCGTGGGGATGGAAGGTTCCGGTCTGCTGACAACCGCCATCCAGCTTCGCGGAGTGGAGTGCGTTGCCGCCGCCGATCTGTACGACGGGCGTCATGAACTCGCTAAGGAAATTGTCGGAAAGCCCATCCGGATCACGCGCCGATACAAAGAGTTGCTCGAATCCAAGGATATTGATGCCATCATCGTGGCCGTCCCCGATCACTGGCACAAGCAGGTGGTCGTGGATGCCCTCGCTGCCGGCAAGGACGTGTATTGCGAAAAGCCCATGTCCCACAACCCGGATGACGGCCTGGCGATGGTGGCGGAGGCGAAGAAGACCGATCGCATTGTGCAGATCGGCGCGCAGCGGACAAGCTCAGTGCTTTGCGCCAAGGCAAAAGAACTCTACGACAACGGCGCAATTGGAGAGTTGAATCTTGTTGAAGCAACCTATGGGCGCAACGACCCCAATGGTGCCTGGGAATACCCTCCTCCAACCGACTTGTCGCCGCAGAATCTGGACTGGGATACATGGCTCGGGACGGCGGCCAAGAAACCCTTCGACCCGCTCACCTTCGCACGCTGGCGCTGCTGGAAGGAATATGGAACCGGCGTTGCCGGAGATCTGCTCGTTCATCTAATCAGCGGCATGCAGTTTGTCCTGGGCATCAATGAGGCCCCGAAACGCGTTTCGTCATTCGGCGGCATCTACCACTTTAAGGATGGACGGAACATGCCGGACGTGCATCCGGTTCTGTTTGAGTACGGCAACATTCCCGTCTATATGAGGTTGAGCCTGGCCTGCGAGTCCACCGAGGTCACCCGTTTCCAGGGGCCCAAAGGCGCCATCGAACTCCGCGAGTTCAGCGTTACGTATACGCCGCAAGCTGGAGTCGATCTCTCGCCGAGCTACTATTCGGGATCTTTCCCAGCCAGCATGCGAAATGCATATGTCAAGCAGTGGCATGAAGAGCACGATCCGGCACCTGGACAGGAGCCCGCGCCCCAGTCGATTACCTTCAACGGCAATGACTACGACGACCTGAAGCCGCATCTGTGGAAGTTTTTTGAAGCAGTGCGGTCACGAAAGCCGGTGGTGCAGGATGTGGTCTTCGGCCATCACGCGGCCCTGGCCTGTCACCTTGCGAATGAATCCTACTTCCGCAAAAGTCCGGTGTACTGGGATGCCGAGTCGGAAAAGATCAAATCGATGGGGTGAATCCGAAGAGCGGGATTTCTCTCGATTCAGTGAAATTCATCTCTCTCACTCAAGCCAAGACAAGGAGTTGTGATTTTGTGAAATTGCAGAGGATCGGCCTCATCACTGTTGCAGTCATGGTCACCACCGTCGCCGGCCCCATGGCGGCAGTTTCCGGTGAAAATCGGTCGTCGGCCGGGCCGTTTCTCGGGCGATGGGACCTTACCCTGAAGGCTCCGGACCACGACTATCCTTCCTGGCTGGAGTTGGAGGAGGAAGGCGGGCAGCTGAAGGCGCAAATGGTCGGCCGTTGGGGAAATGCACGGCCTTTGCCCAAAGCTGCGTTGTCCGACGGTCAGCTTACCTTTGTCTCGCCCAAAGAAGAGGAAGACAGCAAGACCGACCTGGTATTTCAAGGCAAGCTCACGGGCAAAACTTTGTCAGGTACCGTGAATGGCCCCGACGGCAAGACCTGGCAATGGGTTGGCGTAAAGGCTCCCGCACTGCTGAAAACAGTCGCACCTGCATGGGGCGAGCCGGTTCGGCTCTTCAATGGCAAAGACCTAACCGGCTGGACAATGAGCGGCTCCGGCCCGCCGGTGTGGAGCGTGCATGACGGGACGATCGTCAGTCCCGGGCACGGCTCCGAGCTTGTAAGTAATGCCAAGTTCCAGGACTTCAAGTTGCACATCGAATTTAACTGCGGTACAGACTCGAACAGTGGAGTCTATCTTCGTGGCCGTTACGAGGTTCAAATCGAAACCGAGTCCCAAACCGAGCCGCCCAGTCATCATACGGGCGGTGTGTATGGTTTTCTCGCTCCGTCGCCGGAGTTGCCGCGTTCGCCCGACGTGTGGCAGACGTTCGACATCACTCTGATTGGACGGAGAGTTACGGTGGTTCAGAACGGCACGACCATCATCGATAACCAGGAGATTCCCGGTATTACGGGGGGTGCGGTAGATAGTCACGAAGCGGCGCCCGGGCCGATCTACCTGCAAGGCAGTGAAAAAGGCCACGTCGCTTTTCGCAATATTGTCATTACGCCGGCAAAGTAATCGCATTCGCATGCACGACCGGCTTCTGCCCAACGGATTTGCGCCTTCACTGGAGCCGGATCGGATGTAATTGAAAATCTATGACTGCAATCGGCGCCGTTGATATCGGCGGGACAAAGATAGCCGTAGGGATCGTGGATGAAGGCGGACGTCTTCTGTCCCGGGTAGAAGCTGCCTCCAGCGAGGCAGAAGCTTATGGCGATGGCGTCAAGCTCATTACCAAGATGCTGCGTCAGAGCATGCGGGAAACAGGCGCAGCCATTACGGGTATCGGCATCGGCTCAACCGGCCCTGTCGAGCCATTTACCGGACGCTTTGGCGATTTGGACTTTCTGCCGCAATGGAGCGGCGAGAGCCTGGTTATCGATCTGGAGCGGGCCTTTGATGTGCCGGTTGCGCTCGAGAACGATGCCGATGCAGCGGCGCTCGCCGAAGCGGGCTGGGGAGCGGGAAGAAACAAGTCGCATCTCATCTACGTCACCATCGGAACGGGAGTCGGCGGTGGCATCATCTTGGGCGGGCAACTGTATCGCGGCGTCAACGGCGCTCATCCCGAGATCGGCCATCAAGTGATCGACACGGGCGGCCCTCCCTGTTCCTGCGGGTTCCGTGGGTGCTGGGAATCGCTCGTCGCCGGTCCTGCCATGGCACGATGGATGGAAAGCCAGCCGGAGTATGTCGCTGCGGAAGAACTTACCGCCAGGCGCATCTGTGAGTTTGCTCGTGCAGGCGATGCGCTCGCTCTCCGGACCATTGCCAGGGAGACATTCTATCTGGGCATCGGGCTGGCGAATCTTGTGAACCTGTTTACTCCGGACGCGGTCATTCTGAGCGGGAGCGTGATGAAGAGCTCTGACCTATTTCTCGACGGCATCCACAAAGTGATGCGCCAGGGGTGTCGATTTGTTCCTCTGGAACGAGCGGAGCTCATGCTGGCCTCGCTCGGCGAAGACGCAAACCTGATTGGAGCAGCGCGCGTGTGGCACGAACGGTTCACCCGAGACGGCAAGTACGTTTGCCCCTCGATATAACTCGCGATCTCAACGTTGGGAACCCAGGTAGTGAATGACAAAGCACGCTATCGCCAACAAGACGCGATCTCCAAGCAACAACAGCCTTCAAAACTTTTGTGTCAGCGGAAGCTGCGCGCGAGTGTACCGTCGCGGAGCGGATTACCATCCCCTGAAGAAGGTGGCTTCGGTTGTTGATGTGAACATCTTTTTATCATGCACGCGTTTGGCGCTACAAGCCTCTGACTTGGTTCCTGGGTCACTGTCCGAGATGGCGACTTGAACGAAGCCGCTGCGGCGGCGGACGCGTTGCGTATTGCAGAACGACAGCATAGAGATGATCTGAGCTAAGTTGTGTCGCAGAGAAGGAGGTATCTCTGTGACCCATCTTCGCCAGATCATGCTTGAGGAACTGGAGCGTCGTAACTACGCTCCGGGGACGATACGCTGTTACATTCGCGTGGTTGAGCAGTTCGCCCGACGCTTCCGCCGGCCGCCTGATCAGCTGGGCCTGGAACATATCCGCCAGTACCAGGCAGCGCTGCTGCGACAGAAGAAGCTGGCTCCAAGCACTGTAGGCCAACATCTCGCCGGGCTGCGATTCTTTTATATCCAGCCTGCGGCGGAACCATGCGCGTCGTCGAACGGCTCTCCGCCGCGCAACTCCTGCTTCGCTCGCCACCTCAAATGGACCGCTGCGCTGCATGAACCTCCCTCCGCATCCTCGATCCAGACTCGCGCTTCTGCGTGAAAGCAGATCCCTTGTCTCATCCGACCTTCAGTGCCATCAAAGTCACCTTTACAACGTCGGCAGAACCATGCCATGCGACGAGTCGCCGCCGCCCCGCCACTTCAAAGCCGCACATCATGCCCACTTCAGTGACTTGCACAGACATCTGCACCCGGTCAGCCCCATCCAAAGTACATAGCCTTCCATCGGGGCGGCTTCCTTCAAGTCGCTGTATCCGAAGCGCCCCCATTAAGAGCATTCCAAATGCGCATTACTGCGTCGCGGGGCGCTCCAGATACAGCACTAAGCCTTTTCGTCCAAGTGGAAAGTCCCCCCACTGGAAATCAGAAAACACTACGGCGTTCCGAGGACTAATCCGCTGATCGGTTCTTAACTCAAGTTCGATAAGAGTCCTCATCGTCACAAGCTCGACTGTTACAAAGAGGGTCCAGATCGAACTATGCGCAACCTGATCTGGAGGCAAATCAGCGTTCGCACTAAGCAACTCGCTGACCCTTGACTGCGCTACACTTGACAATCGCCGGGGTTCGCCAACGACGGGACGGTCTGTGCACATGATCTGGCGCAAGGCAATCGGTGCTTTTTCCCCAATCGGTAGTTGTACCGATTAAATCTTTCAATTTAACGAACAAGTGCCGAAGGTTAATTTGAGGTGCCTGTTTCGGTTGTGGAGCTTGAGAATGACCCGTTTCTTTGAAGACATCATGCGAGAGCCAGATGCGTTGCGAGACATCCTCTCCTCTGCGACGGGACGGGATAAGGATTCTTATCGGAAAGCTGCCAATGTATTGGCACAAAATCGTACTCTTTACATTGTCGGGATGGGCGCCAGCTGGCACGCCGGCATGGCAGTCGCTTCCTTCTTCCACTCTCGTAGGCGCCCTGCGGTTCTTTGCGATGCCGCTGAATTGCTCTATTTCGGCGACGTCGCCGAAAACTCATGTGTACTCCTCTTGTCCCGAAGCGGAAAAAGCAAAGAGATTGTCGATCTGGCGCGGAACCTCCGTGGCCGCAAAGCCACGATCGTCTCCATTACCAATGACCATCGGAGTCCGTTAGCGGCCGAATCCGATTTTGTCATTGATCTGCATGCCCCGTTTGACACGAATGTTTCGGTGACAATGTATTCGGGAATCGCTCTCGCCGGCTGCCTGCTCGCGGTTCTGTCCTGCGGTGAAGAGATTGATCCCATCGGCGAACTTCTCGACCACGCTCTTGCCGATGCGCAACTCTCAATTCCCACGTGGGAGCGACAACTGGACGGCAACGATTGGCTTGCCGTGGATGTACCCTACTATTTCCTTGCACGTGGCACCAGCGTTGCCAGTTGCCATGAAGCGAGGCTGTTGTGGGAAGAAGCCGCAAAAAGTACCGCTACTGCGCTCACAACCGGCGGTTTTCGCCACGGTCCGCAGGAAATGGTGCGACCTAAACTCCGCGTTGCCCTGTGGCTCGGTAACGACCATCTGATGCATCACGATTTGAAGCTGGCTCACGATCTTCAAACGCTTGGAGTGAACGTCCTTCTGATCGGTCAGCAAGTTGAGGAAGCGTCCTCAAATGTGTTCCTGCAACTCCCTATCATTCCTTCGGAATGGCAGTTTCTCATCGACATCATTCCCATGCAGATTGCCGCCGAACGATTGGCCCGACTTGCGGGAAGAGATTGTGACTCCTTCCGTCTTTGTTCCTACGTTGTCACGGACGAAGGGGGTTTATCTCTCGAAAACCGGAACGCTGAATCGCGCGCCGAAGGGGCTAGATGAAGATTTCCCGCTGGCTTGTCTTCTCGCTCGCAACCCCGGCGCTCTGGGGAGTCTGGGGTGCCCTTACTGAATACCCCGAGAAATGGATTTCACCTCCGTTTCCCGCCACGCTCGGATACGTGGTCTGGTCTCTCACCATGATTCCGGTGTCGCTGTTTGTTCTTTGGCGCAACGGCTGGAAGGTGGATCTTCGTCTCCGCTCCATTCTTTATGGAAGCGCAGTCGGCTTCTCGGGTGCAGGCGGCCAATTGATTCTCTTTTGGGTTTTGACGCGGGGGCCGGCCTATATCATCTTCCCCATCATCTGCCTTTCGCCCGCGGTCACGATTGTTCTTTCTGTAACCCTGCTCCACGAGCGAGCACGCGCTATCTCGACCACCGGCATTCTGCTGTCGATGCCTGCAATTCTGCTGCTTGCGTTGCAGGAACCAGAGTCGAGCCCTGTCCTCGGCTATCTCTGGCTCGCTCTAGCGATTCTCATTTTCCTACTCTGGGGAATCCAGGCCTATTTCATAAAGTCTTCGGCGAATGCGATCTCGCCGGAAGACCTCTTTTTCTATATGACAATCACTGGACTCGTGCTCAGTCCGTTCGCTCTCTTAATGACCGATTTTTCCGCCCGCATCAATTGGGGACTTAAGGGCGCTCCGCTGACTTATCTGATTCAGAGCCTGAACGCATGGGGATGCCTGCTTTTCGTTTTAGCTGTTCGTTTTGGCAAGGCAATCATCGTCGTCCCCATGGTGAACGGTCTGTTTCCTGTCGTAACGATTGTCTTGTCGCTGTTTCTTTACCACACCTTGCCAACGCGTCTGAACTTTGCCGGCATTCTGCTGGCGTTGACGGCGATTCTCCTGATGGCCTTCGACGAGGTTCGCAACGAGGCGCCAGCCAAATCCGGGAATGTGAAAGAACCGGAGACTGCTGCGGGATAAAAACTTTCTCACGCCTCGATGCCTCAGCAGGTTCCGCATCGCTCTAGGAAGGCGGTACCTTTAGCCCGAGCGCCTGGATGTAGCCCGGATTGGTGCGACAGTTGCGCAACTGAACCCTGGTGAGCAGGTCCTGGAGCGTAGCGCGCGAGTGCTCCAGCGACGGTCGCACCGCGATCTGCTTTTCAGCGTCTCCCGTGGAGTCGTGCCTCTTGGCAAACGCCACAATTTCACCCCAGTTGGCAGGCTTTTGCCAGGCCACAAACGCTGATCCTTGCTCTAAGCCTGCCAGAACTTCGCGGCTTCGGTTGGCCCGATGAGCAGATTGAAGAGATCTTCAATCTCCCGGGGCGATCGCGGGCTTCCTTCAAGGCCGAACATGTAGCCTTCCGGCTCCAGCCAATTCCCAGGTTGGTGACCCCGAGCATGAGGTGCTGACCGCCGGGAGCCACCAAGAACTTGCCGTCCGTATGCACAAACCTTGATTGGGCCGAAAGGCAGCAGCAGGCCGCCAGCACGAGAGGGACAATCCATTTCGATTTCATATGGCTAACAAAGGGACGGCGAAGCTGGAACCGGGAGCAGACCGGCAAAGGGCTGCCGTCACATCTGTTGCGGCCGATCTTAACAGATTTGGCGGACAAGCGGCGACGTTCCGAAGCTCCTGGAAGCTGGGAAGGTAATCGATTGTCTAAATTAGTACCCGACTATTCGATTCTATGAACTGATTTAGCACCTTTGGCTTTCCCGCTTCTTGACAATCCTTATTTCCGCGTGATCTTATCCCACCCCATAGCGAATCGTCCAAAGTCAACCGCTCCCCAAGCTCCCCGTCGCTTTGAGAAGAGCATTTGCCAGCGATTCGCCTGTGCCGTTACGCGGAGTCCGGGTTTGGTTGCGATCGCGTGATCAGTGGGGTCAACAAAGTTCTGGAGGCGAACCACATGAAAAACATGAAATGGATGCTGCTCCTGTTTCTGCTGATCTCTGCAGGAAAAGGGGTAGGTTTCGCACAAAGCATAAACGCCGGCGACATCCGTGGCAGCGTAACGGATCCAACCGGGGCCTTGATTCCCGGAGTGACGGTTACGGTCATAGATACAGATACAGGCGTCTCAAAGGATTTCACCACCAATGGTGACGGCCTGTACGACACCAATTCGATCGTGCCCGGTCAATACACGATCACCTTCACTAAGGACGGGTTTGAGCGGCTGGTGCGCGGACCCATCACCCTGGAGGTCGGCTTCACCACGGTCAACGGACAACTGAAGGTCGGCTCGGCAAGCCAACAGGTGACGGTCACCTCCGACGTGCCGATGCTGACCACCGAGACCGGCGACCAGACCGTGGTTATGTCGGACAAGGTCATGGGGGAACTGCCCCAGGTCGGCACGGACTGGGAAAACTTCATGTTCCTCCTTCCCGGCGCGACCAATACTCTTAGTTCGGGCGTGGGTTCGCTTTCCATCAACGGCAACCTTCCCTATAGCAATGTCCTGCAGAATGGCGTATCCCAGACGCTGCCCAGCAGCCAGAACGCCACTGTCGCCAATTTTGAGAATGTGTCGGAGATTCAGGTTTCGATGTCTTCGTTCTCGGCGCAGTACGGGATTGGCGGAATGATCTTCAACCAGATCACCAAGAGTGGCACCGACAGATTCCACGGCAGCGCCTACGACTACATTCAGAACACCGACTTGAATGCGAATTCGTACGGTTTCCTGAGCAAGCCATCGGTACCGTTCATTCGGCAGAACCATTTTGGCGGGGCAATTGGCGGGCCTGTTCTGAAAAAGAAGATGTTCTTCTACTTCGACTATGACCAGATCATTGACCACGGTTCGGCCAGCAATTCAACGAATACGATCCCGACCCAAGCCACCATGGGTGGAGACTTTACCGGGCAGTGGCAGATCTTTGATCCGACCACGCAGACCATTGCGCACGATTCGGCGGGCAATCCGTATCCGGTCAGGCAGTCGTTCCAGTCAGAATACGGCAGTAACGCCATTCCCTCGGCCATGATCGACACGGTTGCAGCGAAATTCCAGCAGTTTTACCCGGCGCCTGGAGGGAGCACTTGCAAGAATGGTTCATCAAGCATCCAGGCAAACTGCATCATTGCGGGTGGAAAGTTTATTTCAGGAAGTACTGGAAGCGAAGGCGAGCCGACCAATAACTTCTACTCAACCGCTCCGGCTTCCTACCCGACAAAGCGGTATTTCGGGCGCCTGGATTACGACATCACGCCGAACAACCGGCTTTCTATGTCCGACTCGCAGGACGACAGCCCACAAATCTACCCGAGTTCCGTTGCCCCAGGTCCCATCGGTTGGCAGAGCGGCGACGTCACCGACAATCAGGCACAGATCACCGATACCTGGACCATCAGCCCGAATATGACCAATGAGGCCAGGATCGGATACACCTTTGAGGACAGCGACTTTGGCGACCTGTCATTGAACAAGGGCTTCGGCGCGAAACTGGGCTGGCAGTTTGGCGTGGCAGACGACCTTCCGGCCATACAATTCGTGAACCAGTATCCATACGCGTGGGTTCAGCCGGCCACCAATGCAATCTACATTCAGCATGTGTTTGATCCCTCCGATGTGGTGACCTTGATCAAGGGAAAACACATCCTCCACTTCGGCGGGGAATTTCTGATTTACCGGGACGATTCCACCGCCTGGGGCAACACCAACGCCGGGACTATGCAGTATTCCGGCCAATACACCCAGGAATGGACGGTGGATTCAACAACTGGGATAGCTTCGCCGAATACCGTAACCGGTTTGGAGTACGCCGACTTTCTGCTTGGCCTGTCGCAGAATTGGAGCGCAAGCTACCAGCCCGAGTTCGGTGGACGCCTGAAGAGTCCGCAGGTATTTGTTCAGGACGACTTCAAGCTGCGTCCGAATCTGACCGTGAATCTCGGTCTCCGCTACCAGATCAACCATGGCTGGAATGAAGTCCACGGCAATGAGGCATCCTTCGACCCCACGGTGAAAAACCCGGCAACGAGCACCATGGGCGCGTTTTGGTACGGGGCAACCCACGCCAATGGTCGCACCTCGAATGAAGCCAACGTGTTCAATGACTTTATGCCACGCGTGGGATTCTCCTGGTCGCCGGATGCAAAGACCACGGTTCGCGGAGGGTTTGGACTTTTCTCCTACATCTGGAGCCTGGATCTTAATGGAGGGGAAGGCGTCGTCATGGGAGCCGCTTTCCAATCTGCTGGCAATCGCAGCGACCAGACGAACGGGATCACTCCGGTCACACAACTGGATGGCACTGGTCTGATTTATGGAACCAGCACGAAGCTGCCTTACACGGTAAGGTCCAACAACTTCGATCCAGCCGCTTACAACGGCGAAAGCGTCAATTATCAGGAGTACCACACCCCGATTCCAAAGATCTATCAGTGGAACTTCGCGGTGCAGCGCCAGGTGATGCCGAATCTCGTGGTCGAGTTCGGCTACGTGGCAAGCCACGGCTACGCGCTCAACTTCCCCACCGACCTTAATGCTGTGCCTCAGAGCAAGCTGTCGTCGAACGATTCCCAATACCGTCCGTACCCGGTCTACCAGAGCATTTCAGGGAGCACCAATAATGCCGTCTCCAACTACAACTCTCTGCAGGCGTCCGTTACCAAGCGCATGAGCAACGGCCTAAGCCTCAGCTTCAACTATGTCTGGTCGCACATGCTCGACTCCCAGGATTCATCAGCCTGGCTGAGCCAGCAGGGTGCGCAGAACTGGCAGATTGCGAATGATGCGTCGGCAAATTACAGCAACTCCAACTTCGATGTGCGCCATGCCTTCAAGGGCTATGCGATCTATCAACTGCCCTTCGGCAAAGGAAGGCGTTTCCTGAACAACAATTTGGTGGCAGACGAAGTGATCGGCGGATGGCAGGTTTCCGGTACGCTATACCTGTCAACAGGCACTCCGTACTCGGTGTTTGGGACTCAAAATACCTATCAGCTGGCGGGGTCGTCCTTCCCCAACTGGGTTCCTGGAGTCAGTCCAAAACCAACGAACCAGTCCGCAAAATGCGAGGCAGGCTCCGGCCCAGATACCGGCTGCCTCAACGAGTGGTTCAACCCCGCAGCCTTCTCGCAGCCGGCAAACGGAACCTTTGGCGACGTAAGGAGAAACTCCCTGTATGGGCCGGGAACCGACGTCGTGAACCTCTCGGCATTCAAGGAGTTCTCGCTACCCTGGGAAGGAATCAGGCTCAAGCTCAGTTGCGCCGCCACCAATGCACTCAACCATCCGTCCTTTGCAAATCCGGGAGGAGGTTTGCAGGGCTCTGCCGGTGTGGGGCAGCCTTACAGCTGGTTCACCACCAACTCCAGCGGTCAGCAGGTTGGCACGCAACAGATCAGCGGGCTCAACGTTTACGGACGCTCTGGAGAGTTGCAGCTTCGCTTGAACTTCTGATTCTGATCGATTTCTGCCACGGGGAGACGGCGGGTGTGCCTGCCATCTCCCCTTGCTTTATTGAATAGTTCGAGACCTCCCATTTTCCATATCATGTAGGTGTCATGAACATACAGAGAGCCATCACGCTCGGCGGGATAGGCCTGCTGCTCAGCTATGCCTTGTGTTTCGCGCAGACCGCCAATGACAAGCAATCGCAAATTGAGGAACACAGTCGAAAGGCTCAGGAATACCTGCGCGACAAGCAACCCCGCCTTGCTATATCGGAACTGCAAGCATTGACGGCGCTCGACCCGGATAATGTCGAGACACAAGCCAATCTTGGAGTTCTGTTGTTTTTTCAGGCCAGACCTTCCGAGGCCATTCCCTATCTGCGTTTTGCGCTTGAACATCAACCTTCCTTGATTAAGATTCAGGGTCTGCTTGGAATTGCCGAGTTGCGAACGCAGGACTTCGCGGATGGACGCAGGGACCTCGAAGCCGCTTTTCCGCAAATCGAGGATCGAAAATTCAAGAGCCAGGTCGGATTGGAACTCGTTGGACTCTACACGCGAGAGGGCGATCTGGATGAGTCAGCCCGCGTTGTCGCCCAGTTGCGCAAGTCCGATCCCGACAATGCCGAGGTACTTTATGCGGCCTATCGCACCTATACGGATCTGGCCGGCGAGTCCATGCTCTCTCTGGCGTTGAGTGTGCCGGACTCGCCGCAAATGCAACAGGTGATCGCCCATGAAGAAAGCAGGCAGGGCAATACCAATGGCGCGATTGCCCACTATCGCAAGGCCATCGCTCTCAATCCCCATTTGCCGGGCGTCCATTTCGAACTTGCAGAACTGTTGCATTCCGCCCCCGATCCGAAAAGCAAACAAGAGACCGAGGCTGAGTACCACAAGGCGCTGACAGAAAATGGCCAGGACGAAAAGGCAGAACTGCGACTGGGGGACATTGAAGCGCAAAAGGGCGAAGTGCAGCAGGCCTTCAACGACTACTCGCGGGCTGTGGCATTGCAGCCAACCGATGCCGACGCGAAGCTGGGCCTGGCCAAGACGTTGATTGAAATGAACCAAACCGACAAGGCGTTGACGCTGCTCGAGGAAGCAGCCAAGCTCGAGCCGACCAATGCGGTTGTGCATTATCGCCTGGGAGTTCTATATCGAAAGATGGGACGCGTCGACAGCGCCAATCGCGAGATCGATCTCTATAAGAAATACAAGGAAACAAAGGAAAAACTGCGCGCTCTATATCAAGAGATGATGGTTTAGCCCCAACAGATCGGCGCCGAAGACGCGGATGAGAAATAGGATAGACCCACGATACAGAAGCCACTCAACGTGTTTCTTCAAGGATTCAGGCGAAATCAATGGGTGGGGAGCAGAAGGAAAGCGGGTTTCGGGTCGTCCGCTTTGTCGTCTTCTGAAGGCTGCTGATATGAATCGTACAGCCGCACTGTGCGCGGGCTTGATCTTCGCGACAATCCTCGCCGTCCTCGCCACGAAAGGCTTCGCACAGGCCAGCCATCCCGCTGACTCGCCCAGGATGCAGCAGCTGCACCAGGATCCCAGATTTGAGCCCGCGCTGAAACTCAAGGGAATGCTGCTTGAGCAACGCGGGAGCACCGGCGAAGCAATGGTCGTGTACGAGGCGGCCCTCAAGCTAAACCCGAATGACGCCGACCTGCTTCTGAAAGCGGGCATCTACAAACTGCAGTCGGGACAAAAGGAAGAGGCGCTGCAAGCCTGCTTCATGTCGGCAGGCTGCAACCGGCCCGTGGTGAAGTCCAGTATTACCTCGCCCAAGCCTATCACTTGAATGGCCGCGATGATCTGGCGCTCGAGGCCATTTGCAAGAGCCTCAAGGCGGATCCTCAAAATGCATCCATCCAGCAGAAATACGGCGAACTGCTTTCGAGCGCAGGGAACAATCAGGACGGGCTGCACTGGTTGCTCCGGGCGCGGAACGCGGATGCCACGCTGCCGCGCATCGATTTTGAAATAGGAGCGGCCGATTACAAGCTGATGGACCTTTCCGGTGCCGAACAGAATTTAGCGCATGCGGTTCAATCCGATCCCGGCGACATGAACGCGCTGCAGATGCTTGCTTCCACCCAGACCAAGCTGGCTGAATGGGAAGCGGCGAAACAATCCTACACGCGCCTGCTCAGCAGCAAACCTGCCGATGCCGAGTCGCTCCTGGGACTTGGCCAGTGCGAACTTGAGCTTAAGGATTATTCGACCGCCGTCGGTACTCTTCAGGCTTTACTGCGCGTCGACCCCACTAAGCTGCTGGCGCATTTCTATCTATCCCGCGCATATGTCGCCATGGGTCGCGCTGCGGATGCGCAGCGTGAGGCGGCCCTGCATCACCTGATGATGGAGCAGATGTCTTTCGTTCGATCGCTTGAAACCGAACAGCGCGAAGATGCCATCAGGCCCCAGGCTCGTCAGCTCTTGCGCGAACACCACGAAGAGGATGCTCTGCGCCTCTATCGGGAACATTTCAAGGCAACATCGACCAACCCAGCGGATCCATTTGTGTTCATCGGGAAAATATACCTGTTCATGGGAACAGCAAAGATGGCGTTCGCTGCCTCGATCATGCGTTGATGCTCGATCCGCGGGTCCGGGGCGCGCACACGTACGAGGGAATCCTTGCTCTGAAAATGGGTGACCTCGCGAAAGCTGAAGATGCATTCAAAGCCGAGCTGGCCAACGATCCCAGTTATCAGATGGCCATTGCCGAAATGGGAGAAGTTCGTTACCACCAGGAAAATTGGACTGAGGCCGAGGATTGGCTTGCGAAGTCAAAAACCATGATCCCGGAATTGCTCTATATGCTCAGCGATGCCGATTTTCATCTGGGAAAAATACAGGATGCCAATCTGGTTGCCGAGACTGCCGCTGCTTACGGCAGAAACGATTCCGGTTTCATGCGGGGCCTCGTGGCGCTTCTCGCTCGCAATAGACAAACAGAGCTTGCCCGCCAACTTGTGCCGGCCTCACAACCATGACCAGCTGTACTCAGCGAGCGGATTCAGTGATCTCCAGAACCTGGTCTGCGTTCACGTTCGTCAGCACCTGTCTGATTCCACTAGGCCACGCAAGTTCGATTTTCTCCACGACCGTTGCGCCTCCCAAGCCGAAATGCACGCGTTGGTCGCTGGAAGAGTTCTAGCCCACGGCGGTTGTGGCCTCATTGTATTGCGAGCCAAGTGCGGTCGTGATTTTCACTTTCGTTCCGAGGCCATCGCGGTTCGACTTGACCCCTTGCAGTTTCAGAATGATCCAGTGATTGTGGTTGCTGGTGCGATTCATCAGGATCTGTGGCGGCCCGTTCAACACCGTCACAACCACGTCAATCTTGCCGTCATTATTCAGATCCCCGGATGCCGCGCCGCGATGTGGCGCCGGAACCGCGAAGCTCGCTCCCGCTTTCGCGCTAAGGTCTTCGAAGGCCAGATTCCCCTTGTTCCGGAACAAGCCGTTCGGAAGGGCATAAGGACGATGAGCCAGTTCCATGGAATTGTCTAGAATGTCGGAGTCTGCCGTGAACAAGTCTTTGAAGCCGTCATTGTCAAAATCAAAGGCTCCCGTCCCCCATGCAGTCAGGCGGCTCGAAAATCTAGTTAATCCCGAACTGCTGGTGACTTCCTGAAATTGACCGTCTCCAAGATTCTTGTAAAGCGGAAAACCCTCGCCGAACATGGCCGTTTCCAATATATCCGGACGCCCATCGTTATCCAGATCGCGAAAGTCGGTACCCATTCCCGCGACAGAGTTCCCAAAGGCGTTGTACGCCACGCCCGATGTGACTCCGACGTCGGTAAACGTGTCGTCGCCGTTATTGTGCAGCAGATAATTTTGAAACGTATCGTTGGAGATGAAGATGTCGGTATACCCGTCACCATCGTAGTCGGCGAACGACACACCCATTCCCTTACCTACATATTGAGCGATGTGGGACTGTGCTGAAACATCAGTAAAGGTGCCGTCGTCATTGTTGCGATAAAGAATGTTGGGAGTGCCCAGAAATTCCACTGGAGAACAATAGGCGGGCAACCCCTGGGCCACGCAAAGCTTGGCCGTCTTGATGTCGTAATCCAGATAGTTGATGACAAGGAGATCGAGAAGGCCATCGTTGTTGTAGTCGAACCACCCTGCCGTCACCGCCCATGCCTTGCCAAGATGCGGCACCATGCCGGCCACCCCGTCCTTCTCCGTTACGTCGGTAAATGTTCCATCGCCGTTGTTATGAAACAGCTGATTTTTGTTTACGCCGGTCACGTAGAGATCGACGAACCCATCGTTGTCGTAATCACCCGCGGCCACGCCCATCGAGTATCCAATCCCCTTCAGGCCCGCTCGTTCCGTGACGTCGGTAAACGTGCCATCGCCATTGTTATGAAAAAGGTGGTCGGGCTCGCCTGGCAGACCGCGGGGGCCGCAGTTGACTGGGACGCCGCGATAGGCACAGTAGGCATTTCTCATGGCCTTGGATCCGGAGATGGGCAGGTTGTCGC
>ODAK010003517.1_pt1 | contig 16204 bp, 12 predicted proteins | sample 1539591 | NCBI WGS metagenome assembly ODAK01 (sample SAMEA3539303, study PRJEB22396) | soil metagenome | biome: tundra; feature: field; material: soil | place: USA | collected 2010-05 | depth 0.15 m
TTCGGCACTTCTGCCCAGATGTGGATGAATCTTCAGTCGAAATACGATTTGGCCGTGGCTGAGGATGCGCTTAGGAAGCAGATCGAACGGGAAGTTTTACCGCTGTCGGCCTGAACGCCGGTCCGCGGGTCGTCACGATTCGTGACCGTTTGAAGAGCGGTCTTTGAAGATCAACTCGGCAATGCGATCCAGCTTGACGGTGATCTGCTCCAAGCGTTCGTCGATGGCTTGCATGGTCAGTTCGTGACGCTCCATCCAGCGCTCGTGGTCCGCCATCCGCCGTTCATGCTCCTCCATCGAGCGGGCGTGGTCCGCCATCCGCCGTTCATGCTCCGTACCAACACGCGTCAGATCCTCAAGCCATTCTCTGTGATCCTTCAGGCCGGCGGCGTGCCGCTCCTGAATGCGGGACGTCACCATCATGGCGTTCTCGAGCCGCTGATTGATTTCTTCCCATTTGTCCATGTTTGCCCGCCTGCTTCACATCATACTCTAAACACCCCTACTGCGCGGCCACGAAGGTCACGCACACCGGCGAGAGCACCTCGATCTTTTTCGATCGCGTCAGCCTGCCGTTCCTCAGGTTCACCCGGAACACCACCACCGTATTGGAATTCTGGTTGGTGGCGAACAGATAGGCGCCGGTCGGATCAAGATCGCGATTTCAGTGAAGGTGGGACGGGTGGAGGCGCGGCCGGCCCTGAACGCACCGCTGGTGCTGGTCCCGCCCGCGGACACGCAATCCCATAAGCGGACAACATCGTACTATTATCTGATTAGAAAGGCGTGGGACTGCACTGGCCCATAGAATGCCGTACAGTCCTTTCACCATGAGACCACTACAGTCATTCTGGCAAGACATCCGGATGGCCATCCGCGTCTTAAGGAAGAGCCCGGCGGCGACGGGTCTTTCGATTTTGTCGATTGCTTTGGGCATCGGGCTCACCACCGGGGTCTTCAGCGTGGGCGACGCCATGTTGCTGCGGCCGTATCCCTTCGAGCGGCCGGGCGAGGTCTTCCAGGTGTCCTCGATGGGGGACGACGGCCAACCTCTCTTCCCCGGCTGGGACGACTATCGGGACATGGTGCGCGCCGGAGCGGGCCTGCTGGACATGGCCGCTTACCAGAGGCGCGGCGTGATGCTGGCACAAGGCCAAGATTCCGAGGTGGTCCTCGCGTATCCGGTCACGCCGAACTTCTTCACATTTCTAGGTGTCCGGGCGGAACTGGGCCGCGCCACGGTCGATTCGGTGGCGGGCCGGCCGGGGGTAGTGATGGGCCATCGGCTCTGGCAAAGGCGTTTCGGCGGCGATCCGCAGGTGGTGGGAAAGACCGTCCTGCTGAACGGGAAAGCTCTGGTGGTCAACGGGGTGATGCCCGCGCAGTTCACCGGACTGCAACGCGGCGTGGCGAATGACGTGTGGCTGAGCATGGATACCTGGTTCGATGTCCTGGGCCAGGCCGCGGAGAAGCAGGGTCGGAACGGACAGTTTGAATTCGTGGCGCGGCTGAAGCCGGGCGTGACGCCGGAGCGGGCGGCGGCGCTGCTGGATGCCGTGATTCGCGGCCCAGGCAAGCACAAACCGGCTCCGGCGGGCAGCCCGGGAACATGGCTGGAGGGAAGATTCGCGCCGGGATGGAAGTCCGGCCTGCTTTACGGCGGCGGTCTGGCGCTGGTCCTGGGTCTGGTATTGTTCGTGGCCTGCGTGAATGTGGCGCAGTTGCGGCTGGCGCAAGCCGAAACACGCAAAAAAGAACTGGGCGTCCGCATGGCTCTGGGCGCCGGACCGGGGCGCGTGGCGCGGCAACTGTTGACGGAGACCGGCCTGGTGAGTGTCACGGGATCGGCTCTTGGCCTGCTCCTGGCACAGGTTTTCATCGGCAGAGTCACGGAGTTTATTGCCGCCGCCGGCCTTTCCTTCGATCTCGAAATCCGCCTGGATTACCGGGTGCTGGCGTTTACGCTGGCAGCCGCGACGGTTTCGGTCTTGCTGGCCGGACTGGCGCCGGCGCGTTACGCCGTGCAATTGGACGTGGCGGAAGTGCTGAAATCCGGGCAGGGCGTCAGCGGCGCGCGCGGCGGACGGCAGAGAAAAGCCTTCATGGTGGGACAAGTGGCCGTTAGCGTCATGCTGTTTGGAGTGGCCCTTCTATTCCTGCAGAGCTTCCGCAACGCCGCAGCCATACAGCCCGGACTGGACCCGCACAAGAAGCTCCTGGTCATGACGGTTGGCTCCGGCTGGCAGTCGCGCATCACCCTCTGGTGTGAGCAGACCTGCGCGCGTCTCGCGGGCCTGCCTGGCGTGCGCGGGGCCACCTTCGCGCGGCGGCTGCCTCTGAGCGACTCGGGCGGCGGCGCCACGGTCCGCGTGGAGAGGCCTGGCCTCGCGCCCCTGGGTGTGGGGTTCAACAATGTGGCGGGAAACTATTTCTCGGTAATGGGCACGCATGTTGTCGCCGGCCGCGGCATCGATGCCAACGACCGCGAGGGCAGTCCGCTTGCGGTGGTTGTATCCCAACGCTTTGCGCGCCAGGTCTACGGCGGCCGGAATCCGCTCGGCGAGTGGATCTCCGTGGATGGAAAGAAGCGGCAGGTAGTGGGGGTCGCCGAGGATGCGCCGTCCAACGATTTGCATGAGGCGCCCGAGCCCTTCCTGTATCTGCCCTTTGCCCAGGCGGCGCCGGACGATATCACGCTCATGGTGGAGACGGCTGGCGATCCGGAGAGACTCGAGCGTGCCGTACGCCACGAGCTGAAGCAGTTCGACCCCCGGGCCGTCGTGTACGACGCCATGACGCTGCGCCAGCATATGCGGCATGCTTTGCTATTCGACCGGGTGATGGTCATCCTGAGCACGTTGCTGGGAGTGTTCGGATTCCTGCTCACTGCTGCCGGGCTGTTCGGCGTGATTCAGTACGCGGTGAACCGGCGCACGCGCGAGATCGGGTTGCGGGTGGCGCTGGGTGCGCGGCCGTCCGAAATCCAGAGGATGGTGCTGGGCGAGTCGCTGCGCATGGCGGCCTGGGGAATTGCCATCGGGCTTGTTCTTCTGGGAGCGGCGGCGTGGTCCGTGCGGTCGGTGGTGCTGGGGGTCCATCCGCTGAATCCCGCGGCATACCTGGCCAGCAGCGCGGCGGCCGTGGCGATCGCTCTGTTGGCGGCGTGGTGGCCCGCGGCCAGGGCTACACGCATCGATCCGATCGCCGCGCTCCGGTCGGAGTAGCCGGACCTACTGCGCGGCCACAAACGTCACGCACACCGGCGAGAGCACCTCGATCTTTTCTCCCGATGGCGTCAGCCGGCCGTTCCTCGGGTTCACCCGGAACACCACCACCGTATTCGAATTCTGGTTGGCGGCGAACAGATAAGCGCCCGTGGGATCGAGCGCGAAGTTGCGCGGCTCTTTACCCAGCGTGGAGACATCCTCGATCGACGTCAGCATCCCCTTAGCCGGGTCGATGGCGTAGACCGCGATGCTATCGTGGCCGCGGTTGGAGCCGTAGAGATACCGGCCCGTGGGGTGCACCGCTAGTTCAGCCGTGCTGTTCTCGCCTTTGAAATCCTTGGGCAGCGTGGAGATGGTCTGCAGCTCGTGGAACGATCCCTTATCTCCATCCCAATCGAACGCGGTTATGGTGTTGCCCATTTCACTGATGACGTAAGCCCACCGCCCGTTCGGATGCAAAGCGAAGTGGCGCGGCCCGGACCCCGGCTTCACGCGGCCGTAGGGCGGATCGTTGGGTAAGAGCTTGCCCTTCTCGAGATCGAAGCGATAGACCAGCAGTTTGTCGAGCCCCAGGTCGGCGACCACGGCGAAGCGGTTGTCAGGCGTCAGCACGACGTCGTGCGCGTGGGGTTCGTGTTGCCGGTTGGGATCCACGCTGGAGCCGAGGTGCTGCACGAAGTCCGACGCTTCGCCCAGCATGCCATCCGCTTTGACTGGCAGAACAGCCACACTGCCGCCGGTGTAGTTGGCTACCAGCACGTGTTTGCCGGCCTTGTCCACAGTGAGATGACACGGGTCCGCGCCGCGCGATGCCACGGTATTCAACGCGCTAAGCTTCCCGGAGCGCCGGTCGATGGCGAACGAACTGACCGAACCGCTCTTTGAACCTTGATAATCTCCAATTTCGTTTGCGGCGAACAGGTAATGTTGCGCGGGATCCACCGCCAGGAACGAGGGGTTGACGGTCTCCGCCGCCAGTTCAACCCGAGTCAGCTTGCCGGTGGACGGACGAAAGCGGCAGGCGTAAATGCCCTTGCTGCCCTTGCCGGTGTAAGTCCCGAAGTAGACCAGGTACTCCCGGGAAGCCTTCGCTGCGCGTGCCAGGCGCGCGGAAGGAAGGATGGCGGACAGGGCCAGCAGCAAGACTGAAATATACCGAACGGGTCGCATGCGTTCATGGTAATCGCATTACGCGCTCGAGTGGGGCGGACCTCCAGGTCTGCGCGGGTCCTCCAGGACCCGCTCGTTCCTTCGTCGGCAGGCCGACGTGGACCTTTCTGCAAGACGGGCCGCAGGACTGGAGTCCTGCCCCACAATGAAAAATCAGATAGAATAGTCTTATAGCCCCCGCAAACTCATCGGAGAAAAATCTATGTCTGAACGAACTATCCAAATCACCGAACTTATTCTGCGCGACGCCCATCAGAGCCTGATGGCCACGCGCATGGCCCTGGAAGATCTTGTGCCGGCTTGCGAAGACCTTGATAAAGCGGGATTTTGGTCCATCGAGTGCTGGGGCGGCGCCACCTTCGACGCCTGCATTCGATTCCTGAACGAAGATCCCTGGGAGCGCTTGCGCACTTTCCGCAAGCTGATGCCCAACTCGCGTCTCCAAATGCTGCTGCGCGGCCAAAACCTGCTGGGCTACCGGCATTACCAAGACGAGGTAGTGCGGCGCTTTGTGGAGAAGGCTGCCGAGAACGGCATAGACGTTTTCCGCGTGTTCGACGCGCTCAACGATATCCGGAATCTGCGGACGTCGCTCAAAGCCGTGCGCGCCACCGGCAAACATGCCCAGGGCACCATCTGTTACACGATCAGCCCGGAGCACACCATTCCGGCCTTCGTGACCATGGCCGAGCAGCTCGTGGATCTGGGCTGCAATTCCATCTGCATTAAGGATATGGCCGGACTACTGAAGCCCGCTCCGGCCTACGAGTTGGTGGAGGGCATCAAGACCGCCTGCGGGGAAGAAACGCTGGTGCACGTGCATACGCACGCTACCACCGGCGTGACGCTGGTCAGCCTGATGAAAGCCATCGAAGCCGGCTGCGACATCGTGGATACCAGCATCAGCAGCTTGAGCCTGGGCCCCGGCCACAATCCGACGGAATCCCTCATCGAGATGCTGGAAGGCACCGGCTATCGCACCGTCGTCGACCTGGAGCGCGTGCGCAAGGTGCGCGACTACTTTAATAAGGTCCGGCCGCGCTATGCCGAGTTCCTCACGGGTTTCAACGGCGTGGATACGGACATTTTCCGCAGCCAGATCCCCGGCGGCATGATCTCCAACATGGAAAGCCAGCTCAAGCAGCAGGGCGCGGGCGACAAACTGCACGAAGTGCTGGAGGAGGTGCCCAGTGTGCGGCGCGATGCGGGCTATCCGCCGCTGGTGACGCCTTCCAGCCAGATTGTCGGCACGCAGGCTGTGTTTAACGTGTTAATGGGACGCTACAAAGTAATGACCGGCGAATTCGCCGACCTGATGCTGGGTTATTACGGGAGTACCCTCGGCGAGAAGAACCCGGAGGTAATCAAGAAGGCTCTCCAGCACTCCAAGAAGGAGCCCATCTCCGGGCGTCCGGCGGATTTGCTGCGTCCCGAGTGGGACCAGTTGCGCGCCGATGCTCTGGCGTTGAACGGATGCAACGGCAGCGACGAAGACGTTCTGACTTACGCCATGTTCCCGGGAGTGGCGCCTAAGTTCTTCCCGGCGCGCAGCCAGGGACCGAAGAATCTGAGTAAGGAGCCGGCTAAAGCGCCCGCCAAGCCCGCCGCGAAACCGGCGTCCGCGCCGGCGCAGGGCCAACTGACGGAGCCGGTGTCGTATGTCGTGACCCTGAATGGTAAGTCGCATAACGTTACCGTGGCTCCGGCGTCGTGAGGAATTGTGGGGCAGGCCCTTGGCCTGCGGCGGGCTCCCAGCCCGCCAGAGCTGCGCCACATAGCAGAAGGCGGCAAACTGGCGCCGAAAGGGGCGGCCTGAGAGGCCGCCGCAGGCTGAGGGCCTGCCCCACATTTGGAGGATGAATATGCCAGTCGCTGAACAAATCAATATGGGTATTGAAGCTAAGATTCACGACTTAGACGAGAAACGCGCCCGCCTGATGGAAGGCGGCGGTAAGGAACGCATCGAGAAGCAGCACCAGGCCGGCAAACTTACTGCCCGCGAACGCATCGACCGGCTGGTCGACGGCGCCAGCTTCCAGGAAATCGGCCTGTTTGCGCGGCATCACGCCACACTGTTCGGCATGGCGGACAAGGAATTGCCGGCCGATGGTGTTGTCACCGGCGCCGCCACGGTGGATGGCCGCCTCATCCACCTGGCCAGCCAGGACTTTACCGTAGGTGGCGGCGCGGCCGGCGAAGTCCATAGCGAAAAGGTCGCCGAGATGATGCGCTACTCGCTCAAGACCGGCTCGCCGTTCGTCTTCATCAACGACTCGGGCGGTGCGCGCGTGCAGGAAGGCATCAACAGCCTGGCGGGCTATGGGCGCGTATTCTACATGAACGTGATGCTCTCCGGCGTGGTGCCCCAGGTGTCTTTGATTTGCGGCCCGTGCGCCGGCGGCGCGGCTTACAGTCCCGCGCTCACGGACTTCATCATCCAGACCAAGGGCGCGCAGATGTTTATTACCGGGCCGTCGGTGATCAAACAAGTTACCGGCGAAGTAGTCACACCTGAAGAACTGGGCGGTCCGGCGGCCCAGATGACGTACTCTGGCGTGGTGCACTTCATCGCTGAGAACGATGAGGAGGCAGCCTTCATTTGCCGCCGCCTGCTCAGTTTCTTGCCCTCGAACAATCTGGAAGATCCGCCGCGGCTGGCGTACGACGGGCCACTCGACCCCGATCCCAGCCTCAACACCCTGGTGCCCGATGAGGGCAAGGTGGCATACGACATGCGCTCCGTGATCGCGGCGCTGCTCGACCAAAGCGATTTTCTGGAAGTGCAGTTGAGCTTTGCGCAGAACATCCTGGTGGGCTTCGGCCGTATCGCGGGCCGCACGGTGGGAGTGATCGCGAACCAGCCTTCCGTGATGGCGGGCGCGCTGGATATCAATGCGTCGGACAAGGCTGCGCGGTTCATCCGTTTCTGCAACGCCTTCAACATTCCTCTGCTGACCCTGGTGGACGTGCCCGGCTTCATGCCTGGCGTGCAGCAGGAGTATGGCGGCATCATCCGGCATGGCGCGAAGCTGCTGTTTGCATACTCGGCCGCCACCGTGCCCAAGGTGACCGTGATCGTGCGCAAGGCCTACGGCGGCGCGTACCTGGCGATGTGCGGCAAGGACCTGGGCGCGGATCGGGTGGTCGCGTGGCCCACCGCGGAAATCGCCGTCATGGGCGCGGAAGGCGCAGTCGAAGTGGTTTTCCGGAGAGAGATCAACGAAGGCATCGACAAGAACGCTAAGAAGGAGCGCCGCAAAGAATTGATCGACCTGTACCGCAACACGTTTTCAAATCCATACGTGGCCGGCGGGGCGCGGCTGGTGGATGACATTATCGAGCCGGCGCAGACGCGCCGTTATTTGGCTATGGCGCTGGAAGCTTTGCAAACCAAGCGCGAGTTGCGTCCGGCCAAGAAGCACGGCCTGATGCCGCTGTAACTTGTGGGACAGGCCTCCCGGCCTGTCGCTTGCGGTCTTGTAAGGAAGGCAGATTCATGGGTTTATTACTGTTGCCGCTGGGAATTTTGGCGGGTTGGTTAGCGGGCGCAGCCACGTCGCGCCGGATGGTGCGGCGTGAGGTGCGGCGTCTGGAATCGCTGATCGAGAGCAAGAACGGGAACGCCGCTCCGGCGCCCGAACCCGCTCCGGCGTTGACGGCGGCGCCCGCGCCCAAACCTCCGGAACCGGAGCAATTGGAAGAAGTCGCTCCCGAAACGATCATGATCCTAACCGCCGCCGTCGCCGCATTCCTGGGGAAACGGGCGCGTATCCGCGGCGCGCGGCTGGTACGCACCGCGCCATCCAACGCATGGGCGCAACAGGGCCGCGTATTTGTTCAGGCGTCGCATAATCTGGGGGTAATACACGGGCGATGAAGCTGCGAATCACACTTGACCAAAAAACTTACGAAGTGGACGTCGAGGTAGCCGAAGACGATCGCGCGCCGGCCAACGCGGCGCACGCCTACATCCCGGCGGCGCCCACCGCGCTGCCATCCGGACCTCCACCGCCGCGGCCGGCCGCCGCGCCGGACAGCAATGTGGCGGAAGATAAGGTTTGCCGCAGCCCTGTGGCGGGCATCGTCGTGCGCGTGAATGCCCAACCCGGCCAGCAGATCCAGGCCAACGATCCGGTGCTGGTGCTGGAGGCCATGAAGATGGAGACCAACATCACCTCGCCGGTGGCCGGCAAGGTCAAAGCCATCAATGCCAACGTGGGCGACGGCGTGCAGGTCGGGCAGGTCCTGGTCGAATTCGAATAGTTATGAGTGAAGATCTATCTAATGTTCCTGGTTTTCAGTTCGTGGACCACGTGGCCATCGCGGTGCGCCAAGGCGAACTGGATGCGCAGGTGAAGGCGTATGGGCTGCTCGGCTTCCGGGAGATCCATCGCGAGGAAGTCTACGGCGGCGACCAGGTGCGCGAGGCGCTGCTGCGTGTCGGGGACGGCCCCAACCTCGTGCAGTTGCTGGAGCCGCTGAGCCCCGATTCGCCGGTGCAGAAGCTGATCGACAAGAACGGCGGACGCGGCGGTCTGGCCCACGTGGCATTTCGCGTCCGCAACGCCCAAATCGCGTTTCAATATATGAAGGAGGCCGGTTTCCAGTTGATCGACAAAGCGCCGCGCCCCGGATCGCGCGGCACCACCGTGTTTTTCGTGCATCCGAAATCGCTGGGCGTGTTGATCGAGATCGTGCAGGACCCCGCGGCATGACTGAGAATCTAACGTTAGCGGAGTTTCCGCCGGTTTCGACCGAGCAGTGGGATGAGGTGGTGCGCAGGGACCTAAAAGGCGCCGCTCCCAAGACCAAGCTCTACTATCGTGCGGAAGATTTGCGCGGGCTGGAATATTTGGATTCCGCGCCGGGCGAGTTTCCCTATACCCGCGGCACGCGCGGCAACAATGCGTGGCGCATCCGGGCGGTGGTTCACGATGCCCCAGCCGCACGCGCCGCGCTGGATGCGGGCGCGGATGAGATTTGCTTCGTGGTTGGCGAACAGAATATCGACGAGGTTTTGGAAACGCTCCCCCGCTCAGGCGTTCACTTCGAAGCCGGCGAGCGGGCGGCCGAAGTGCTCGAAGCGCTGGCCCGGCGGCCGGTCGCTAGTGGGTCCGTCGACTATGAGCCACTGGCGGACCTTGACCGCGCCGCCAAGCTCATCCGCGCGGCCCGCACGCCGCAGTTTCGCCCCGTCACCATCCGCGCCCACCGCTTCTCCGAAGCCGGCTCTACCACCGTCCAGGAACTCGGATTCGCGCTTGCCGAAGGAGTCGAGATCGTCTCGCAGCTCACGGATCGCGGACTGACGCCGGACGAAGCGGCGCAAGCCCTGGCGTTTTCGTTCGCCATCGGATCCAACTACTTCCTCGAAATCGCCAAGCTGCGCGCCGCTCGCACGGTGTGGGCCCGCGCGGTGGCCAGCTTCCAGCCCGCCCATGCCGATGCCGCCAAGATGACCATCTACGCGCGCACCTCGCACTGGACGAAAACCATCTACGACCCACACTTGAACCTGCTGCGCTCCACCACCGAAGCCATGGCCGCGGCTGTCGGCGGCGCGGATTCGCTGCAAGTGGAAGCCTTCGACGAACCCTATCGCGCGCCGGACGAGTCCGCGAGCCGCCTGGCGCGCAACACCCAATTGATCCTGAAGCAGGAAGCCTGGCTGGATCGCTCCGTGGATCCGGCGGGCGGCTCGTATTACCTGGAAGTCCTCACCGATTCCCTCGCCCGCGAAGCCTGGAAGCTGTTTCAGCAAATCGAAGCGGCGGGCGGGTTCCTGAAATATTCCGAATCCGGCGCGCTGGAGCGCGACATCGCCAAATCGCGCGCGGACCGCGAGGCGGCCGTCGGCGCGCGCCGGACGGCCATTGTGGGGACGAACCAGTATCCCAATCTGGCCGAGCGCATGCTGCCCAAGATCCAGCGCCAGGATTCCGCGCCGCGCGCCGCTCGCATCTTCGAAGAGATCCGCCTGCGCACCGAGCGGTATGCCGCCCGCACTGGCCACACGCCGCGGTTCCTGCTGCTCGAAGCCGGCGATTTGAAGATGCGCAAAGCCCGCTCCGGCTTCATCACGAACTTCTTCGGCTGCGCGGGATTCGAAATTCAAATCGCCGATGCGCTCACCGGCGATCCGGACGCGGTGGTGCTGTGCAGCGCTGATCCCGAGTACGCCGCCCTCGCGCCGCGCCTGATTCGGCAACTGCGCGATGCCGGCAAAGCCACGCCGGTGATTGTGGCCGGCAATCCCGCCGAATCCATCGAGCAATTGAAGCAGGCCGGCGTCGCGGATTTCGTGCACGTTCGCAGCAATGCGGCCGAAGTCCTGCGCGCCTGGCAGGAGCGCCTGGGGGTGAGAGACTAGCCATGCGTCCCGATTTCTCCAAAATCGATTACAAGCCCGCGCCCGCCGCGCCGCACGCGCCACAAGCGGAAGGGGCATCCTCCGGCTCCGAATGGTTCGCGCCGGAGCACTTCGCCGTCCAACCCTGGTACACGCGCGCGGACCTGGAGGGCATGGAGCACCTGGCCTACGCCGCCGGTCTGCCGCCTTATCTGCGCGGCCCCTATTCCACCATGTACGCCCGCCAACCCTGGACCGTTCGCCAGTACGCGGGCTTCTCCACAGCCGAGGAATCCAACGCCTTCTACCGGCGCAATCTGGCGGCGGGCCAGAAAGGCCTCTCGGTGGCCTTCGATCTGCCCACCCACCGCGGCTACGATTCGGACCACGAGCGTGTGGTCGGCGACGTAGGCAAGGCCGGCGTGGCCATCGACTCCGTGCTGGACATGAAGATCCTCTTCGACCAGATTCCCCTCGACCAGATGTCGGTGTCGATGACCATGAACGGCGCCGTGCTGCCCATCATGGCGTTCTACATCGTGGCGGCCGAAGAGCAGGGCGTGTCTCCGGAAAAGCTCAGCGGCACCATCCAGAACGATATCCTTAAAGAGTTCATGGTCCGCAATACGTACATCTATCCGCCGGAAGGCTCCATGCGGATCATCGGCGATATCTTCCGCTACACCTCCGGGAAGATGCCGAAATTCAACTGCATCAGCGTGAGCGGCTATCACATGCAGGAAGCCGGTGCCACGGCCGATCTGGAACTGGCCTACACGCTGGCCGACGGCCTGGAATACCTGCGCACGGGCATTCGCGCGGGTCTGGATATCGACAGCTTCGCCCCGCGCATCTCCTTTTTCTGGGGCATCGGCATGCACCACTTCATGGAGATCGCCAAAATGCGCGCCGCGCGCGTGCTGTGGGCCAAGCTGGTGAAACAGTTGAATCCGAAAAATCCGAAGTCCATGGTGCTGCGCACGCATTGCCAGACTTCCGGCTGGAGCCTGACCGCGCAGGATCCGTTCAACAACGTCGTGCGCACCTCGGTCGAAGCGCTGGCCGCCGCGCTGGGCCACACGCAATCGCTGCACACCAACGCGCTCGATGAAGCCCTGGCGCTGCCCACCGATTTTTCCGCGCGCATCGCCCGCAATACGCAGATCTACCTGCAGGAGGAGACCGGGATCACCAAAGTCGTCGATCCGTGGGGCGGCTCGTATTACGTCGAGAGGCTGACCCACGAGCTGATGCACCGGGCTTGGCAATTGATCCAGGAAGTGGAGCAATTGGGCGGCATGGCGAAGGCCATCGAAACCGGTCTGCCCAAGATGCGCATCGAAGAGGCCGCGGCGCGCAAGCAGGCGCGCATCGATTCCGGCAAGGACATCATCGTGGGCGTGAATGCCTTCCAGACCGAATCCGATGCCGATGCCGCGCTGGATGTCCGGGTGGTGGACAACACCGCCGTGCGCAAATCGCAACTCGCTCGCCTGGAGGAGCTGCGGCGCACGCGCGACGTCGTCGCGGTCCAGGAAGCCCTCGCCGCCCTCACGCGCTGCGCCGAAACCGGCCAGGGCAATCTGCTCGATCTGGCGGTCGTCGCGGCCCGCCGCCGCGCCACGCTGGGCGAGATCTCCACGGCGCTGGAACGCGTGTGGGGCCGCTACCAGGCTGTCACCCGCACCATTTCCGGCGTATACTCGGCTGAAAGCAAGATGGACGAAAACTTCCAGAAGGCCCGCCACATGGCGGATGAGTTTGCCGCCGCCGAGGGCCGCCGTCCTCGCCTGCTGGTGGCCAAGATGGGGCAGGACGGCCACGACCGCGGCTCCAAGGTGATCGCCACCGCGTTCGCCGATTTGGGCTTCGACGTGGATATCGGCCCGCTCTTCCAGACCCCGCGCGAGGTGGCGCGCCACGCCGTCGAGAACGACGTCCACGTGCTAGGCGTCTCGTCGCTGGCGGCCGGCCACAACACGCTGGTGCCGCAAGTCATCGAAGAACTCAGGAAGCTCGGCCGCGAGGACATCCTGGTGATCGTCGGCGGCGTGATTCCGCCGCAGGATTACGACTTCCTCTACAAGAGCGGCGTGGCCGGCATCTTTGGACCCGGCACCGTGATTCCGCTGGCCGCCCAGGAGATTTTGAAGACGTTGTCCACAAGTCCCGTGGAGACCGCATAAGTGAGGCTCCTGCTTTACACCCAGAATTGTGGGGCAGGCCCCCGGCCTGCGGCGGCCTCCCAGGCCGCCCTCTTTTGCGAGGCTTACTAAGTGGAGCCGGCGCCATCGCGCCCCCGGCGGCGCCTCCCCCGCGACGCGTACGTCGAAGGCGTGCTGCGCGGCGACCGCACGATTCTCAGCCGGGCCATCACCCTGATCGAAAGCCTGCACGCCGAGGACATCGAGCTGGCCCAGGATGTATTGGAGCAGTGCCTGCCCTACTCCGGCGATTCCATTCGCGTGGGCATCACCGGCGTGCCGGGCGCCGGCAAAAGTTCCCTCATCGAAGTGCTGGGCGTGTACCTCACCGGCGAGCGCGCGGAGAAAGTCGCCGTGCTGGCGGTGGACCCCTCCAGCCAGGTATCGCGCGGCAGCATCCTGGGCGACAAGACGCGCATGGAAACGCTGGCCAACGACGACCGCGCCTTCATCCGGCCGTCGCCCTCCGGCGGATCGCTGGGCGGCGTGGCCCGCCGCACCCGCGAAACCATGCTGCTCTGCGAGGCGGCCGGATATCGCAACGTATTGGTCGAAACCGTGGGCGTGGGCCAGTCGGAAACCGCCGTCCGCTCCATGGTCGATTTTTTCCTGCTGCTGATGCTGGCGGGCGCGGGCGACGAGTTGCAGGGCATGAAGCGCGGCATCGTCGAGATGACGGACCTCATCGCCTTCAACAAGGCCGACGGCAACAATCGCGCGAAAGCCGAAGCCGCCCGCCGCGAGTATGAGAGCGCGCTGCACCTTTTCTCCGTCTCCGGTACGGGCTGGACGCCGCGCGTGATTACCTGTTCGGCGCGCGCGCGCGAGGGCATCGCCGAAATCTGGGATGCCGTGCTCGAACATAACGCCTGGCTGAGCAGCACGGGGCAACTCGCCGGCTATCGCCAGCAGCAGGTGAAGAGCTGGATGTACGAGTTGATCGAACAGGCTCTGCGCGACGAGTTCCTGCAGCACGCCGGCGTGCGCGAGAAGCTGGCGTCTTACGAGCAGGACGTGCTCGCCGGACGCCTCAGCCCATTTCGCGCCGCGCGCCGCTTGATCCGGATCTATACGGAGAATCCATCATGATTTTTTCTTTCCCCTTGCTTTCGGCCGAAGAGGCTGCCGCGCTGGTCGAGCACGGCCAGACCGTCGGCTTCAGCGGCTTCACTCCGGCCGGCGCGCCCAAAGCCATCCCCATGGCCATCGCCGAACGGGCCACCGCCGAACATCAGGCCGGACGCGAATTTCAGATCGGCGTCCTCACCGGCGCTTCCACCGGCACCTCGCTCGACGGCGCCCTGGCCAAGGCCGACGCCATCAGCTTTCGCACGCCCTATCAGTCCGACCCGGCTCTGCGCGCGCGCATCAACGCCGGCCAGACCCGCTTCTTCGACATGCACCTGTCGCTGATGCCGCAGGCCACGCGCTACGGCTTTCTCGGGCCCGTGCATTGGGCCGTCGTGGAGGCGAGCGATGTCACCGCGGGTGGCGGCATCGTGCTCACATCGTCTGTCGGTTGCGCGCCCACGTTCTGCAGCAAGGCGGAGAAGATCATTATCGAGCTGAACCATCGCCACCCGCCCACGCTGCTCGGCATGCACGACATTTATGAGCCGGCCGATCCGCCGCACCGCCGCGAGATCCCTATTTATGCGGCTTCCGACCGCATTGGCTCGCCGGTCATCAAAGTGGATCCCGCCAGGATCGCCGGCGTAGTCGAGACCGCCGCTGATGACGAAACCGGCGCATTCGCCGAACCTACGCCGGTCACCGACAAGATCGGGCAGAACGTGGCCGAGTTCCTGGCCGCCGAGATCGCCTCCGGCCGCGTGCCGAAATGCTTCCTGCCGATCCAATCCGGCGTGGGCGATATCGCCAACGCCGTGCTCGGCGCGCTCGGCAAGCATCCGGACATTCCGGCCTTCGAGATGTACACCGAAGTGCTCCAGGATTCCGTCATTCGCCTGATGAAGAGCGAGCGTGTGAAATTCGCCAGCAGTTGCTCGCTGACTGTCACCCACGCGACGCTACGATCGGTCTACGACAACCTGGAATGGTTCCGCTCGCGCATCCTGCTGCGGCCCCAGGAAATCAGCAACAACCCGGAAGTGATCCGGCGGCTGGGCATCATCTCCATCAACACCGCGATCGAAGTGGATATCTTCGGCAACGTGAACAGCACGCACGTGATGGGACGCCAGATGATGAACGGCATCGGCGGCTCGGGCGACTTCACGCGCAACGCCTACCTGTCGGTCTTCACCTGCCCGTCCACGGCCAAGGGCGGCAAGATCTCCACCATCGTGCCGCTGGTCAGCCACATGGACCATAGCGAGCACTCCGTGCAAATCGTGGCGACGGAATATGGCATCGCCGACCTGCGCGGCCGGTCGCCCTATGAGCGCGCGGTGTTGATCATCCAAAACTGTGCGCATCCCGACTTCCGCGACGAGCTGAACGGGTATCTGGAAATGGTGGAAGGCGGTCACACCCCGCAAACGCTCACGGCGGCCTTCAAGATGCACGAGCAGTTTCTAGAGACGGGCGACATGCGCGGCGTCGATTGGCGCCAGTTCGTGGGGTAGGGTATTGCGGATCAAGCCAACCGAAACGGGTCAGGACAACGTGAGAGTTGCAGTCTCGCGAGCGCCCCTGGCCTACATCAACGCGGCAAGCCACGGTGCGATCGTCCGGTTGTCGGTGCTGGCGCGAACCCGGTCTCCGCGGGGCGGTAATTCCACAGAGGCCCTTTTCGAGACACACGCCTGTATTTCGTCGGATCACTATAGGGCCAGCTCCCGTGAGAACCCAAATAACGGTTTGATCTTTTTGGTGGCAAGGTCGTAGTGGTGACCGCTCCGAATTGGTCTCCACAATGCGTGGCCAAATTGCCGACAGAGCGACACCCGATATGTGAGTTGGTTAAACAGGCTGACCTGCCCGATAAGGTCAAGAAAGGATTTGTCCCAACTGAGAGTAAGCAGGTGCCCATCGGTCTGACGTAGTGCTTGCTGATCGTCTTGCAGTATCGGCGTGAGACTCACGTCAACCAGTGGATATGAAGGCACAGTGCCGAAACGGACAAACTGTCTCACAACATCGAAGTCTGATCCAGATGCGAACTCGCTTCCACACTCGAAGCCAGATAGTTGAACACGTATTTTGCGATGCAGCGCCGTATGCCTTTATTAACAGTCACTAGTGTCCGGTAAAGTACTTTGCGGAGGCCAGCAAACCCTTTCAATCCAATG
>ODAK010003518.1_pt1 | contig 16201 bp, 14 predicted proteins | sample 1539591 | NCBI WGS metagenome assembly ODAK01 (sample SAMEA3539303, study PRJEB22396) | soil metagenome | biome: tundra; feature: field; material: soil | place: USA | collected 2010-05 | depth 0.15 m
CTGTCATAACCGCCTCCTGCCTCGCATCCGAGGGCTTCTTGCTCTGCCAGCGCTTGATTGAATCGCGCTTGACACTTTTCTTAAAGCATTCGGCGTACCAAACCAGCGAATGAGGAAAATTGTTGCCATGACGGCGGTGTAAGTGGCGACGATTGTTTGTCTTGTGCAGCCCTGTTGCGAATCTCCTCGCTGCCCGCGTTGCGTTATTCAACGACGTGATTCGTTGCGTTCTGCAACTGGAAATCCGTGGAATGTCACCTTTAGCACTTACTCCCCTTCTGTATGACCAGCGGTACCAGTGAGTTAGCTTGCATTCAAGGCGGGTGAGGAGCGGTGTTGTAATTTTCATCGCGGTGATGCACTCTGCAACACCACTGAGAAGAAAAACCGCGGTCGTGAACGGCCAGGAAAATTTATTTTCGGGGAAAGCCGGGGCGAATCGTCTGTACGTGAAGTTGGGCCAAAGTCGCGTGCCAGTTGAAACCTGAATACCGCCGCGAAACAGGTCCCATGCACAGGAACGCTCTCTCTTTTTCCTACTGCCCGGCGGTACCTTTCACCACAATTCCCAGTTTCTCGGTCGCGCCCGCACCCGAGGACGGAACAGCCACAGTGAAGACCACCGTTCCCTGCTTATCTCCCACGGCACTACCGGGATCGCCCGCTGTGTCCAGCGCAATTACCGCCGGATGGTTGGTGCCAGTCGTTTTGGCGCTCAATGCAACCAGCTTCTTGTAAAGGTAACCCTGCTCCGGATTGGGATCGCTGGCGACAGGAATGGCCAACAGGAAATCAGGATTAGGTGCCACACCCATGTGATTGCCGTCCTGCGGTAGCAGTTGATACCGCAAACTGTACACACCGGCAGGCATTGCCTGTCCGCGAAAATCGGTCATGCCCTTGGGCAGGTTGACCACGCCAACAAATTCTGCGTTCGCCAACTCAGGATAGAGCGCGCCGGAAAGATCTTTCGCCGCGGTTTTAAGCTGTTTTGCAAACCAGAACTCCGCTGTCCAACCGCCGTCGAGGGTTATGCGGTATCCCTTTTCTTCGACGGCTTGCTTCAGCGCATCGGAAGCTCCGGGCGCACTCAAGCCGCCGATGCGCTCGACCTGCGCTGCAGCGGCCCAAACGGCGGTTACCACACAAAACAGCGTACCCCAAATCAGTCGCCAGCAAAGCAACCGTTGTCTAGCCATCACTCGATTCTAAGCTCGAAGCCGGTGTCGAACCCACTCGGCAGAAAAAAGGAGGGCGCTTTCGCCCTCCTCGGTTGGTGGGTTCAGGGATTTAAACTACTTTCTTCCACTAAGGCTCCCTGTTGCATTGGGGCTGCAGCACGTAATGCTTCCGAAGATGCCGTGAGCTTCTTCGAAGGCCCCGGCTGTGAAGTACAGCGTTGTGGTCGGGCCCGAGCGCGAGCCGTTGCCGAATCCCAGCCCCCACAGACTCTCGATCTGCAATTGGAGTACGGCAGGATTGAATAGCAATCCAACGAACTGGCCGCTTGAGGTGTAGGCCACGATTGCGCCACTACCGAACTGCCCGACGAGAATATCTCCGCCGAAGCCGCCAAAGCCGGTTGCTGGAGCGACTACCACGGCCCAGGGAGAGTTCAGGTAGGTGAGGTGGGGAAGCCGCATGAGTAGATTACCTGACGTATCGAAGAGGTCCACGTAGCCATTTCCCGGACCCCGCACGTCATCATGCTTGGCGGGATCCTGTTTGGCGAAGGTCACCGCCAGTTTGCCATTTCCGATATTAGCGACGTTGAAAGGGGCAAAGCCGGTTGGGATAGTGCTGTCCTGGAAGCGGCCTGAGCCAAACGAATGCGGAGCAAAGTTTGCGTCAAACACGTCCACGGAACCATTTCTAAAGTTGGCCGCGTAGAGGTAGTTGGCGCCGCTCGCCGATGCCAGTGCAAGTCCCTTGTACACGGCACCAGGGAAGTTATTGACCGCGATCACCGTACTCGTGCCGGAACTCCAGCCCTGGATGGTTCCGTCTTCCGTCGCAAACAGAAAGTGCGTGGCATTGCCGCCTATTTGAAAGTCAGACGTGCTGTTAAAGACAATTCCCGTTGGGTTTCCGCCGGGTGTGCCGTCCCATTGTGGAACGGAGACTACCAGCCCCTGAGGACTTCCTGTTCCGTCGTAGAGTGTGGAAAGTCCCGCACCGTTGTCAGAAACCCACCATGGTCCCGTTGGGCTTGCAACCAATCCCCAGGGATTAACCAGGTTTGTGTCATTGAAAGTGCCGACATTGGGGATGTCGGAGGTAAGGTTCGTTGGAGTAGCCTTCTGGGCGGCCGCCGGTAAGCTGAACAGCGTAGCCGCTGCCAGCAACGCCATGGCACTCATAAGCAGCCGAGCGGCGGTGTGGGATCTGGTGAACTTTGTGCTGAGCATCTTTCCTCCATCAATTTCAAAATTGAGAATTTACTCCCGGGCAACGCGGACTGCTGTGAATCCCTGTCGCCGTGAGTCTTCTGCAATCTAACTGGGACCGAAGCAGGAGTTGTCTTGGGCAGGTAAACACATTGTCAAACCTTGGTGACATAGTTTGTCGCGAGGTATCTCAAGCGATGGGATGGATGTCACAGAATTGTCAACAACCCGTTGACTGTCAGTTCGATTTTGTTGTTAGCTTTAGCTCAGAGGTCGTGTGGGAATCGAGCGATGGACAAAATCCTCGTAATTGAAGACGATTTGGCAGTACAGCGGGCCTTGCGGCGGACCTTTGAATCGGCCGGGTTCGAGGTGTCTGTCGCGGCTGACGGGGCCGTGGCCATGGAAACCTTCCGCGCCACCATGCCGCGCATTGTCATCCTGGATTTGCGCCTGCCGGGGAAGTCGGGTCAAGACCTTTGCCGTGAGATCAAGCAGGAATTCTCCAGCGTGCCCATCCTGGTGCTGAGCGCTGCCAGCGATGTGCTGGACAAAGTCCTGCTGCTGGAAATTGGTGCGGATGACTATGTTACCAAACCATTCAGCCCCCGCGAACTGCTGGCCCGAGTGCGCGCCGCGACGCGTCGTTTGAACCAGGCTTCGGACAAGTCTGAAACGTTTAGTTTCGATGATGTGGAAGTGAATTTCTCCAAGATGGAGCTGCAGCGCGACGGCCATGCGGTGGCCCTCACTCCGCAAGAGTTCAAGATGCTGCGCTTCTTCCTTAACCATCAGGAGCGGGTAGTCTCGCGGACCGAACTGCTCAATGAAGTGTGGGGCTACACCAATTACCCGACCACGCGCACGGTTGATACCCACATTCTTCGCTTGCGACAAAAGTTGGAAAAGGACCCCGCCGATCCAGTACATTTTCGTACTGTCCACGGAACGGGCTACAAGTTCGTCGGATAATCGGAACCGGGAGGAGATGGGCGATGGGGCGGGTGCGGTTGCGGACCAAGTTCCTGATCGCCATGCTGCTGACTTCCGCGGGATTGACTGCGGTCTCGCTGCTGATTGTGCAGCGCACCGTGGAAACCCAGGTCCGGCGTGACCTCAGCAACGATCTGGTCAACTCCGTCGAAACTTTCCGCAATGCACAAAAGGAGCGCGAGGCTGCCCTGGCGCGTTCCGCTAACCTGATGGCCGACCTTCCCAGCCTGAAGGCGCTCATGACCTCCCATCACCCGCCCACCATCCAGGATGCGTCGGGTGAGATGTTCCGCCTTTCCGGCGGCGACCTTTTCGCTCTGCTGGATCCCACCGGCCAGTTTGTGGGATTTCACACCAAAGCACCGGGCATTACCCGCGAGCAAGCCCAGCAACTGGTGGAACATCGCAACTCCCTCGACCAGCCGCTGCAGTGGTGGTTTGCTGGCGGACATCTCTATGAAGTTGTCCTGGTTCCAATCTATTTCGGGCCCAGCACAGACAATTCGCTGCTGGGGGTGGTTGCTGTCGGTACGGAGATGAACGCAGCGGTCGCCCGCCAGGTGAGCCAGATCGCGGCCAGCCGGGTGACCATCGTTTGCGGGTCCACCGTCGTCGTCAGCACGCTCAATGCCGGTCAGAGAAGCGAGGTTGGCGCCTCCCTGAAGGGCCAAGCCATCCCGCGAGGCCCCATCGATTGGAAGCTTGGCGGAGAAAGTTTCGTGGTTTCGTCGCTCGCCTTGGACCCCGACGAAGCGCCACCGGTCACCATGCTGGTGATGAAGTCGTACGACGAAGCCACTGCCTTCCTGAACCATCTGCGGCGGCTGTTGCTGGCGGTCGGACTTGGTGCGGTATTCGTGGGGAGCATGCTGGTGTACGTCACCGCCAGGACGTTCACCCGCCCGCTGGAGGAACTAGTGGACGGAGTGCGGGCCTTGGGCAAAGGCGACTTTCGTTACCCGGTCGAGGCGCGCGGCGCCAGTGAGATCGCGGAACTTACCAATGCTTTCTCGCTGATGCGCGAGAGCCTGCATCAAGCGCAGCAGCGGCTGCTCAATGCCGAGCGCTTGGCGACCATTGGAAGAATGGCCAGTTCGATTTCGCATGACTTGCGCCATCCCCTGACCGCGGTCCTGGCCAATGCGGAGTTTCTGGCCGATGCCGATCTGAATCCGCAACAGCGCGAAGAGCTTTATCTGGAGATCCGCATTGCGGTGAACCGGCTGACCGATCTGGTCGATTCGCTGCTGGAGCTGTCACGTCCGGCCGATTCGTTGAACTTGAGCGAAGCTCCCATCGAGCGGACCATCAGCCGTGCCATTGAACTGGTGCAAGCGCATCCCCAATTCCATAAGATCCTGGTCAGCATTGAATCGCCCGGGCTGCACAGCGCGCAATTCGATCCCCGCAAAATGGAGCGCGTCTTTTACAACCTGCTGCTGAATGGCTGCCAGGCTGCCCAGGTTTGCGGCGGCCACGTCGCGGTACATGTGGCTGAGGTCAATGGCAACCTGGAAATTCGGACCACCGACGATGGTCCCGGGGTGGAACCCTCTCTTCACGACAAACTGTTTCAGCCATTCGTCAGCCATGGCAAGGAGAACGGCACGGGGCTGGGTCTTACGATCGCACAGAAGATCGTGCAGGACCACGACGGTAGCTTACAACTGGAGAGCTCGGTACCGGGTCGCACGGTGATGCAGATCGTGCTCCCCCGGGTGTGCAAGAAGATCGTCACGTGGAATGGCCGGACCGCGGACGCCTCTCAACCGTTTACTGCCTAAACACGCGGGCCCAGACCCCGGACGTGTGCGGACATTCAAAACTCGTTGCGCAGAGGTGCGACATGAAATTTGCCAGGTATTTCCAAGTTTCGCGTCTGACACTGCTGATGGCTTTCGGGTTGGTAGTGGCTGTGCCGGGTTCCACCCAGACGGCTTCATCCAACCCCACGGCTGGGGACAACGCCAGCGTGAACGCGTCCTTAGGGGAACTTCAATTCCAAGTCCGCGAGCTTAAGGAAATGGTCCTGCAACTACAGCAGCAGACGATGGCCAGCCGCGCGGAGATCTCCCACCTGCGACAGGAACTGGAAGCACAATACAGCGCAGGCGGTACCATTACCGGCGCTGAGTCGGCGATCGACGAACCGTCGCCGGCAACTTCCTCGTCGAGCGCTGCCCAATTGCAGCATCGGGTGGATCAGCTTTCCGAAGATGAGCAATTGCTCTCCGACAAGGTGAACGAGCAATATCAGACGAAGCTGGAGAGCGCTTCGAAATACCGAGTGCGGTTCTCGGGAATCGTGCTCTTCAACTTGTTTGGCAATAGCGGATCTACCGACAATCAGGATGTGCCCACCTGGGTCCTCGAACCAAATCCCATGGATTCGCCGGGCTCGGTGGGAGCGACGCTTCGGCAATCGATTCTCGGCTTCGAGGTCTTTGGGCCAGACGTCTTCGGGGCGCACTCCAGCGGGAACGTCAACTTTGATTTCGGCGGCGGATTCCCCGCTACCAACAACGGTGTGAACTTCGGTGTGGTGCGATTGCGTACTGCGACTGTTCGTCTGGATTGGAAGGACACATCCGTGGTCGCCGGGCAGGACGCCTTGTTCCTTTCCCCACAAGCTCCAACTTCGTTCGCGTCCCTGATCGTTCCGGCACTCACCTACTCGGGCAATCTCTGGTCGTGGACTCCGCAATTGCGGGTTGAGCACCGCTTCGAATTTTCGAACCATTCCAATGTCAGCCTGCAAGGTGGTGTGCTTGATCCGTTGACCGGCGAGACACCGAGTGACTTCTACTACGTCTGGTACCGCTCTCCCGACGCAGGCGAAGAATCCCGCCAACCGGCTTTCGCGGCGCGGGTCGCCTACTCCCATCCGTTTCTGGGCCGGACTTTCACCGTGGGCGCTGGAGGCTATTACAGCCGCTAGTACTGGGGCTTCAACCGAAACGTGAACGGGTATGCTGCGACCGCTGACTGGAACCTGCCGCTTAACCGTTGGTTTACGCTAAGCGGCTTCTTCTACCGCGGACAAGCCATCGGCGGACTCGGCGCTGCCCTTAGCCGCAGCGTCGTGTTCAATGGTCCGCTCACCGATCCTGCCACAACCGTGCTTCCGTTGAATTCCGTTGGCGGCTGGGCACAGTTGAAGTACCAGCCCTTGCCGAAGCTTGAGTTCAACGCGGCGTTTGGGCAGGACAATCCTTTTGCGGCGGACATTCGCCACTTCGGCGACCAGTCCCAGAGCTACGCTGACCCCTTCGTGACCCGTAACCGCGGTGGGTTCGGCAACGTTATCTATCGGCCACGCTCCGACTTGCTGTTATCTCTGGAATACCGGCGGCTAAGAACCTTCTCTATCTACAATCAAAGTTATGCGGCTGGGCAGCTGAACCTGGCAATGGGGATACTCTTCTAGTACGATACCAGAGTTACTGTATTTTGCGAGTAAGGGTAGAGCGGCGCTTTTGGCTGGATTATTTATGAACCTGGAGGTGTCATCCTGAGCGACGAGCGCAAACGGGGTCCCCAGCAAGCACCCGGTTTGTGCTTGCTGGGGTGTTGGAGCGAGGAGTCGAAGGATCCCTATAGCTACCAGCAATCCCGGATTTGTTGCTGGGTCAGGCGGACACAATGATTTCTGAGGTAATAGGGGTCCTTCGACTCCGCGCCCGCCCGACCCGCAAAAGTAGCGGGCCGGAAATTCTTTGCGGGCGCTCCGCTCAGGATGACACCTCCAATGGCGCACACCAACATTGGAACCGTCATAAACGGAATATGCGTACCGCGAGAAAATTCGCGCTGTCATTGAGCGTCGCGCTGGCACTGTGCGCGACGCCAGCCTTGTGGTCGGAAGACATCAGCGTATCCGGTCGGGTAGTGGCCGAAGCAGGCGGCAACCTGACTCCTGCCAGCGCCACTGTCGTCTGGCTGGCCCCGATCGCTGCGCCGGGCGACCCTGCCATCGTTGCTCCCATGCATGCCACACTACAGCAGAAGAACAAAGCCTTCGAGCCGCACCTGCTGGTCGTCACCAAGGGTTCAACCGTGGATTTTCCCAACCGCGATCCCTGGTTTCACAACGTGTTTTCCTTGTTCAACGGGAAGCGTTTCGATCTCGGGCTCTACGAGGCTGGAACCAGCCGCACGGTCCACTTCGACCGCGAGGGAGTGTCATACATCTTCTGCAACATTCATCCGGAGATGAGTGCGGTAGTGGTCGTCCTGTCCAGCCAATACTTTGCCGTCCCCAACAAGCAAGGCGAGTTCTCCATCGCCTCCGTGCCGCTTGGCCGCTACAGGCTGCACGTTTGGAATGAGAATGCGCTGCCCGCCACACTCCACGCACTCTCGCGCGAGGTGATGGTGAGCGAGACTGCTCGCTCGCGGGGCTTGATCCGCGTGCGCGTGACGCTAGCCACCACTGCGCGGCATAAGAACAAGTATGGGCAGGATTACGAGCCGCCGTCTCCCAACAATCCGATCTATGTCCAGCCGTGAGGGCGCCCAACGTAGATTTGTCGTCTAAGTGTCCCAGGCACCAGGCATCAGGCACCAGGCACCAGGCACCAGGCACCAGGCACCAGGCACCAGGCACCAGGTACCAGGCACCAGGCACCAGGCAACTTACCTCATTCTAAAAGAAGTGTCTGTGATTATTGTTGAGAGCAGGCCTTATCATAACCAATCCCGGTCGGGTTGCCAAAGCCGGATTACTTACGAGATGGCGATTTCTCGACACCTAATCGGCTTCCTCGCATATTAGGACGATAATCCTACTGCTAGAATCGACATTCATGCGAATCTTAAATGTGAGCAATTGTGGGGTTGTATTCAGCGCCCTGTCGCTCGCGCTGACTTTCGTCCTGACCGGCTGTTCGGATTACCGGCCCGTGAAACCGGTACAGAACATCTTAAGCGGCGAAGTGGCACCGGGCGTTCTGTTGGTAGACGTGCTTGAAGGGGGCCAGTCCGAACGTTATTGGCAGTATGAGGTACAGCCCACCACCGGAGCGGTGCGGCTGGTCAAAGAAGAACTGTTTCCAGACTACAGGCATACGGAAGGTGTTCCCGAGGCGTTTCAGAAGCCCGCTGGTGCCATCACATCCTGTGCCGCAAATCCGCAGGCAAGCTCGCCAAACGGGCAATACGTCGCCGCTTGCAGAGATGAGGGTACGTGGGGGTTTTATTTGACCGATAACAACTCAGCGAAGGTGCTCTACCACTTGAAATCCAACAAAGAAATCAGAGGGTTTGCGTGGGCGCCCAATTCTAATTCGGTAGCAATTGTGTGCATGACAGGTCATCTGGGACTGAGCCCGCTCGAACTACTGGCTTTAATCTCGGGGCATCAGGTACCTCACAACACGATATTTCTAGATGTTGTGGATGTAAGGACAGGAAAGATTACCGAGTACGTGCTCAGACGGAACGTGATATCTGCATTTACCAGGATCTTGAACTGGGAATAGATTCACATCGTGTTCTCACGCCGCCCTGGGTCGCCTGATCCATTGCCTTATGAAGAATGTAATGGCAGACAGGGCCACCAAAACATGCGCAAAGACGCACGCAAAAACCACGAAGCCATCTAGCGGTTCGGTTCTTCGTCACCACGGACGCCCACACCAATCACATTCTCCCTTGCCTCCTCCATGTACAATTCCTCCGGCTGCCAACTTGCCCGGAGGCTGCATCCATGGCCACAGCTGCACCTGATCTCGAGACCAAGTCCCTGCCCGCCAACGCCTATCAGCCGTTGAAAGAGGGTGAACTCTATGTGCCGCTGGTGCCCACCGGCATGAGCCTGCCGGAAGTCACCTGGCGCGCGGTGCTCTGGGGCACGCTGCTGTGCATCGTTTTCAGCGTGGCTTCGGCCTACTCCGCCCTGAAGGTCGGCCAGGGAATGGAGGCGGCGATTCCCATTTCCATCCTCGCCATCGGGCTGGCGCGCGCCTATAAGCGCCGCTCCACCGTGCTGGAGAACATGATCATCACCGGCATCGGCGGCGCCTCCGGCAGCGTGGTGGCCGGCGCCGTCTTCACTGTGCCGGCGCTCTACATCCTCCACCTCGACCCCCATCCGGTGCAGACCATCTTCATCTGCCTGGCCGGCGGCTGCCTGGGCATTCTCTTCCTCATTCCGCTGCGCCGCTATTTCGTGCGCGAGATGCACGGCAAATTCCCCTTTCCCGAAGCCACGGCCATCACCGAGGTGCTGGTCACCGGCGAGAAGGGCGGCTCCCAGGCCAAGCTGTTGATCCAGGCCACCATCGTCGCCGCTATTTACGATTTCTTCGTCACCACCTTCCATGTCTGGAAGGAGTACGTGAACTTCCAATTTGTGCCGGTCATGCGAACGCTGGTCGATCGCCAGCGCATGGTCTTCAACTTCGACGCCATCGGCTTCATTCTCGGCCTCGGCTACATCATGGGCCTGCGCATCGCCATGATCTTTTGCGCCGGTGGCGTGCTGGTCAACTTCGTGCTGGTCCCCGTGATCTGGTTCCTCGGCAGCCACATGGGCGACGTCACGGTCTATCCGGCCACCATTCCCATCTCGCATATGACGGCTGCCGAAATCTACCGCAACTATGTGCGCTTCATCGGCGTGGGCGCCATCGCTGCCGCCGGCCTGGTCGGCATCCTCAAATCGCTGCGCGTGGTGGCGGGATCGTTCGGCATCGCGCTGCACGCCTTCCGCCACGGCGAAGCCCCGCATATGGAGCGCACCGACCGCGATATTCCGATCATGGCCATACTCCTCGGCGTGGTGGTGGGGGCCATCGCCGTGGCCGTCTTCTATGGACAGCTGCATGTCACCTGGACCGTGGTGGCGCTGGGCCTGGGGCTGACCCTGCTCTTCGCCTTCTTCTTCACCACGGTGGCCGCCAACGCCATTGCCACCACGGCGAACAATCCAGCCTCCGGCATGACCCTGCTCACCGTGATCATCTCGGCGGTGGTGCTGCTGAAGTTTGGCCTCTCCGGAACCACCGGCATGTTCTTCGTGATGGCGCTCGCCGGCATGGTGTGCGTCGCCCTCTGCGCCTCGGGACAATTCATTACCGACCTCAAGGCCGGCTACTGGATCGGTTCCACGCCCGCGGCGCTGGAGAAGGTGAAGTTCATCGGGGTGGTGGCCGCGGCGATCACCGCCGGCTTGACCATCATCCTGCTGGCCAAGGCCTTCCAGTTCGGAGAGGCTGCGCCCGGAGACGTGCGCCAGGTGCTGGCCGCGCCGCAGGCCTCCGCCTTGAAGGCCGTGGTCGAGGGATTTATGAGCGGCCAGCCGGTCGCCTATGTCCTGTTTGGCATCGGCGCCCTGGTCACGGTGGTGTTGGAGATGCTCGGCGTCTCGTCCATGGTCTTCGCCCTGGGAATTTACCTCCCGCTGCAACTGACCACGCCCATACTAGCTGGCGGATTCCTCTCGCACCTGGTGAACAAGCGCGCCGACAAGACGGGCGGTGACAGTGGCCGCAGCATACGCGAGCGTGGCGTCATCGTCGCCGGCGGACTCATGGCGGGCGGAGCGCTGGGCGGCGTCTTCGGCGCAGGTTTGCGCCTGCTGCCGAAATATAGCGAAGACATGGTCCACACACCGTTTTATTCGAATGAGCCGGTGTCGCAGATGGTTTCCGCGCTGATGTTCGTTGGACTATGCTTGTACGTGTGGTTTAGGTCGATCCAAGGAAAGAAGGCCTCATAATGGACCAAATAGCACGATATGTAGCCGAGGCAGTTCTCGGCATTGACACGCTTTGGGGCGGAGACGTTATGTGTCCGTCGGGAACAGGACGATTCATTGCGGACTCGTGGTTCTCCGATGAGCCATTGCCCGCTGCTTACACCACGCCTGCCGCGGCGCGCGTGCGCGAAACCGGAGGGGTTGGCGGCAAGACCGTCGATCGTGAAGCGGTCGAAGCGTATCTGCGCGAGGTGGACCTGCCGAAAGCGATGGGCGGGATGTGCGCCGAGGCGGAGAAGATCGGAGGAATGCGCGGCCAGTATCTTGCCGGCCTCGAGCTGTCTCTCAGAACCATGTGGGAGCTGGCGATGGAGATACTCGGCAAAGGCAAGCCGGTCCCCTACGAGCGTTGCGTCCAGGCCTCGACCGGCAAGCTGCCGGAACCGTCGCAGCCGGAAGCCAAGCGCGACAGAGTTGCTGAGTTGCTGAACCGTGGCGGTTATTCAACGGCGAAGTCGGACGGCCTACTGGGTGCCGTTGATGCCTGGCGCCGCGAGCGTACAGTGCCGATGGCATCGGTGCGCGCGCTGGGCGCGGCCGTCATCGCGTACTTCGACAATCTGAGTACGGCAAACTTACTGCACCTTTTGCCGAAGGAACTGTCCCATGTGCCGCGCGCCAATATCGACTTCATGCCCATCAAGGACGCGTGGTTCTCCGGCTCCATGAACTATCTTGGCCGCGCGCGCAACGCCGATGGCAGTCCGAAGTATGAGGCGAGCTATGAGATCAACGCGTCGTTACAGATCAGCTTTCCGGAGTTCCAGCAACTGGTGAGCCACGAAGTCGTGCCCGGCCACGTGACAACCTTTGCCTATCTTCAGGACCTGTACGTCCGGGGGCTGGCCGGTTTCGAAGCCACGGTCCTGACCATGAACACGCGCGCTGCCACGCTCTTCGAAGGACTTGCGAACAACGCCATCCTGATCGCGCACGGCGTGACCGAGATCGAGCAACTGCCGGACGACGACATGCAGATCGGCGTCCTGCTGGCGCTATTGCAGGACGACGCCAAGAACCAGTCGTCGTATCTCACCTGGGGCGAAGGCAAGCCGCAAGCGGAAGTAGCTGCGACTTTACGTCGCGATTTTCTGGTGAGTGAAGAACGCGCCGACAAGCTGTCGGGCGCCTGGGGACGCCATCCGCTGTTGGGGCGCATGTATCTTCCGGCGTATCGCTCGGGAACAGAGCGGGTGGCGCAGCTGCGGCGTACCTACCCATCCGAGCGGGTGCTTCCGGCGATTTATGGATGCTTTGGGCTGGTGGATATCCAAACCGTGGATGAAGTGCTAAGGACGGCGAAGGCGTAAAACGAACGCGTGAAGCGGCGAGGTTATGGTTTAAGGGCGTTGATCAGTTTGTTGGGTTCTCGGCAAGCATCTTCGCCGCTTCTGTTACGGTGACCATGAGGGTCATCGGATCAATAGGCGATGCAATGAAGCCCCATTTCTCATAAAATCGCTTCGCGCGCTCTGAAATCGCATGCACTAGGACCGCCCGAATTCCCGCGATCTCGGCGGCTTGCACCGTCCGCAGAACTGCATCTCTTAGAAGTGCCGGCCCTATACCGCGGGCTTGAAACTCGACGTCAATAGCAAGCCGGCCAATCACCATCACAGGCACGGGATCCGGCATGTTGCGCCTTATGCGGCCGGGCGCGTCCGCGTGGGCCACAGCGCCCCCGGCAAGGGCATAGTAACCGACAACCTGCCGCCCAGCGCAGAGCACATAGGTCCGGGAGGCGCCGCTTTTCTCGTTCTGGAGTGCGCGGCGTTTTAGCCAGTCATCGAGCGCCGGTTCGCCACATTGAAATTGCGACAGATCATGGGCCGCAGTCAGCTTTTCAGGAGCAGAAAACTCGCCCCTGGCGCTGCTTATTTGTCCCACGGCGCCTTTGACCTAAGCAAACGTGCCAGCCGGGGATTATTGGCCGGGGGCTTATCCAGCATGGCAGTGAAACGCCTGAATTCATCTTCGGGAAGATTGAAATAGCGCCGGTCGAGCAGAACGGATTCTGCCTCCCGGCAGGCCGTCTCCAGCATGAAATCGGAGCGGTTCCGGCCGAGCGCGTTCGCTGCCCGATCGATCAGCGCCTTCTGGCTTCGGCTGACCCGGAGATTGATGTTTTCTGCGCGCAACCTGTCAGGCCGGGCTGTGGCACTCATCTCTTACCCCCTCCATCTGTATCCACAATGAGTGTACGTCAATGTACGCACAATGTAAATACCTTTGTACGTGGAGCAAGATCAATTTCCTTGCTACCGCGAGCAAGCCCAGGGCTTTCGCGCACATCTCAGACCCTCATACTGCCCGTTCACCCCACCAACTTCGCGCACTCCACCGGCTCCAGATGTGCCGTGAAGTGCCGCAGAAATGGCGCTTCGTACGTGAGGTGCATCCCCTGGATTTGCTCGCGGCGTTTCCACACCGCGAGGATGATCTCCACCACGTAGTCAATGTGGCTCTGGGTGTAAACGCGACGCGGAATCGCCAGGCGCACCAGGTCCATGGTGGCTGCCGCTCCAAACATCAGCGTGCCAATCTCGACGGAGCGGATGCCGCCCTCCAGATATAGCTCCGTCGCCAGCGCCACACCGGGGAACTGATCCAAGGGAATGTGCGGCAGGAAGGCGCGCGCGTCCAGATAAATGGCGTGCCCGCCCGGTGGCTGCACGATGGGGACTCCCTGCTCAGCGATATGGTTTCCCAGATAGGCAGTGGAAGCGATGCGGTAGCGCAAATAATCTTCTTCCAGCGATTCCTGCACGCCCACGGCGATTGCCTCAAGATCGCGGCCGGCGAGTCCTCCATACGTTGGATAGCCCTCGGTGAGAATCAGCAGATCTTTTTCCTGGCCCGCAAGCACTGCGTTATTGGTGCAAAGGAAGCCGCCGATATTGGCCATGCCATCTTTTTTCGCCGACATGGTGCAGCCGTCGCCCAGCGCAAACATCTCCTGCGCAATTTGCTTGGGTGTCTTTGCGGCGTAGCCTTCTTCCCGCAGCTTGATGAAGTACGCGTTCTCGGCGAAGCGGCAGGCGTCGAAGTACAGCGGAATGCCGTGCTTCCGGCAAACCGTGCTGACGGCGCGGGCGTTCTCCATCGAGACCGGTTGCCCACCGCCGGAGTTGTTAGTGATAGTGAGCATGACCAGCGGGATGCGTTCACGGCCAACCCGCGCGATTAAATTTTCCAGCCCGGCCACATCCATGTTCCCTTTAAAAGGAAGGCGCGTCGCCGGCTGACGAGCTTCAGGGATCGGCAGGTCGGCGGCTTCGGCGCCCACGAACTCTATGTTGGCCCGGGTCGTGTCGAAGTGCGTGTTATTGGGAACTACGTCGCCCTTCTTGCACATCACGCTGAACAGAATGCGTTCGGCGGCGCGCCCCTGGTGGGTCGGGATCACATGCTGATAGCCAAAGATGTCCTGGACGGAATCGCGGAAATGATCGAAGCTGCGGCTGCCGGCGTAGCTCTCATCCCCCAGCATAATCGCCGCCCATTGCTGGGTTGACATCGCGCCCGTGCCCGAGTCGGTGAGCAGGTCAATCAGCACATCGTCGGCGGGCAACAGGAACAGGTTGTAGTGCGCCGCCCGCAGATGTTGCTCGCGTTCCTGGCGGGTGGTCCAGCGGATGGGTTCGACGCTCTTGATGCGAAACGGCTCGATGATGGTCTTGGTCAGCATGGTGACTCCTCGTGCATAACATCCATGCTGGCGCTTTTCTGGCATAAACGCAATGACTGGGGTCACAGTGCCAAGAGTTTGGGGGGTGGCTTACAATGCCTCGGATCGAGTAAACCTATGGTGCCACTAATCTCGCCCTACCAGTCTGCCAAGATGATGTCTTGCCACAGGGTCGCGTTGGTCGTCGCTCTTGCGATTCTTACCAGATCTCAGCCGGACAAAAGCAAGCCGTCGCGAGTCTTGCACGCTCTTACATGGCGGACCATCACGTTCCGGGCCTCTCGCTCGCGGTGGTGGTGAATGGCCGGTTAGCCCTGGCCGAGGGATATGGACTGGCCGACGTCGAGAACAATGTGCCCGCAACCGCCGATACGGTTTATCGCGTCACATCGGTATCGAAACCAGTGACCGCAACGGCTGCCATGAAACTGGTGGAGACCGGCAAGCTCGACCTGGACGCTCCCATCCAGAAGTACTGCCCCACGTTTCCGAGCAAGCAGTGGACGATAACCACGAGGCAACTGCTTTCTCATCAGAGCGGTATTCGCGACTACCGGGATGATGCCGAGAGCATCAACACGCGCCACTACAACAGCATCGACCAGGCGCTCGGCCAGTTTGCCGCCGATCCGCTTCAGTTCGAGCCCGGCGCCAAAATGCAGTACACCAGCTACGGCTACATTCTCCTCGGATGTGTGATCGAGGGCGCCTCCGGTGAGACCTATGACAACTACATGCGTCAGGCGATTTTCGAACCATCGCACATGAGCGCCACCCGCCTGGACGATGTTTTCGCAATCATCCCGCACCGCGCCCACGGTTATGTGGCAGGGCCGAACGGAAAACTGCAGAATTCCATCTTCGTCGATGTCAGCAATAAGCCGCCGGGTAGCGGAATCAATTCCAGTGCCAACAACATGGGCAACTTCGTGGCAGCGCTTTACGCCGGGAAACTCATTTCGAAACCGTCGCTGGATCAGATGGTGGCGCCGGCAAAAACTCGCGACGGCATAGCGACCATCTATGGATTCGGCTTTTTTGTGGGCGGGCCGGTCAGCAGCCATCACGGCATCGCCGAAGCCGGGCACGGGGGGGATCAGCAGGGTTACAGCAGTGGGCTGTACCTTCTACCGGAGAAGCAGTTTGGAGTGGTTGCGGTGACTAATATGGAAGGCCAGAATATCTCGCTCGACCTGATTGGACTGTCGCGAAAAATCTACGACATTTGCTCGACGAAATAATTGGGAAGTGCCGACTCAGACCTTCTTGCCGAACTTTACCGCATTGTTGGCAAGATGGTTGGCTTCGCAGTTGTCTTTGCGCTGAATGTGCTCGATGGAGAAGTCAACCGCTCGCGCCAGTTTGCGGCAGGTC
>ODAK010003519.1_pt1 | contig 16200 bp, 4 predicted proteins | sample 1539591 | NCBI WGS metagenome assembly ODAK01 (sample SAMEA3539303, study PRJEB22396) | soil metagenome | biome: tundra; feature: field; material: soil | place: USA | collected 2010-05 | depth 0.15 m
CGTGATGGTGCTCGACGACTTCCGATCCCGCGTCGCGCAGGCGCCGGATGCGATCGCCGTGCAGGACGGCGGCCTGCGGCTGACCTACCTGGAGCTGGCCAGGCACGCCTCGGGCGTGGCAGCCAGGCTCGCCCGGCGCGGGGTCGGACCTGATGACGTGGTGGCGGTCTACGCCGACAGGTCCGCCGAGCTCGTCGTCGCTGAGCTTGCCGTGCTGCTGGCCGGCGCGGCCTACCTGCCGCTCGATCCGGCCCACCCGGCCGCGCGGACAAGTGAGCTGCTCGCGCTGTCCGGCGCGGCCGCCGTGGTCAGCACCGGCCCGCTGGCCTCAGCTGGCGCGCCGCTCGGCGACGATCCTGAAGTCATCGACCTTGCGGAGGTACCCCCGGAGCCCCTCGCGGCGCCGGCCAGGCCGGACGACGCCACGCTGGCCTACGTGATCTTCACGTCGGGCTCAACGGGCCGGCCCAAGGGCGTCGCGGTCAGCCACGGCAGCCTGGCGAACCTGATGCGCTGGCATAAGAGAGCTAACCGGCTGAGTCCGCAGGACCGGACGACGGTGCTGTGCAGTCCTGGGTTCGACGTGTCGGTCTGGGACATCTGGCCCACCCTGGCCGCCGGGGGGACGCTGGTGGTGCCGCCCGCGCAGGTGCGCACCTCGCCGTCAGACCTCGTGGCCTGGCTCGCTGACGAGCAGATCACCGCGACGTTCCTGCCCACGCCACTGGCCGAGGCGGTGCTCGACGAGCGGTGGCCGTCCCGCACCGTACTCAGGGTGATGCACACAGGCGGCTCGGCGCTCCAGCGCGGCGTGCCGCCGGGCCTGCCGTTCACCCTGGTCAACCTCTACGGGCCGGCCGAGTGCACGGTGGGCGTGACGACGGCTACCGTGCTGCCTGGCGGCCCCGTGCCGCCGCCGATCGGGGTTCCCATCGACGGCGTGCACTGCTACGTGCTCGACGGCCTCGACGCGGTGCCCGATGGCGAGCCCGGCGAGATGTGCCTGGCCGGCGCGTGCGTGGCACGTGGCTACCTGGGTGACCCGGCGGCCACGGCCAGGTCCTTCGTCCCCGACATCATGGCCCCAGGGCGGCGGATGTACCGGACCGGCGACAAGGTGCGCCGCCGGGCCGACGGATCCTTCGAGTACCTCGGACGGCTCGACGATCAGGTCAAGATCCGCGGATTCCGGATCGAGCCGGGCGAGGTGGCCGCCGTGCTGCGGCAGCATCCGGCGGTCGTGGAGTCCTTCGTGACCGCCGAGCGATCCGGTACCGCTGACCCGCGCCTGATCGGCTACGTTGCCGCCGAGGCGGCCCCCGCCGAGCTGATCGCCTTCGCCGCGTCGCGGCTGCCCAGCTACATGGTGCCCGCCGCGATCGTCGTGCTGCCGGCGCTGCCGATGACGCCTAGCGGCAAGGTGGACCGCGCCGCGCTGCCCGCGCCCGGCCGGACCGACGCCGGGCTGGCCGAGATGGCCGCGGCGCAGCGCACGCCGGCCGAGGGCGCGCTGGCCGGGATCGTGGCCCGGCTACTCGGGGGGGTGCAGGTCGGCGCCGATGACGACTTCTTCGCTCTCGGCGGTACCTCGCTGCTCGTCGGGCGGCTGGCGGCGCAGATCGCCGCCGAGCTGCAGGCCGAGGTGAGCATGGCCGACCTGCTGCGCGCCCGCACGGTGGCCGCGATCGCTGCCATCGTCGACGAGCGGACCGGTCAGCATGCCACGGCGGCCGGCCAGAAGCCAGACTCCCCGCCGGCGGCGCCAGCCAGGCCGCCGTTCCGCCCGGGCCGCCGGGACCGGCCGATACCGGTGTCGCTGCAGCAGGAGCGGGTCTGGTTTTTCGAGCAGCTGTCACCGGGCAATCTGGCCTACAACTTCCAGGCCACGGTGTCGCTGCACGGCGAGGTGAACACCGAGGCGCTGCGCGCCGCACTCGACGAGATCGTGCGCAGGCACGAGATCCTGCGGACCGCGTTCGTCACGGTCGACGGGGTCGCGATGCAGCAGCCGGTCACCAAGGCGAGGGCAACGCTGCGGGTGCTCGACGTCCCCGTCGAGCACGCCGAGAAGGTGATCGCATCGGAGTTGCGCAAGCCGTTCGACCTGACCAGGCCTCCGCTGGCGCGCTGGCTGCTGCTGCGCCACGCAGGCGGCGAGAACACGTTCCTCCACATGGAGCACCACTACGTGCACGACGGCTGGTCGCTGTCGGTGCTGCTGTCCGAGCTGCGCGCCCTCTACCCGGCCTTCGCGACCGGTCAGCCATCGCCACTCCCCGATCTCGCCGTCCAGTACGCGGACTACGCGCTCTGGCAGCGGGAGTGGATGCGGGGCGCGGTACTGAGGGCTCACGTGGACCACTGGACCGCCCTGCTGGCCGGCGCACCCGGCATCCTGGAGCTGCCGGCCGACCACCCGCGGCCGCCGGTCATGAGCTTTCGCGGCGCGGCACCGCGCATCAAGGTTCCGGCCGAGTTGTCACGCGCGCTGCGCTCGTTCAGCCGGCAGCACCGGGTGTCGCTGTTCTCGACCATGTACGCCGGCTTCGCGGCACTGCTGTACCGCTACACCGGTCAACAGGACCTGCTCGTCGGCACCGGCGCGGCGAACCGCAGCCAGCCCGAGCTCGAACCGCTGCTTGGCATGATCGTCAACACCCTGGTCCTGCGCACCAGGGTCTCCGGCCAGATGTCGTTCGCAGACCTGCTCGACCAGGTGCAGCGGACCGTCGTCGACGCGCTGGCCTGGTCAGACACCCCAGTGGACGCCGTCATCGACGCGATCGGCCCAGTCCGCGACCCCTCGCGCACCCCGCTGTTTCAGGTCATGTTCAGCTTCCACGACTCCGCCGTGCCCGACTTGGACTTCGGCGGGCTCACCGGCGCTGTCACCGAGCGCGCGAACGGCTCGGCCAAGTCCGACCTCAACGTGATCGTGGTGCCGCGGGCCGCGCAGCGGCTGGGCCGGGAGCCCCGGCCCGAGGACGACGACCTGAGCCTGATCTGGGAGCACTCGACCGACCTGTTCGACGAGGCCACCATGTCCCGGATGGTCACGCACTACCTGAACCTGCTCACCGATGCCCTGGCCAGCCCGGCGACCCAGATCGGCGGGCTGCGGCTGCTCACCGACTCCGAGTCGCGGCAGCTCGACTCCTGGAGCAGCGGGCCAGCGGTGACCGGCGCCGGGTGGAACGGCACCCGCACCGGCTACCCTGCGGACGCGACCATGGCCGCGCTGTTCGCGGCCCAGGTGGCCAGGAACCCGGACGCGACGGCACTGGTCTTCGGCACCGGCTCGGTCACCTACGCCGAGCTTGACCGGCGCAGCAACGCGCTGGCCTGGCTGCTGCGCCGCCGCGGCGTGGGCACGGATATCCCAGTCGGGGTGGCGATGGAACGCGGCACCGACCTCGTCGCCGCGTTGCTGGCCGTGCTGAAGGCCGGCGGTGCCTACCTGCCGATCGACACCGGCAGCCCGGCGCCCCGCGTTGCCGCCATGATCGCCGCCGCGGGTGCCCGGCTCGTGCTGGTCACGGCCGAGACCGCCACCGCGATGTCCCAGCTGGCGGGCGTGGACATGGTCCGCGTCGACGCCGAGCCCCCGCTGGCCGCCGATGAGCGCGCGGCACCCCCGGACATCTCGCATCCGCTGAGCCTGGCCTACATCAGCTTCACCTCAGGCTCGACCGGCGTGCCGAAGGGCGTCGCCGTGCCGCAGCGCGCCGTCATCCGGCTCATCAGCGATCCGACGTTCGCCTCGCTCGGTCCCGGCGAGCGGCTGCTCCACCTGGCCCCGGTCGCGTTCGATGCCTCCACGCTGGAAATCTGGGGCGCGCTGCTGACCGGCGCCACGGTCGTTATCGCGCCGCCCGGCCCGCTCGGGCTGTCGGATGTCGGGTCGCTGCTGCGCACCGCCGGCGTGACGGTCGCCTGGCTCACCGCTGGACTGTTCCATCAGCTGGCCGAGACGGATATCTTCGCGATCGCCGACGTCCCCCTCGTCCTGGCGGGCGGCGATGTGCTCAATCCGGACACGGTGCGCGCCGTGCTCGCGGCGCGTCGTGGGCAGCCTCTGGTCAACGGCTACGGCCCGACCGAGAACACCACCTTCACCGCTTGCCATGTCATGACCGACCCGAGTCAGGTGGGGCCCACGGTGCCGATCGGCCGCCCGATCCAGCACACCACCGTGCACGTCCTGGACCAGTCCGGGCAACCCGCGCCGATTGGCGTGACCGGCGAGCTGTACACCGGTGGGGACGGGCTGGCCCGCGGCTACGCCGGGAACGCCGCGGCGACGGCGCGGGCGTTCGTGCCCGACCCGTCCGGGCACGGCACGCGCCTGTACCGGACCGGAGACCTGGCCCGCTGGCGCGCGGACGGGGCCCTCGAATTCGTCGGCCGCCGGGACAATCAGATCAAGATCCGCGGGTTCCGGGTCGAGCCCGGCGAGGTCGAGGCGGTCCTGCGCGCGCATCCGGCCGTGCGGGAGTCGGTCGTCCTCGTGGCGGGCGAGGGCGCGCGGCGGCATCTGATCGGCTACGTGACGCCGGCGGACGGCGTGGAACCCGCCACCCTGCAGCCGTCACTGCTGCGCGACTTCGTCGCGCAGCGACTGCCGGATTACCTGGTACCGACCGCATTCAAGGCCGTCGGCCGGCTCCCGCTCAACGCCAACGGCAAGGTCGACCGGGCCGCGCTGCCCGGGCCCGAGCGGGAGACTCGTGGGCCGGCCACCCCGCCGCGCGGTGTCACCGAGGAGCGGCTCGCCGATATCTGGCGGTTGCTGCTGCGGCCGGCGGGCGGCACCCGCGGCGCCAGTGCCGGCAGTGAGCAGAGCATCGTCCGTGACGACAGCTTCTTTGTGCTCGGCGGCAACTCCCTGCTGGCAGCGCGCCTGATGTTCCGGATCCGCGAGGTGTTCGACGTCGAACTGCGCATGGCCACGTTCTACGAGGCACCCATTCTCGCCGCCTGCGCCGCCGCCATCGACGCGGCCCAGTCGGCCGGCCAGGGCGCGGTCAATGCGCCACGATCGGCCGTGGCGCCGTCAAGCATCGGCCGCAGGGACCGGAGCGCCTATCGCGTGGCCGCCCCGCAGCCTGCGCCGGACCGGCCAGCTGCGCTCGCGCCGCATCTCGTGCGGCTGACCGACGACTGGGCGCTGTGGCGAACGGTGTGCCTGCGTGCGGCGGGCTTCGGAGTCCAGCTGCTTGCCGCGCTGGGAGACACCGAGCTGGCGCGCGCCGCTGACGCCGCCATCGCCGCTGACGCCGCCATCGCCGCGGATGGCGCCGCCCCCGCGCTGGCCGGCGCCGTCTACGCCGCCGCGTTCCCCGCCGCGGTCCGGCGTCTGTCCGCGGCCCTGCACGAGGCGGCCGGCCTGCCCTTGTTGCGGGAAGCGGTCGCGTGGCAGAACCGCCACGCCCTGACGACCGGCATCGATCCGCTAGTCCGCCGCGGGCCTGAGCCAGCTAAGCGCAACGCGCAGGTCCGGCAGCACCAGTCGCTCGTCGCGAGCTATCTGCAGCGCTACTGCGCGAAGAACGACACCATTGGCTTCTTCGGGCCGATGAACTGGTCGCAGATCGACGATGACCCCGGCATCCGCATCACGCACGCGGCTGATGGGAGCTCGCTGGCCGCCCGCATCACCTACCTGGAGGGCTGGGCGGTGCGCGCGATCATGGCCGACCACGCCACCGCGCTGCGCCCCTGGCTGGTGCCGCGGCGGATGCCGTTCCTCGGCGTCGACGGCACGCTGCTGCGCCTGCCGCTGACGCCGGCGATGCCGCTGACGCCGGCCGAGGCGGCGATCATGCGGGCCAGCGACGGCACTCGTGACGCTCGTGCGGTCGCGGCGGCGGTGCTCGCCGATCCTTCGGCCGGGTTGCGCGATGTCGCGGAAGTCTACGCGCTGATGGGGCGGCTGGCCGACAGCCGCCGGCTGGCCTGGCAGGTCGACGTGGCGCCGCAGGACACCTGGCCCGAGCGCTCCATGGGGGCGCTGCTGGCGCGGGTCACCGACGACAGTGTCCGCGGGCCGGCCGAGAAGGCACTAGACGAGCTGACCGCTGCCCGGGACGAGCTGGCCCGCGCCGCCGGCGACGCGGAGCAGGTCGCCGTGGCCATGGCCGGCCTCGAGGAGACGTTCACCCGGCTGGCCGGCGTCCCGCCCACGCGTCGGGCGGGTGAGCTCTATGCCGGCCGTACGGTCGCCTATGAGGAGTGCCAGCGCGCTGGCACGCTGCGGCTGGGCGCGGACGCCCTGGATCGCCTCCGCGCGCCGCTGGCGCTGGTACTCGACTGCGCACGGTGGTTCAGCGCGGCCTGCGGCGCGCTGTTCGCGCGGCACTTCGACGAGGCCTACCGGCAGCGAGCCGCTGCCCTCGGCACCGACGTCGTGCCGTTCGCCGACTTCTGGCTGCTCGTCAACGACGCGCTGTTCAACCCTCAGCAGCTCATCGAGCCCGTGCTGGGCACGATGCGGCGGCGCTGGCTGGCAATGCTGGATCTGCCGCCTGGCGCCAGGCGGGTCCAGCTCCGGGCCGCCGACCTGCGCGAGCGGGTGACAGCGGAGTTTCCGGCCCAGCCGCTGCCCTGGCCGATGGCGGTGCACCACAGCCCCGACCTGATGATCGCGGGCGTGGATGCCGCCGCTGGCGGCCGGCTCACCTGGGTGCTGGGCGAGGTCCACCCCAGCATGGTCACCATCCGCTACGCCTCGTGGCTGGAGTTCCATGACGATCCGGACGCCGTCCGGGCCGGCTTGCGGCACGACCTGGGCGGCCCGGCCGTGTGGCTCGCCGAGACCGGCGAACTCGGTGGCGTCCCCGCGCAGCAGGCCAACGTACTGCCTTCGCCCGGCGACTTCCGGCTCGTCTTCCAGCACGATTCCTGCGGCTACGACCCCGCCGCGACCGTGGCGGTCGGCGACTGCGACCTGATCGACTCTCCCGCGGGGCTGCGGGTGCGGCGCCGCGACGGGACATTCGAGCGTGGCCTGCTTGAGGTCGTCGGCGACCTGCTTGGCACCTCGAGCGCAAACTGTTTCGACCTGCTGCCACCGGGCGCGCACGCGCCGCGCGTCACCATCGACGATCTCGTGGTGAGCCGTGAGACATGGCGGCTCCCCGCCACCGAGCCCGCATTCGTCGGCACCACCGACGAGAGCGCCCGCTATCTGCAGGCCAGGGCGTGGGCGGCGAGCCACGGACTGCCACGGCACGTGTTCCTGAGGTTCGCTGGCGAGCGCAAGCCGATCTACGCGGACCTGACCAGCCTCGCATCGATCGACCTGATCTCCCGGTCGCTCCGCCGCTCCCGCCGCAAGGCCGGTCCCGATGCGACGGTGAACGTCGTGGAGATGCTGCCCGCCCCGGACCAGGCGTGGCTGACCGACGCCCAGGGCCAGCGCTACACCGCGGAGCTGCGCATGGTGGCGGTCGATCAGAGAACGGCTGACCAGGCACAGGAAGGCTGATCGTGGCGGTATATGAGTTCCCGACCTCATTCGGCCAGCGGCGGATGTGGCTGCTGGCCGAGATGGACCCCGGTGAGCCCACGTACAACATCGCGTGGGCGCTGTGGCTGGATGGCCCGCTCGAGGTCAGCGCGCTGCAGCAAGCCTGGGACGCCGCCCTGGTCAGGCACGAGGCGCTGCGCACGACCTTCAGAAACGAGTCCGGCGTGCCGGTTCAGGTGATCGAGGACGAGCCGGCCGTGCCGCCGCTGCCGGTCACCTCCGTCGAGCAACTGCCCGCGGCCGAGCGGGAGCCGGCCGCCCTGGACCTGATCGGCCAGCTCGCCCGCATACCCTTCGACCTGGCCACCGCGCCGCTCGCTCGCGCCGCCCTGGTGCGGCTATCGCCTGAGGCTCACGTGCTCGCGGTGGTGATGCACCACATCGTCGCCGACGGCTGGTCACTCCGGATCCTGTTCGACGAGCTGTCAGCGGATTACGAGGCGATCAGCCGTGGCGGCGACCCGGTTGCCACCGAACCGCCGATCCAGTACGCCGACTTCGCCATCTGGCAGCTCGAACACGCCGAGGACGGCGGGTACGCGCCGGCTGGACGGTTCTGGCGGGCCGAGCTGGCCGATGTCCCGTCGGCGCTGCCGCTGCCGGCGGATGAGCCGTACCCGGCGCAGCAGACGTTCGCCGCCAAGTCCATCGAAACCACGCTCGACGGGGACCTGGCCGACGCGCTCAGGGAGCTCGCCGCCCGGCACGGGACCACGCTGTTCGCCGTCCTGCTGGCCGCGTACGCGGTCGTGCTCGCCCGGCTGACCGGCCGCGACGACCTGCTGATCGGGGTGCCGATGGCGGCCAGGACCCGGCCGGAGACCGAGTCGGTCGTCGGGCTGTTCATGAACACCGTCCCGATCCGGATCCGGATCGACTCCGGCGGGACGCTCAGCGACCTGGTGCGAGCGGTCCACGCCGCGATCGCCCGGGCGCTGGCGCACCAGGAACTGCCGTTCGCCAGGATGGTGGAACTGGTCAGGCCCGACCGCGACCCGGCGCGGCTGCCGCTGGTCCAGGTGATGTTCGCGATGGAGGAATCGTGGGCCATCCCGGACCGCGGCGGGCTGCGCTGGCGCCCCGAGCAGGTGCGCAACGGCACTGCCATGTTCGAGATCGAGCTGACGGTCACCGACGCGCCGGCCGGGCCGCAGCTGCGGGTCAAGTACAACCGCGACCTGTTCCACGCGCCCGCCGGCCAGCTCGTGGCCGACGGCTTCATCGCGATCCTGCACTGCCTCTGCGACGATCCTGACCGGGGCGTCGCCGCCGCGGAGATCATGTCGTCCGACGCGGTTGCCCTCGTCACGAGCGTATGGCCGGACGGTGGTCCGGTCATCGACCCGGACGCGACCGCGCTGGCCCAGCTGTGGGGGGCGTGTGCCGGCGACGCAGTCGTCGCCGTCGGCGCCGACGGCGCGCTGACCGGCGCCGACGTGCGTGAGGAGGCCCGGCGGATCGCAGCTGCCCTTCGCGGGCATGGTGTCGGCGTTTCCGGCCGGGTCGCGATCCTGCTGCCTCGCGGCGCCCGGCTCCTGCCGGCCATCCTCGGCATCTGGTCGGCTGGCGCGTCCTACCTGCCGCTGGACCCGATCTATCCGGCTCAGCGGCTGGCCACCATGCTCGGCGACGCGGGCGCGGCCGCGATCGTGGTCGACAGCGGGGTCGAAGGCGCGCCGGTCCCGCCGCCCACCGCCACGCCGGTACCGGTCGTGGACCTGGCGACGCTGGCCGCCGCGGGCGCCGAGCCTGTGCTGGACTTGCCGCCGTCGGCCACCGCCGTGACGATCTTCACTTCGGGATCGACCGGCCGGCCGAAGGCGGTCAGCGTGACCCAGGGCGGCATCGCCGCGCTGCTGAACGCCCTGCGGCCGATGCTCGCGCTCGGCCCCCAGGACCGGTTTGTCGCGGTGTCGACCTTCGCGTTCGACATCGCCCTGGTCGAGTTGCTCGCGCCGGTGCTGGCCGGCGGGTGCGTCGTGATCGCCGATGCGGAGCAGGCGCTCGACGCGCCTCGGCTGCGGGATCTGCTGGCCGGCAGTGGCGCGACAGCGCTGCAGATGACGCCGGCCGGGTGGCGGATGCTCGTCGACGCCGGCGAGATCCCGGCCGGGGTGAAGCTGCGGATGACCGCGGGGGAGCCGCTGCCCAGGGACCTCGCCGACGCGTTGGGCGCAGGCACGGGAGTGCGCCTGTGGAACCTGTACGGCCCGACCGAGACCACGATCTACTCGGGCGGCGCCGCCGTCGCCCCCTCCCCGGCCCCGATCGAGATCGGGTCGATCATCGCAGCGACCCAGTTGTACGTGCTCGACGCCCGGCTGCGGCCAGTCCCGCCCGGCGTCTTCGGGGAGGTCTGCATCGGTGGCGCCGGGGTCGCCCACGGCTACCACGGCGCGCCCGGCATGACCGCGGCCCGGTTCGTCCCTGACCCGTTCGGCGGACGGCCCGGCGCACGCCTGTACCGGACAGGCGATATCGGCCGGTGGCGCGGGTCCGGGCGGATCGAGCTGGCCGGCCGCGCGGACCGGCAGATCAAGATCCGCGGCTACCGGATAGAGAGCGGCGAGGTCGAGGCGGCGCTGCGGGGCCACGACGACATCACGCAGGCCGTGGTGTCGGTCCGCGGCGGGGGCCACGACGTCCGGCTCGTCGGCTACCTCGTCACCCGTTCCGGTGCCGACCGCCCGCCCGCTGAGCTGCGCGAGCACCTTCGCGAGGTGCTTCCTGACTACATGGTGCCGTCCGCCTTCGTGGTGCTGCCCGCGCTGCCGCTCACCGGCAGCGGGAAGATCGACCACCGCGCGCTGCCCGAGCCGGACTGGGGCGCGGTCCCCGGTCAGGTCCCGGTCGCGCCGCGGACGCCGACCGAGTCGCGACTCGCGGCGATCATGGCCGAACTGCTCGGGCTGCCGGCGCCGGTTGGCGTGCACGACAACTTCTTCGCGCTCGGCGGCCACTCGCTGACCGCGACCCGGATGATGGCCCGCATCCGGGCCGCCTACGGCGTCGATCTGCCCATCCGCACGCTCTTCGCCGATCCTACGGTCGCGGCCCTGGCCGCCGAGGTGGCCGCCGCTGGCGGTGGCGCGGCAGACTCGCCGGGCCCGGCACGGCGGCCGCAACCGGCCGATCCCGGCGGTGCGCAGGCCGGCGATGTGCTGCGGACACTCGTTCCCGGCGACCGGAGGTAGGTTCGTTCCCATGCGCTTCCCCGTGTCGTTCTCGCAGCAGCGGCTGTGGTTCCTCGACCGGCTCGATCCCGGCGAACCGACGTACAACATGGCGTATGCGATGTGGCTCGGCGGCCCGCTCGACGCCCGCGCGCTGCAACGGGCGATGGACGCCATGGTCGCGCGCCACTCCGTGCTGCGGACAAGCATCGTCGCCTTCGACGGCGTACCTGAGCAGATCGTCGCCGACACCGGCACAGTGCCGATCGAGGGCATCGAGCTTCCTGCGTCGCTCGACGACGCCGAGCGCACCCGGCAGGCCGAGTCAATCGCGGCCGGCCGCGCTCGCCAGCCGTTCGATCTGGCCGCCGGGCCGCTGATCCGGGCCGCGCTGGTCGGCGCTGGGCCCGACCGGCATCTGTTCGTGCTGGTCATGCACCACAGCATCAGCGACGGCGCGTCCATGGAGATCCTGATCGGCGAGCTGTCCGCCGTATACCTGGCCGAAACGACCGGTGCGCCCGCGTCGCTGCCGCCGCTGTCGATGGAGTACGGCGACTACGCCGTGTGGCAGCACGACCTGTTGCGCGGCGAGGAGCTTGACCGGCAGCTGGGCTACTGGCGCGAGCGGCTCCGCGGCGCACCGCACGTCCTCACGCTGCCCGCTGACCGGCCCAGGCCTGCCCGTCAGTCCACGCGTGGCGCGGCCGCGAGGGTCATGGTCGACGCCACCACGACCCGGCGCCTGGCCGAGGTGGCCCACGGTGCCAACGCCACCATGTTCATGCTGTTCCTCACCGGCTTCACGGTGGTGCTGTCACGCTACGCGCGCCAGCGCGACATCGTGATCGGCACCCAGGTGGGCGGCCGAACCCACGCCGAGCTTGACCCGATCCTCGGCATGTTCACGAACACCGTCCCGCTGCGTATGTCGCTGGCCGACGACCCGACCTTCGCTGGGCTGCTCGGCCAGGTCAGGGACACCACGTTGGATGCGCTGTCGCACCAGCAGCTCCCGTTCGAGAAGCTCGTCGAGGATCTCGTCCCGGACCGCACGCTCGCGTACTCGCCGCTCGCGCAGGTTCAGTTCGTCTACGGGTCGCTCACGCCACCCGCGATGGACCTTCCTGGTGTCACCGCACGCGGCCAGGCGGTGCTCACCGGGACCGCGAAACTCGACCTCACCATGTACGTGGACGCCGCGGCCGACCAGGCCACGAAGCTGGTGCTTGAATACAGCACGGACCTGTTCGACCAGGCCTGGGCTGACCGCTTCCTGCGCTGCGTGGTGCACCTGCTCGAGCACGCGGCGGACGCTCCAGGCACTCTGGTGGCCGACCTGCCGATGCTGTCGGACACGGAGCGCGACGCGCTGATCATCGGACGCAACCGCCAGGCGCTCCCGGCCGGCGCCGATGAGGGCGTGGACGTCCGGCGCCTGCTCCAGGCGTCGACGTCCCGCGTGATCGATGGCGACGGGGCCCTGCCGATGAGCCAGGTGTGCGATCGCGCCGCCCGGATCGCCCGGACTCTCGCCGACCGCGGCGTCGGCACGGAAACGCCGGTCGGGCTGTGCGTCGGGCGCGGCATCGGCATGCTGACGGCGCTGCTCGGCGTGTGGTGGGCCGGCGGCGCTTACGTACCGCTGGATCCGGGTTTCCCGGCGGCGCGGCTGGCCTCGATGGCCCGCGGAGCCGGCCTGGGGATCATCCTCTCCGACGCCGCGCACCGCGATCTCGCTCGGTCAGTGGCCGACAGCGCCGCGGTGATCTGCGTCGACGACCCGGCGACGACGGCCGCGTCGCCGCTAGCTCCGGTGCCCGTGCCCGCCGCCGCGCTCGCCTACGTCATCTTCACCTCCGGCTCGACCGGGCAGCCTAAGGGCGTCGGCATCGAGCACCGGGCGGTCACGAATCTGCTCGCGTCATTCCGGCGCGCGCTCAGGCTCGGCCGTCACGACCGCTTCGTCGCCGTCACGACGCTGTCGTTCGACATCGCCCTCCTCGAGCTTCTGCTGCCCGTGGTCTGTGGCGCCGACCTCGTGATCGCAACCGCCGACGAGGCCCGCGAGCCCGACCGGCTGCGGTCGCTGATCGAGCGGACGGCCGCGACCGCGATGCAGGCGACGCCGCAGACGTGGCGGCTGCTGGAATCGGCGGGCGGCGTGCCCGCCGGCCTGCGGCTGCGCCTTTGCGGCGGTGAGACCCTCCCGGCCGATCTCGCGGACCTGCTGACGGCGCCCGGTGTCGTCCTGTGGAACCTCTACGGCCCGACCGAGACCACGGTGTGGTCGGCGGCTGGGGTCGTCACCAGCGCGGCAGCGGCGGCCGAGATCGGGCCGCCGATCGATCACACCCGCGTATACGTCCTGGACGAGCGCCTGATGCCGGTGCCGGCCGGGGTGGTGGGTGAGGTCTGCCTGGCCGGCCGGGGCGTTGCCCGCGGCTATCACGACCGGCCGCGGCTCACGGCGCGGGCGTTCAGGCCTGACCCGTGGAGCAACGAGCCAGGGGCGCGCATGTACCGGACCGGCGACCTCGGCCGGTGGCGGGAAGGCGCGGGCCTCGAGCTGATCGGGCGGAACGACCACCAGGTGAAGATCCGCGGCTTCCGGATCGAGTGCGGCGAGATCGAGGCCGTGCTGCGCGCACACCGTGACGTGCGCCAGGCGGCCGTCCTCACCGCCACCAGGGCCGGTGAGCCTGCGCTGGTCGCGTACGTCGTGCCCCGCCGGAGCAGCGCCGCGGCGCGGCCCGGCACCGACTTGCTTGAGGAGCTGCGGCCGCACCTGCGCGCCGCGCTGCCCGACTACATGGTCCCGGCGCTCGTGGTCGCGCTGCCCGCGCTTCCGCTGACGCCGAATGCGAAGGTCGACCGGGCCGCGCTGCCCGCCCCGCGGTGGGGTGCTCCGCCATCGTCGGCCGGCCGGGTCCAGCCCCGGAACCCGGTCGAGGCGACCCTCGCCCGGATCTGGAGCGACCTCCTCGCCACCCAGGAGCCGGTCGGCGTGCACGACAACCTTTTCGCCCTCGGCGGCCACTCGCTGACCATCACCAGATTTGTCGCCCGCGTCGCCGACACGTATCGCGTAGGTCTCCCGGTCCACCAGGTTTACAGCGCTCCGACGGTCGCGGAACTGGCCGAGGTGGTCTCCGCCGACCCGGATTTCGGGCTCGCCGCGGGCTCGTCCCGCCACGCCGAGCTGGACGCGCTCAGCGACGAGGACCTGGACGAGCTACTGCGCGCGGCGCTCGCCCAGCGCAACCGGCGCCAGGCGATCGCGGACGGCCCCGGTTCGTAACGCTAGGCCGCAGGCGCCGCGCCGGTCAGTAGAGACGTGAGAGCCTCGGCCAGGCAGTGGCGGGACGCTCGTGTTCGTGATCATCAGCAGCCTGGCGTCTTTCAGCGGGTAAGGCCGTGGCGTTTGAGGCTGGTCGCCATGCCGGCGATGCTGTCGGCGAGGTCCGTAACATCGTCGATCGCCGCGCTCGATGGGTCTTCGTCGGAGATCTCGCCGAACTCCCGGGCCGCGTACGGGCCGAGGCCGCGGGTGACGAACCGGATGTTTTCCGCTTTCATGCGCGCGACCCTGTCGAGCACGACGTCGCGTGCCGGGCCGAGGTCGCCGTCACCGAACACCGCGACGACACGGTCACCGGTGAAGCCGTCCAGGACCTGGTGGCACCGGACCAGTGCGGGGAGCAGATCCGTGCCGCCGTAGATGCGCGCGCTGTCGAGCACCGCCGTCGCCGCCAGGCCGTCGGACGTCGGTTCGGCGAGAGCGGCCACACCCGTATCCCAGAGGATGACGCCGACCTTGTAGTGGGCGGCTACGGCCTCGGCGACGAACTGCCGCGCGCCGCGGACGGCCTCGGCGAGCGGCGTACCCGCCATCGACCCGCTCACGTCGATGCACAGCATGACAGTGCCGCCGAAGCGGTCCTGCAGGGCGCCGAGGTGCGGGCCCGGCGGGATCTGGGTCATCCCTGGGGCGGTGAACGAGCGGCGTATCCAGGTGTCCATGACGCGAACTCTCCGGTCAGCTGTTGAGGACTGGTCAGCGGGTAAGGCCGTAGTGCTTGAGGCTGGTCGCCATGTCGGCGATGCCGTCGGCGAGGTCCGCCACGTTGTCGATAGCGGCGCTCGATGGGTCTTCGTCGGAGATCTCCCCGAATTCCCGGGCCGCGTACGGGCCGAGGCCGCGGGTGACGAACCGGATGTTCTCCGCCTTCATCCGCGCGACCTTGATCAGCACCTGTTGTTTCGGAGTCAGGTCGCCGTCGCCGAACAGCGCCACGACGCGGTCACCGGTGAACCGGTCCAGGATTTGATGGCAGTGCGTGAGCGCGACGAGCAGGTCGTTCTCACCCCACGCGGAGTTCACCGGCGCGAGCAGGGACAGCGCGGCCTTCCCGTCAGCGGTTGGTTCGCATACCGCTTCCACCCGGTCGTGCCAGAGCATGACGCCCACGTGGTAGTGCGCGGCGACGGTGTCGGCGACGAACTGCCTCGCCCCGCGGACCGCTTCAAGGATCGGCGCGCCGTGCATGGAACCGCTCATGTCGATGCACAGCATCACGGTGCCACCGAAGCGACCTTGCAGTGCGCGCAGGTGCGGCCCTGGCGGGATCTGCGTCAGCCCCGGCGCGCTGAACGGGCGCCGTATCCAGCTGGCCATCTGTCACCCCCGCACTGTGGTCAGCCCGACGAGCCTGGTGAGCCGCTCGGTCTCCGCGCTGTCGACGACACCCTCGACATAGGCCTCAATCCGCAGCTCGCGGCCGGACCGCGGCTCGTGCGCGATAACCGTCAGGCGGCCGTCGACCGCGATCCGCATGGTGATCCTGATCATCGAGCCCGCCGGAAGGTCGCCGATCCCCGTCAGCTCGCCGTCGAGGACGCGGCGATTGTGACCGACCTCCGGCGAAGGGGCCGGTCCAGCCTGCTCGTACACCTGGACGCGGACCGATTGCTGGCTCTGCAGGATGGTGCCGAACCTTTCCTCGGTCCGCTTGACGGGTAGCGGGGTGTTCGCGGCCACAAGGTGCTCGACGAAGCTGCGCTGCCCCGACGGGTCGAAGCTGTCCTCGACGAGTACGCCGACAGCGCGGGGCGTCACGGGTACCACTTCCCCGGTGCGGTCCGTGCTGCCGCCCGCTCCGCGGCGGACCATGGTGAGCGCGGTGAGCTGCGGCGTTCCGGCGAGGTGGTGGGCGCGCAGCGCGGCGCCCTTGGCCACGGCCAGGTCCGGATCGGTGAGCCGTGGCGTCGTTCCCAGTATCGCCGTCAGCCGCTGCGCCAGCATCGGGATCCGGCTGGACCCGCCTACCATGATCACATCGTCGATGTCGGGGCTGCCGTCCACCTTCGCCGCGCGGAGCACCCGCTCGATGATCTCCGCCGTCGCGTCGAACAGGTCGCCGCAGGCGCCGTCCAGGTCCGTGCGGGTGATCGTCACCGAGGTACGGCCCGTCGGGGTGCGCACGGTCACCGGCCGGG
>ODAK010003520.1_pt1 | contig 16198 bp, 14 predicted proteins | sample 1539591 | NCBI WGS metagenome assembly ODAK01 (sample SAMEA3539303, study PRJEB22396) | soil metagenome | biome: tundra; feature: field; material: soil | place: USA | collected 2010-05 | depth 0.15 m
ATATCTGTGACCGTTTCAATCTCACAGTATGAATAACATGACGGAATTTACGCTCGCTGCATTGCTTGGTGAGCGCGGCGTGAGTGCCGCCAAAGTGCTCGAATAGAAACGCGAATGTCCGGTGTGGAGAAAAACCGATGACCGGAACGGGTCGACTCCGGACGGTCGTGCTACCCGAAAGCGGACATCGTCTGTCAGATCGAGTCACGACTACTACAGATGAGCTGCCCCTTACCCCCATCTTCTCCCCCAACAGCGGGAGAGAGGGAGTATTTTGTTTTTCCGCCTCAATCCTCCGTCGTCAGCTTTTCATTGCCGCAAGCGTTCTCGCCTCGCGCGCCTTGATCGCATCGAAACGCTTGAGCAACTTTTCGGCGCGCACCACGACCGGGATGTCGATCATTTTGCCGTCGAGCGAGAATGAGCCGCGGCCGGCTGCGGCCGCTTCCTTGTCCATCTGAATCAGCTTGCGAGCGTAATCTACTTCCTCGGCGGTCGGCGTGTATTCCTCGTTGACGATTTTGACCTGGCCGGGATGGATGCAGCCTGCGCCCATGAAACCGAAGTCGCGCGAGCGCCGCACCATCTTGCGGAAATTGTCCCAGTCGCCGAAGCCCGCGACGCTGTCGATGAAGCCCAGCGGCAGGATTCCGGCCGAGTTGGCGGCGATGATCATATGCTGCTTGGGATAGAACAGCGCCTCGCCAGTGGGCTGCATGTTGCAGTCCAGCGCAAAGTCCTCGCCGCCGATGTTGCAGGCAACGATGCGGTGACATGCGTGCGCGATCTCATGAATGCGAAAGAAAGCGTCCGCCGTTTCGATCATGGCGATAAATCGGGTATGACCGGCCTTCATGCCGCGTTTTTGCTCGAGTTCCGACACCAGTTCGTCGAGGAGCCGAACGTGCGAGGCGCTGTCAACCTTGGTGACGGCGATGCCGTTGACGTCGGGGCAAATCGAGTGTTCGAGGTCGCGCACGGCGAGCGAGAGCGGCCGGTTGATGCGCACCACGACGTCAGCGCCGCTGCGCCGCACTTTGGCCGCGGCCTGCCCGACCAGCGTGCGCGCTTTGTCTTTCTCGGCAGGCGGAATACTGTCCTCGAGGTCGAGCTGGATCACGTCGGCGCCGCGCGTATGCGCCTTGTCGACGAACTTGTCGACGTTGACCGGCACGTACATCAGCGAACGCCACACCGGTAATTCGCGTTTCCGTTTCATTTCGCAGCCACTCCTTTTTTCTTCTTTCCGGTTGAAATCACGCCCGCGGCCTTGAGCCGCGCGATTTCCGCAGCCGGCAGGCCGAGCGCGCCAAGAACTTCGTCATTATGCTCGCCGAGCTTCGGCGCCGGCAGGCGGATCGCGCCCGGCGTTGCCGACAGGCGCGGCACCACGCAATGCATCGGGATCGTGCCCATCTCATCATCGGGCAGTTCAACCACCACTTCGCGTGCCTTGACGTAGGGGTCTTCGATGATTTGCGAAATGTCGTAAATCGGCCCGACGGTGACTTCGGTCCGATCGAAGAACTCGAGATTTTCCTTGAGCGTCTTCTGCGCCATGAAAGCCCCGATGATTGCGTCGAGCTCAGTGGCGTTCTTTACGCGCTCGGCATTGGTCTTGTAGCGCGGGTTGTCGATCAGATCCGGACGGCCGATTGCGTGGAACACGCGCTCGGTCATCGCCTGCGTGGAGGCCGACAGGCACACCCACTGGTTGTCCCGAGTGCGATACACATTGCGCGGCGCGGCAGTGGTCGAGCGGCTGCCGGTGCGCGGCCGCACCTTGCCGCTTGCCTTGTAGCTCGCGGCCTGCGGACCCAGGCACGAAAACAGCGGGTCGAACAATGACAGGTCGATCACCTGGCCTCGGCCGTCGCTGACTTCGACGTGGCGCAGTGCGATCATCACCGCCATCGCGCCGTAAATTCCGGCGGTGCAGTCCGCCAACTGCATCGGCGGCAGCACCGGCTCGCGGTCCGCGAAGCCATTCATTGCGGCGAAGCCCGACATGCCCTCGGCCAGCGTGCCGAACCCCGGCTTGTGCTGGTAAGGCCCGTCCTGCCCCCAGCCCGACACGCGTACGATTACGAGTTTCGGATTTGCTGCCAACAGAATATCGGGTGCCAGCCCCATTTTCTCGAGCGTGCCGGGACGGAAGTTCTCGATGAACACCTGCGCGGTCGCAACAAGCTTCAACACGATCTGCCTGCCTTCGTCGCGGCGCAGGTCGAGACACACGCTTTTCTTATTGCGCGCGTAAACTTTCCAGTTGGCCGCGATGCCACTGACCAGCCAGTCGCGCAGCGCGTCGCCGTCGGGTGTTTCGACCTTGATCACCTCGGCGCCGAAGTCGGCGAGCGCGAGGCTCACCATATTGCCCGCGACCACGCGCGATAGATCGACGATGCGCACGCCGTCGAGCGGGCACCGAGCATCAGTTTCGAATTGTTTTTGCGGCAGCATGGATCGGTAGCTATCCGGTGTCACCCTTCACCCTTCACGCATTCACTCGGCCTTTATGTTCGCGTCCTTGATCACCTTGCTCCACTTGGCGATTTCGCTTTTCACGATGACGTTGAAACCGTCGGGCGTGGTCGGCGCGGCGACGGCGCCGAAATCGGCGAAGCGCCTTTTCATTTCGTCAGTCGTCATCGTCTTGTGGATTTCGGTGTTGAAGCGGTCGATGGCCGCCTTCGGCACCTTGGCGGCGGTGAACACGCCCCACCACAAATCGTTGTCGTAGCCGGGCAGCGTCTCGGCGATCGCCGGCACGTTCGGCAGAAACGAGGAGCGTTGCGGGCTGCTCACGCCGATCGCGCGCAGGCGTCCGGAATGCATTTGCGCTTCGACCGCGGTCAGGCTGACGAGTAACACCTGCACTTGGCCCGCCATCAGGTCGGTGATCGCCGGCGCCATGCCCTTGTGCGGCACGTGCACCATGTCGATCTTCGCCATCGATTTCAGCACTTCGACGCCGAAGTGATTGATGCCGCCGATCCCAGACGAGGTGTAGTTGAGCTGGCCGGGCCGCGCGCGCGCAATCGCGATCAGCTCCTTGACGTTTTTCGCCGGCACCGACGGATGCACCACCAGCACCATCGGCCCGCGCGCGATCATCGTGATGCCGGTGAGATCGTTGATCGGGTCGAACGGCAGTTTCGCCATCAGCGCAGCGCCCGTGGTGTAAGTGGTCGAGGTCATGTAGAGCGTATTGCCGTCCGGCGGCGCCTTGGCCGTGAGGTCGGCGGCGATCATCTGCGAGGCGCCGGGGCGGTTATCGACGATCACCGGCCGGCCGAGCGCTTCGGAGAGGCGCTGGCCGATGGCGCGCGCGAAAATGTCGTTGCTGCCGCCGGCCGGCGCGCCGACGAGGAAGCGCACATTCTTGGCGGGCTGCGCCGACGCGGACAACGGGGCGATCGCGAGGCCGGCTGCGACCGCGATCGATTGCGCTGAGAGTTTCATTTTTTCACCTCCACGATAGCGTCCATGACGAGTTCCATCGAATCGGGTTTGGTGTGGTTGACGTGCTGCGGCAGCCCAAGCTTCCGAGGGAAATTATTCGAATGCCGAGTGGAGATTATGCCACGGCGAGGAACGCTTGCGCTAAAATTGCCCTCGTTCATTTCGCCGCGCCGCGTTTTCGCATGAAGCGCCGCGGACATTTTTCAGAGCCGATTCAGGAGACAGTCATGACCGATATGTCATCGGGCGCGTCGCGCCTTGCTTCCGCCGGTGCGCGTTTCCGCGCCGCCGTCGCCGCCGAAAAACCGCTGCAGATCGCGGGCACCATCAACGCCTACCATGCGCGCATGGCTGAGCGTGTCGGCTACCGTGCCATTTACCTGTCGGGCGGCGGCGTTGCCGCCGGTTCGCTCGGGGTCCCCGATCTGGGCATCAGCAACCTCGACGACGTGCTGACCGACATCCAGCGCATCACCAATGCCAGCGACTTGCCGCTGCTGGTCGATGTCGACACCGGTTTCGGCTCGAGCGCGTTCAACATCGCGCGCACCGTGAAATCGCTGATCAATTTCGGCGCGGCCGCGATGCACATCGAGGACCAGGTTGGCGCCAAACGCTGCGGCCACCGCCCGGGCAAGGAACTGGTGTCGCTCGAGGAAATGGTCGACCGCATAAAGGCTTCGGTCGACGCCAAGACCGATCCCGCTTTCGTGGTAATGGCGCGCACCGACGCGCTCGCGGTCGAAGGCTTTCAGGCGACGATCGACCGCGCTTGCGCATGTGTCGAGGCGGGCGCGGATATGATCTTTCCCGAAGCGATGACCGAGCTTTCGATGTATAAGAAATTCGCCGACGCGGTGAAAGTGCCGATCCTCGCCAACATTACCGAGTTCGGCGCAACGCCCTTGTTCACGGTGGCGGAACTCAAAAGCGTCGACGTGGCGATGGTGCTGTATCCGCTGTCGGCGTTTCGCGCGATGAATGCCGCCGCGCTCAAGGTCTTTCAGGCGATCCGCAAGGACGGCACGCAGAAAAACGTGCTCGACACCATGCAGACGCGCAACGAGCTCTACGATTACCTGAACTACCACGCCTACGAGCGGAAGCTCGACCAGTTGTTCGCCAAAGGCAAGAAGAAGTAGAACCCCAGGGACTACGGGCCGAGGATTGGAGATTAGGGGTTCGGGGCTGGACTTGTGACTCCGTAATCCTCCCGCCTCACGCCTCACTGGACGGGAACTCGCGAGATGACCGGAATGTTGCTGTCCAAAGGGTTCGTCGCGACTTTCGGCCAACAGCTGAACGAGGTTGCGCGGGGCGCCGGGCTTGTGCTCGATATCGTGCATCTGCCCGATGACGCGCAGGCGCGGCTCGCGCAGGCCGACTGCGATCGCATCGAAGTGGCGCTGCAGACACGCGATATCCGCTTCTCCGAACATTACCGGAGCTTCGTCGATACACTGATCGCGGCCAGGAATCTGAAATGGGCGCATTTCCACAGCGCCGCCATCGAACAGCTCGCCTTTGTGCCGCTGCTGCTGGCGCGTGGCGTCAGGCTGACCACTTCGGCCGGCAGCGACGGCGAGCCGGTGGCGCAGACGGCAATCACTACGCTGCTCATGCTGGGTCGCGGGTTTCCGCGCTGGCTGGATGCGCAGCACCGCAAGCGCTGGGAGCCGGTGCGCGGCGCGGCACAGCCGCGCGACTTGCGGGGTCAGACCATCGTGATCGTGGGCATGGGCAACATCGGCAATCCGGTTGCGCGGTTCGCGCAAGCGCTGGGCATGCACGTGATCGGCATCCGCCGCAAGCTACGCGCACCCGAGGATCCGGTGCACGAAATGCACACACTGTCGGAACTGCCCAAGCTGCTGCCGCGCTGCGACTGGGTATTACTCGCGTGCCCGCTCACCCAGGAGACGCGATACATCATCAACACGCAGACGCTGGCGTTGATGAAGAAGGGTGCCGGACTGATCAACGTCGCGCGCGGCGGCGTGGCCGATGAGGCGGCGGTGATCGCGGCGCTCAAAAGCGGCCAGCTCGGCTGCGCGCACCTCGACGTGTTCGAAACAGAGCCGCTGCCGGCGGAATCTCCACTGTGGACGCTGCCGAACGTGATTCTGACGCCGCATACCGCGTCGGCCTCGTCGGGCAACGTCCGCCGCGGCGCCGAGATATTCTTCTCCAACCTTGAAAAGTGGGCGCGCGGCGAGCTGCTCAAGAACGAACACCGAGCCTAGCCCGAAGTTCCCGCAAGCTACATGAGATAACACTACTGTCCGGCTAAATGAATGGTTGAACTGCTGAAAGCCACGACTGGAGCGGGATTCCGAGCGATGAAGGGTGGTGTCGATTTGAACGACGAATGCCGATTCTGGCAGTCTTCCGGGTTTTTCCACGGAGGCCACCATGAACACCGGCAAGACTCTGTGCGCCCAACTTATGAACTTCCTGCCTGTCGCGAGCGTTACTTGCCGGCACGAATAATTTGCCCTAGCATTGGCTGACCTCTGCACGGGGACAAGAGGCGCCGTGGCCGAGAGGCCATGGCGTATCGGACGGACGGAGTTTGATCGCTGGCGAACTCGGTTGACGCTGGACTCGACACCCAAACTGAGGCTATCAGAGAAATGCCGCAAACCGAAATGGCTGTGCTGTTCGCCGACATCGCGGGCAGCACCAAGTTGTACGATACATTGGGCGACGCTCAGGCCAAGACGCTGATTGACGAGTGCATAGGCATCATACGGGGTGTCGTAGCGCGCTATGCCGGGCGCGTGATCAAGACCATCGGCGACGAGGTCATGTGCGTTTTGCCGGACGCCGATAGGGGCCATCTTGCCGCCACCGACATGCAGCTCAGGATAGCGGCTCTGCCTGTGGTCTCCAACGTAAAGCGCGCGATCCGGGTCGGCTTTCACGTTGGTCCAGTGATCGAGGAAAGTAGCGATGTCTTCGGCGACACAGTCAATATGGCGGCGCGCATGGCGGGGCTCGCCAAGGGCATGCAGATCATCACCACCTTGGTGACGGTCGAGCGGCTGTCGCCAGCGTTGCGGAGTTCGACCCGGCAAATCGGGGCGCTGTCGGTCAAGGGCAAGGGCGATGATATCGAGGTCTGTGAAGTCATCTGGCAAGGTGGCGACGACCTCACAATGGCGACATCGTCAATCAAGGCGCTGACGATACAGATCGAGCTCCGCGTTACCCATGGCGCCAGGGAACTCATCCTGGACCAGGCAAACACCACCATCTTGCTCGGCCGCGACGCGGCTTGCCAAGTCGTCGTGGCGGACCGCATGGCCTCGCGCGTGCATGCCCGAATCGAGCGCCGGCGTGACAAATTCTTTCTGGTCGATCAGAGCACCAACGGCACCTTCGTCACTTTCGCCGGCGAAGCCGAGATCACGCTGCGGCGCGAGGAGGTGATGCTGCGTGGCCAGGGACGCATCGCGTTCGGCCACAGCATCGGCGAGTCGAGCAAAGAGACCGTAGATTTTGCGGTGCGCGGCTAAACCCGAATGGAACGGTAAGCACGAACAAGCCGCAAGCGAGGTACGCTGGCTCCCCTCAGGTCGTGGTTTTCGCCGTGCCGGGCTTGAGCAAAGCCCTCCCGCGCAACTCCGGCGCGCTTAACAACCCCGCCGGAGGGATGGTCTCCAGTTTGGCTCGCACCGCTGCCTCCGCGCAGGCGCCGGAAAAGCTTACATTGACATCCTCACTGCTCGCTCCGGCCAGCGCAAAGCAATTCTGCCCGAGCTTGGCATTCAGCGGTTTGACGACGGCTTCCTGGATGATGTCCGTCGCGCTGCCTTCGGGCAGCTGCAATTGGAACTTGCCCGAGTCGGCCATAAGTTGCACGTCCAGCACCTGACGGATGCTGCGCAGCTCGCGCAGCAACAGCCGCGCGCTGCCGGCATCCGGCAATCCTGCGATGTTGAGGTTGATTTTCTGCGCGCCGAAATTGAAGTACTGCAGGAAAAAGTTCTTGGAAAATTTATCGCCGACCAGCTTGCCAATCTCACCGAGTGCCTGGTCCTCGGTGGCCCAGCTCTGCGCCTTGGGGCTGATGGTATTCAGGAAGATTTCCTCCCCGCTCGCCTTGTCGATCGCTTTGACGGTCCATGAAGTCAGGACGGTCTTGGTGATGGTGATGCCGGACGCCGCAAGCTTGGCCGAAAGCTGTTTGACCCTGACTTCGCCCTGGATCTGAAAGTCGGCCGTCTTTGCGTTCGGGCCGGTATTTGTTTCGCCTTCGGCTGACCAGACGCGAAAACCGAAAGATTTGATCCTCTCCTTGACCACGTTCTCGGCGAGCTGCGATCGCTCGGGGGGCAGGGCCTGCGCGGTGTCGGCGTTGCGGATCGCCATCAGGATCGAGATTTTCGGGTCGCCGTTGTTGCGGATGAAATCAACACGCTCTTCCTTGGACATCTGATTGAGCGACTTCTGCACGTCGCGCACCTTGACCACTGCGCGCGTATCGGTCTCAATCAAGCCGTCCTTGCCCGTCGCCGGCGCCCCTTCCTGGATTACGGTCTTGATAAACGCGCCCGAGTGCGACAGGAGTTTTTGCTCGATCATCGCGTAGTTCTTGTCGAGCGAGCTTTTGTCGATGTATAGGGCCAGCGCTTTTTCGATGAGTTGCCGCTTGGCGTCGGCGCGCGCTTCGGCCTGCGCCGCGGCCGGGTCGCCGTTAAATTTTGGGTCCTTAGGATCGACCAAGCCGAGAGCGCTAATAACCATAGTGTCGGGCTCTTGGGGGGAATCGGCCGCGGCAGCCGCACTGCCAGCCGCTGGCACAACGCTCGCCGGCGGCGCCGATGCTGGGGGCGCGCTCTGTGCAACCGGCGCCGCCGCGCCGCGGTCCTTGCCCAAGAGCAGGTAACTTCCCCCACCCACGATGGCCAGTATCGCCGCGGCTACGCCAACCAGTACACCAGTGTTGAAACGGGTCCTGGCTGGCGCAGGCGTCTGCGCTGACGCCGACACCGGGGTCGGTGCGGCGGTTGCGCTCGGCGCCGCAATGGCTGGCGCGCTCGCCGCAGCCGCAGGGATGGTCCGGTTGACGACCGTCGCATCGTTGACGGCGACCGCATCCGCATTGAGATTGACGAAGGTTTGATCGCCACTTTGGCTGGCGACTGCCGCCTTGATCGCCGCCGCAAACTCCGCCGCGGTTTGGTAGCGTTCCGCCGGGTTCTTGGCCATCGCCTTTTTCACCACAGCGTCCCAGGTTGGCGGTAGCGTCACGTTCAGCATCGACGGCGGCAGCGGCTCCTCCTTCAACACTTTGTGCATGATGGTGGTCACCGTGCCGGTGAACGGTTTTTCTCCGGTCAGGAACTGATATAGCATTACGCCGCAGGAAAAGAGGTCGCTACGGCCATCCACCGGCTGGCCAAGGAACTGTTCCGGCGACATGTAAGACGGCGTGCCCAGGACGGTGCCGGCCTGGGTCAGCTCCGAGGTCTCGATACGCGCGATGCCGAAGTCCGCGACCTTGACTCTGCCGTCGGCGAGCAGGATGACGTTGGCCGGCTTCATGTCGCGGTGGACTACGCCGTGTGTATGCGCATGGTTGAGCGCGTCGAGCAACTCGCCCATGATGCGTTCGATCTCCTTCAGGACGAAACGCTGGTTGGCATCGAAATAGTCCTTGAGTTCGCGGCCCTTGATGAACTCCATGGCGATGAACGCAACGCGATCGCTTTCGCCTTCGGAGGACGTACGATCGCCTTCGGCGACGACTTCGTCATAATCGTAAATCGCGACGATGTTCGGATGATTGAGCCGGCCCGCGGCCTGGGCTTCGCGCTTGAAGCGCGCGAGAATTTCCACTGCCTGCGATTTTTCCAGTTGCTCCGAGCGTATAGTCTTGATCGCCACGGTGCGCTCGATCACGGGGTCGAAGCCTTCATAGACGACCCCCATCGCGCCCTTGCCGAGTTCGCGCCGGATTTCGTACTTCCCGAGTTTGGTCAGTCCGGACATATCGGTTCCCCGAAAGCGCGCAGCTAGGACGGCTCACAAGAACTGCGCGCCGATCCATACGGGGCGCGCAGCCACTCCGTCAGCAATGCTGACGGAACGACGTTACTTGTATTTCGAATCGATTTCGTAAACAGCGGTCTGCACCAGGCGCTGCACCATGGTGTCCAGCCCGACCCCGCCTTTGGCGCTCTGCGACACGCCCAGGACGCTGGTCTGCTTCGCGCCCACTTCCATTTTTAGTTCCTTATAACCCTGGGCGACCTGCTCGGTGGTGTTGGCGTCCATGATCTTGTAGCGCATGCCGATCAGCCACACCCCGGTCGAGTCCCGGTTTTGCACCGAGCCTGTAACTTGGCCCGCGACCGACCCGCCAAGCCCGCCGAACATGCCGATTATGCCGCCAATCGCCCGGCCGTCGAAGCCTTCTTTATTTTCGGCGATCTGTTCGGCCTTGAGAATATCGAATTTGACGATCCACTGGGTCGTCCTGAGCTTGCCGACTTGCATGGTCTTACGCGCCTTGTCGACGTCACCCATGTTGTAGGCGAGCGAGATCTCCTGCAACAGGTTGCCGAGGTTGCTGCGCTCGAGTACCGTAAAGTTCGCCTGCGACAGTTCGATCTCGCCGAAGTCCGCGATGTTATTGGGGAGGAACCTTTGCGTAAAGGTGGCGTTGTTGCTCTTTATTTCACCGGGAATGACCACCAGCGCCGGGCCTTTCGTGCCCTTGTTGACATATTCGACCTCTCTGTAGGCGGCGGCATCGGCTGCGGCGTTGGCCTTCTGCGACGTTTCGCTGCCGGCCGTCGGCGACGGATTGCCGAAGGTTGGTTGCGCGAAAACCTTGCCGCCCACCGCGGCGAGAGCGAATATCGCCGTGATCGCGGCGTATTTGAACGGAATGGATCGCATCATCTTCATGCTTTTCTCCTTCATGTAAAGTCGTTTCTTCCGGCTTCTCACCGCCGGCTATCGGGCGCCGGCCTTCTGGCAATAGTCATTGTACAACTGCGCGACAACCTCGTCGGCCCGCTCGTTGATCAACGTGAGCGCCATGTCCATGATGTCGCGGCCGGCATAGCTTTCATTCCTGGCGCCGGCTTGGGAAATCATCCTGCCGTTCGCTCCCGTCAACGTGAAGTTCATGCTGATACTCACCTGATTGACGTTGACGATTGGGTTGCGGTCGGCCTGCGTCGCGATCACTCCGCGCAAAATGTACTGTGCCGCAAGGCGTTTCGAGGCGCTGATCGCCGCGTCCGGGTCATTCCTGAAATAGGCGTCGATTTCGGCCTGCGCAATCTGTTTGCGGATCTGCTCCTGGGTGTAGGTCTTGAGGCCCAGGGACTGCAAGCGCTCGTTGATCGCATTGAAATGCGGGCTATATGAAGCTTGGCTTGCGAAGATGACGCCGTCCCGGTCCTCGCCGATCAGCACCATGATTTTCTGGTTCTTGATCTTGTCCCGGCAAGGCGTCGCAAGCAGCGACTGTACCTTTGCCTGACGCTCGGCCTCCGCCGCCTGGTCCGCCGGGTCCTCGTTGGAGAATTTGAAACCCTGCGCCTGCGCCGCGGTTGCGGCGGACAGCCACGCGAACAAGATAATCAACGGAATACGCAGCATGACATGAGTGAAGACGCATGACGAATCAATATTGGTTCTGATCTTACGCCGTTTCAGGTGCCAGCGCACACGCCGTTACCAGAAGCCTGTCGCTAGTGCGGTTTCATCGGTTTTCGCGGGCTTTTGGGACGGTTTCCAGCCAATCTGGCCCCGGGGCCTGGCGTCAGATTTGACGCGGGCACCGGCTTTCGCCGTTGTTGGCTGCCTGTGGCGGCTATAATATAGGATCCGTCAAAGGGCTGAACTCATGCAGCTATTTGCTTTTGGCATCAACCATCAGACCGCGCCGCTATCGCTGCGCGAGCAGGTGGTTTTTCACGCCGAAAATCTGGTGCAGGCGCTGCGCGACCTGGTCGACCGCCACCCGGTCAAGGAAGCCGCGATCATCTCGACCTGTAACCGCACCGAAGTCTATTGCCATACGGCGGAACCGTGGCAGGCGATGCACTGGCTCGCCGATTACCACAAGCTCAAAGCGCAGCATCTCGAGCCCCATCTCTACAAGTTGCCGCAGCAAAGTGCGGTCAAGCACGCCTTCCGTGTCGCGAGCGGGCTCGATTCGATGGTGCTCGGCGAGCCGCAGATACTCGGCCAGTTCAAGGACGCGGTGCGCGCGGCCGAATCGGCCGGCACGCTCGGCCTGCTGTTGAACAAATTATTTCAACGCACGTTTTCAGTCGCGAAGGCGGTGCGCTCGGAGACCGAGATCGGGACCAGCACGGTGTCGATGGCCTCCGCCGCGGTGCGCCTCGCCGAGCGCATCTATCCGAGCATCGGCGAGCAGAGCGCGCTCTTTATCGGCGCCGGCGAAATGATAGAGCTCACCGCGACCCACTTTGCCGCGCGGCACCCGCGCTACGTGACGTTCGCCAACCGCACGCTGGAGCGCGCGCAGCATCTCGCCGAGCGTTTCCGCGGCCGCGCCATCACGTTGAACGAGCTTACATCGCAGCTGGCGGTGCACGACATTATTGTTTCCTGCACCGCGAGCACGCTGCCGATCATCGGCAAGGGCCTGGTTGAAAGCGCGCTGCGCGCGCGCAAGCATCGGCCGTTCTTGATCATCGACCTCGCCGTGCCGCGCGATGTCGAAGCCGAAGTCGGCGCGCTCGACGATGTGTTCCTTTACACTGTCGATGATCTCGGCAATATCGCGCGCGAAGGCCTCGACCTGCGCGAATCGGCAGTCGCCCAGGCCGAAGTCATCATCGAGACCCAGGTCGGCGATTTCATGCAGTGGCTCGAAAACCGCGAGCTGGTGCCGACGATCCGCGCGCTGCGCGACGACGCCGAGCGCGCGCGCCGGCACGAGGTCGAGCGCGCGCAGCGGCGGCTTGCGCGCGGCGACGACGTGCAGAAAGTGCTCGAGCATCTGAGTTATTCGCTCACCAACAAATTGCTGCACGGGCCGACGCATGCGCTCAATCACGCCAACGACGATGACCGCGAACAGCTGGTGACCATGCTCCGGCGGCTCTACCAGCTGAAGCGCTCCGAATGAAGAGCAGCATTGCGGGAAAGATGGCGCAGTTGACGCTCCGCCTCGACGAACTCAATCAACTGCTGAGTTCGGAAAACGTCACCGCCAACATGGAGAACTATCGCAGGCTGACGCGCGAGCACGCAGAAATCGCGCCGGTGGTCAAACTTTATCAGTCGTACCGCAAGAGCGAGGAAGACATCCAGGCCGCGCAGGAGATGGCCACCGACCCCGCGATGCGCGAGTTCGCCGAGGCCGAAATCCGCGACACCCGCCAGCGCCTGGCGCAGATCGAAGCCGAACTGCAGCAACAGCTGCTGCCGACAGACCCGAACGACGATCGCAACATTTTTCTCGAAATCCGCGCCGGTACCGGCGGCGACGAATCGGCGCTGTTTTCCGGCGATCTGTTCCGCATGTATGCGCGCTTTGCGGAACGCAACAAATGGCAGGTCGAGGTGATTTCACAGAGCCCGGGCGAGCACGGCGGCTACAAGGAAATCATCGCCAAGATTATCGGGCGGGGCGCGTACTCGAAGCTCAAGTTCGAGTCCGGCGCTCACCGCGTGCAACGCGTGCCGGCGACCGAAACGCAGGGACGCATCCATACCTCGGCGTGCACCGTTGCGGTAATGCCGGAAGCCGACGAAATCGCCGCCGTCGTGTTGAATCCCGCGGAGCTGCGCATCGACACTTATCGCGCTTCCGGCGCCGGCGGGCAGCATGTGAACAAGACCGATTCCGCGATCCGCGTCACGCATTTGCCGACGGGGATCGTTGTCGAATGCCAGGACGAGCGCTCGCAGCACAAGAACAAGGCGCGCGCTCTCTCGGTGCTCGCCGCTCGCATCAAAGACAAGCAGATCCGCGATCAGCAGCAAAAAACGGCGGCGACGCGCAAGTCATTGATCGGCAGCGGCGACCGCTCCGAGCGCATCCGCACTTACAACTTTCCGCAGGGTCGCGTCACCGATCACCGCATCAATCTCACGCTCTACAAGATCGGCGCCATCATGGACGGCGACCTGTTCGATCTGACTTCCGCGCTGAGCGCCGAGCACCAGACCGAGCAGCTTTCGCTGCTCAGCGAAGAAACTCAGGCCGCCTGACTGCGTTGCGCAGCGGGCGTGCTGCGCCGGTTTCAGCCGTGAATCATACTATCGGTCAGGCGCTTGTCGCGGTGCGGCTTGACCTCGTCGACGCCCGCGCGCTGCTGCGCCATGCGCTCGGCGTGAGTGACGCTTACCTGATCGCGCATTCCGCTCAGGTGCTGACTGACGCGCAGAGCGAGTTATGTGCTGCGCTGGCTGCACGCCGCAGCGCGGGGGAGCCGGTCGCTTACATCGTCGGCGCGCGAGAGTTTTTCAGTCTTGAGTTCAAAGTCACGCCGGCGGTGCTCATTCCGCGGCCGGAAACCGAGGCGCTGGTTCAATTCGCGCTTGAGCGCATTGCGCCGGACAGCGCGCAGCGCGTGCTCGATCTCGGCGCCGGCAGCGGCTGCATCGCAATCAGTATCGCTAAACACCGGCCGCAGGCGCGTGTCGTTGCGGTCGACCGCAGCACTGCGGCGCTGGCGGTCGCGCGCGACAACGCAGAGCGGCACGCCGTGACCAATCTCGAACTCACGGCAAGCGATTGGTTCAGCGCGCTCGCGGGTCAGCGGTTTGACCTGATCGTATCCAATCCGCCTTATGTTGCCGCCGGCGACCCGCACCTTAGGCAAGGCGACCTGCGCTTCGAGCCGGCAGCAGCGCTTGCCGCCGGCAGCGATGGCCTTGACTGTATCCGCTTGATAATCGCATCAGCGCCGCAATACCTCAGCAGCGGCGGCTGGCTCGCGTTTGAGCATGGCGGTGACCAGGCAGCGCATTGCCGTGCATTGCTCGCACACGCCGGCTTTAGCGAGGTGTTCTCACGCACCGACTTGGCAGGGATCGAGCGGGTCAGCGGCGGACAATTAAGAGATTTCTCATGAGTGTGTCGATCGAAGTTGTCGCGGTCACCTCGCCTTGACACCGATGCGCAGCAATCGGTAGAATACTCTATTAATTTACTCAGGTATTCAGGAGAAAGCATGGACATTCAAGATGTTATAAGGGATCAGATCAGTAAGAACCGGATTGTGCTGTATATGAAAGGCTCGCCTGACTTTCCGCAGTGCGGCTTTTCCGCCAATACCGTCGGCATCCTGCGCGCATGCGGCGTCGAGGATTTTTATTCGGTCGACGTGCTCGAGAATCCCGATATCCGTCAGGGCATTAAGCAATTCGCGAACTGGCCGACGATCCCTCAGTTGTACGTGAACGGCGAATTCGTCGGCGGCTCGGATATCCTGGCTGAGATGTACCAGAGCGGCGAACTGCAGAAGATGTTGTCCAGTAAGGCGCGGGCGTAGCCCGCGCTTGCGCAAACCCCGGCGGCTACCGACCGGTGGCCGTTTTTTTTGATCAAGCCGCTCCGGCGAGTTGCTGATACGTGTACTGAGCGAGCAGCGCCAGCGCAATCACCAGTAGCGCCCGCTTTACCCACACGCGGAACCGTAGCGCATCGATGCGATTGCGCACGCGCGCGCCCGCCAGAAACCCCGCCATGCCGATCAGCACTAACGGCAATGTCGAGAGCCACTGTGCCGCGGTGACCCCGCCGCGTGCCGTCAGCACGGCGAATTGCGTCGATTTGCCCACCAGGAAGCAGATGTTGAGCGCCTGCACCAGCATTGCCGGTGTCAGTTCGAGCGCGAGGTAGAAAATGATGAGTGGGGGCACGGCAACGTTGACCGTACCCTCGAAAATGCCGCCGGCCACGCCGGCGAGCGGCGCGAACACGCGTTCATGCCGCCGCACCAGCGGCCAGTCACCCCGGCTGATGCGGTCGAGATTGAGATAGCCAATGATGATGAGCGCGAGCAACAATGAATAAGGCGTGCCCGGCGTGATGACGAACAGCCAGGTACCGGCGAACGAGCCGACCATCGCGTAGATTGGCATCGTCCAGAAGCGCGCCAGTACCGGACGCAGCGGGCCGCCGGTAACGGTGTTGATGAGATTCGTTGCTATAGTGGGCAGTAACACCATGATGATCGCCGTGCGCATGTCGCTTGCCATCGCCACCAGCGGAGTGGCAACGAAAGGAAAACCGAATCCGAGCGCGCCCTGGACCAGCCCGGCAAGCGCCATTACCGCGACAATCCACAACAGTAAGGTCAGTGACAGCGATTCAAGTCCGGGCATGCTGGCAATACAGTGACGAGTGATGAGTGATGAATGATGAATTTTTGTTCATTTCATATTGCCTGTTCCTGCCTGCCGCGTATTGTACCGCCCATTGCGCCTGCGAGAACGGCGCGCGGCTGCGGGCGCTTGCGGCAGTGCAAGGCTCGCGTATAGTAGAGAACGAACTCACCGGGGGAGACGATGGGCTGTTGTCATCATTATTTCGCGCAGACTACTGACGGCGACAACGCTTTTACCATCGACGCGTCGACCCTGACGTTCGGCGCCGGTTGCCTGAAGGAAGCGGGCGACCAGGCGAAGGCTCTGGGCATGATAAAGGTCGGGATCTACACGGATAAAGGCGTGCGCAAACTGCCGCCGATCGAAACCGTGACGAGCTCGCTCGACGCGGCCGGCATCG
>ODAK010003521.1_pt1 | contig 16194 bp, 15 predicted proteins | sample 1539591 | NCBI WGS metagenome assembly ODAK01 (sample SAMEA3539303, study PRJEB22396) | soil metagenome | biome: tundra; feature: field; material: soil | place: USA | collected 2010-05 | depth 0.15 m
ATCCGCATTACGGTGGTTCGCGAGTCCCGGGCCACCGAATTCGCCCGCTGACTGTCACCCGATTTTTCCCGAACGGACCGTGGTGCTTCGGCAGGCCCTGCTGCGTCAGGACGAACGCGGGCGCTTCAGGAGTACGGTGCTTCAGGAGTACGGTGCTTCAGGAGTACGGCCAGCGTGCAGCCCAGCGCGAACACGTCGCTGGCCGGCCTGGCCACGTCGCCCCGGAGCTGTTCGGGGGACATGTAGGAGTACGTGCCGACGACCACCCCGGCCGTCGTCATCGGACTTGCTTCGGCCGCCCGCGCGATGCCGAAGTCGATGATCCGGGGCCCGTCGTCGGCCAGGATCACGTTGCTCGGCTTCAGGTCGCGGTGGACCAGGCCGCAGGCATGGATCGCGGCCAGTCCCTCCGCGAGCCCGGCGCCCAGCCGGCACACCTGTTCCAGGCCGAACGGCCCGCTCTCAGCCACCGCCTCCTGCAGCGAGGGACCCGGGATGTAGGCGGTGACCATCCAGGGCGGATCGGCGCCGGGGTCGGCGTCGACGACGGAGGCCGTGTGAAAACCCCCGACCCGGCGAGCCGCATCGATCTCTCGCGCGAATCGCTCCCGGAACTGCGTGCTGCTGGCATGCCCGGGATGGATGAGTTTCACCGCGACCTGGCGGCCGCCAGGAGACAGGCCGAGGAACACCGTTCCCGTCCCGCCTTCGCCCAGTCTGGAGATCAGCCGGTAGCTACCGACCTAGCTCGGATCACCAGGTCTGAGAAGATCCATAACCCACCCCGGGTCCCACCCATCAGCCGCTGCTGGAAGAGAAAGGCTGATATTAGAAGATAAGTCTCCAAGGTCGCCCGGTATCCGGCAACTGCCTGGAAGCTAAGAGCGCGCGGTTTTCCTCAGCCGCAGGTAAGCGCCACCGGGGGCACGCCCGGCGGGGTGAAACCCATGATCTGGCCGTAGAAGGAGAGCTCGGCCTCCAGGCTGGCCGCGATGTTCTCCGCCTTCCTGAACCCATGCGACTCGCCCGCGAAGGTCAGGTAGGCGTACGGGATGCCGTGCGCGGCCAGGTCAGCGGCGATCGACTCGGACTGCGCGGGCGGGACGACCGGGTCGTCGAGTCCTTGCAGCAGCAGCACCGGGCAGGTGGCGTGGTTCACGTGACCGACCGGCGCTCGCTCGGTGTAGAGCGCCTCGCACTCGGGCAGCGGCCCGATGAGGCCGTCGAGGTACCGGGATTCGAAGTCGTGCGTCTGCGCGGCGAATTGCCTGAGGTCGGCCACTCCGAAGTAGGAGGTAGCCGCGGCGAAGACGCCACGTATGTCGCCGCCCCGTCCGTCACCGCCGATACCGGACGTCACCGCGGCCAGGGCGGTCCAGCCGCCGGCCGAGCCGCCGCGGATGCCGAGCCGCTTCCCGTCCGCCTGGCCCGCCTCGGCCAGCGCGAGCGCCGCCGCCATCACGTCGGCCACGTCCACGATGCCCCACTGGCCGCGGAGACGTTCGCGGTACGCGCGGCCGTATCCGCTGGACCCGCCGTAGTTGACGTCGATGATCCCGATGCCGCGGCTGGTGAAGAAGGCCTTTTCCAGGTCGAGGCGGGGAACGACCTGGGAGGTGGGGCCGCCGTGCACCCAGACGATGTACGGTGCCAGCTCGCTGTCCGGCCCCGAGAACGCGGGGTTGGCCGGCGGGTAGACCAGCGCGTGCACGACCGAGCCCGAGGGCTCGGTCAGCTGGGCCGCACGCGGCACCGGCAGGTAGGCGGCGTCCGGCAGCGAGTCTGTGCTGCGGCTCAGCTCGCGGACCAAGGCCGGGGTCGCCGGGCTGGCCTGGCTGGCGGGCGGGATCGTGACTTCGATGACGGCCGTCGGTATCGCGGGGCCGCCCGCCAGCGTGGCGACGGTCTGGCCGGATGCCGAAAGCCCGGGCCCGAACACCTGGTACGGAAGGTCGACATCGGTCAGCTCACCGGAGTCCGGATCGAGCACTCCCAGGTGCGTGTCCCCGGCGCCGTGCGTGACGGCGATGCGTCCGTCGCCGAGCACCGCGTACGGGCTCAGGCCCAGCTGCCACAGCGGCCCGGCGAACTCCTCCTCCCGCGGGCACAGCGCACGCGGGAAGTTCAGCAGGTCGGCCAGGTAGAGGTTCCACCACCCGGAGCGGTCCGAGACGACGTAAAGGCTGCGGTCATCGCGCCACACCGGGGCCAGCACGGACTCGGTGTCGCCGCCCATGACCACCTGCTGCTGGCTCGGGTCGCCGGCCGGGCCGGTGTCATCGAGCGCCGCGACCCGCAGCTCGGTGCCGTCCCAGGGCATCCGGGGGTGATCCCAGCAGATCCAGGCCAGCCGGGTGCCGTCTGGCGACGGGGCCGGCCAGGCGTAGAAATGCGAGCCGGACACCAGCATCCGGATGGCCCGGTCATCGTCCGCCGCCGAGCCGTCCAGCGGGACCGCCACGATCGCGCGGCGGATCCGAGTGCCCAGGTGCTTTTCCCGGACGCACCACACCTCGTCACCGCCGGGAGCGAGCACGAGGTCGGCAAACCGGTCGGAGATATCCGGGCCGGGGGCCGGAGTGAGCGGCTCGGGGTCCGCGGATCCGGTCGTGGCGCAGCGGTATAGCCGCTGGTCGTCAAAGTTCGCAACGACCACGCCGCCGGGCACCGGCAGGTAAGACCGGCCGCCGTACTCGTGCACGCGGGTCCTGGCGTTCCACGGCATCGGGAGCAGGTCACGGCTGATCCCGTCCGGCCCCTGGCAGACCACGGCCAGCCGCCCGCCCTCGGCGGGCCGCGATTCCTGCCACCACACCCCGGAGGTGTTGATGGCCGGGAACGCCAGCCCGACCTGCTTGCGCGCGACGTCGGCACCCTGGATGGGGGAGGGCCATTCGCCGTAAGGTGCCGTCTCCGTAGTCATTTGCATACCAAATATCATGCCGGATAACGGCCGCATGATCACCAGGCCCCCCCGCGTGCGTCCGGCCCCTATCCTGGTCGTGTGGCAGCAGGCGGCAGGACCTACCAGATTCGCACCTACGGGTGCCAGATGAACGTGCACGATTCCGAGCGCCTGGCCGGCCTGCTCGACGAGGCGGGCTACCAGCCCGCCCCCGCCGGGCAGACCCCGGACGTGGTGGTGTTCAACACCTGCGCGGTCCGGGAGAACGCGGCCGACCGGCTGTACGGCAACCTGGGCCACCTGCTGCCGCAGAAGAAGAATGGCATGCAGATCGCGGTGGGCGGCTGCCTGGCCCAGATGGAACGGACCAAGATCACCCAGCGCGCGCCGTGGGTCGACGTGGTCTACGGCACGCACAACATGGGCTCGCTGCCCGCCTTGCTCGAGCGGGCCCGGGTCAGGAACGAGGCGCAGGTTGAGTTCGCCGAGACGCTCGAGACGTTCCCCTCACTGCTGCCCGCCCGCCGTGCGTCCGTGTACTCGGCCTGGGTCGCGATCTCGGTGGGCTGCAACAACACCTGTACCTTCTGCATCGTGCCCAGCCTGCGGGGCAAGGAGAAGGACCGCCGGCCCGGCGACATCCTGGCCGAGATCAGCGCGCTGGTAGCCGACGGAGTGCTCGAGGTCACGCTGCTCGGCCAGAACGTGAACTCCTACGGCGCCGAGTTCGGCGACAAGCAAGCGTTCGGCAAGCTATTGCGCAGCTGCGGAGAGATCGAGGGCTTGGAGCGTGTCCGTTTCACCTCCCCGCACCCCCGGGACTTCACCGACGACGTGATCGAGGCGATGGCCGAGACCGCGAACGTCATGCCGAGCCTGCACATGCCGCTGCAGTCCGGTTCCGACACTGTGCTGAAGGCGATGCGCCGCGCCTACCGGCGGGACCGCTACCTGGCCATCCTGGACCGGGTCCGGGCCGGCATCCCCGATGCCGCCATCACCACCGACGTCATCGTCGGCTTCCCCGGCGAGACCGACCGGGACTTCGAGGACACCCTGGACCTGGTGCGCCAGGCCAGGTTCGCGGGCGCGTTCACCTTCCGCTACTCCATCCGCCCGGGGACCCCGGCCGCGACCATGGACGCCCAGGTGCCCGCGGCCACCGTGCAGGAGCGTTACGAGCGGCTCACCACCCTGGTCGAGGAGACCACCTACGCGGAGAACCAGAAGCTATCCGGCGCCACGGTGGAGGTCCTGGTGGCCGAGGGCGAAGGCCGCAAGGACGCCGCCACCCACCGCATGTCCGGCCGGGCCCGCGACAACCGCCTGGTGCACTTCGCCCCGCACACCGGCCCCCAAAAGACGGTGCCCCAAAACACGGTGCCCCACAACACGGGCACCCCGCGTCCCGGCGACATCGTCACCGTCACCGTCACCCGCGGCGCCCCGCACTATCTGCTAGCCGACGACGCCCCGCTGGCGATCCGCCGCACCCGCGCCGGCGACGCCTGGCAAGCCGCCGCCGCCGCGCCCCCCAACCCGAAGACCCCCAAGGCCTCTGAGGCCCACGCGTCGGCCGCGGTACCCGTCCTGCTCGGCATGCCCGCCCCGCGCCCGTTACCCGCGATGTAGATGGCTCCGTCCCGGAGCGGTAGATGGCTCCGTCACAGCTGCTCACTGATTCGGTGACGCCGCGTCATCTGTCATGCGCATGTCACTGTACTATGATTCACTGAAGTATAGTCCAGTGAACTAAGATAGGTCAGTATGACGAGCGCCATCGAGAAGCCTTCCCATGTTTTCGACCGGGACCGGGAGTGGACCGCGCTGGCCGACTTCACTGCTGACGCTCGCCCGGAGGCGACCCTCGGCCTGGTCAGCGGGCGGCGGCGCCAAGGCAAGACGTACCTGCTTCGCTCCCTGGCCGCAGCCGCAGACGGCTTCTTCTTCGAGGCCGTCGAGGCCACCGAGGCCGAGTCGCTGCGGATGTTCGGCGCCGCGCTAGCCAGGCAGTCGGGCTCGGCAGCGGAATTCTCGTTCCCGGGCTGGGAAGACGCACTCCGGTACTTCCTGGCCCTGGCCGACCGCAGGCCAGTTCCGCTGGTCATTGACGAGTTTCCTTACCTGGTGAAGGCGAGTCCCGTGCTGCCCTCGCTGCTCAGGCGCGAGATCGACAGCCGCGGACCGTCCCAGGGCCGCGAAAGTCACGCGCGGGTACTGCTCTGCGGGTCGGCGATGTCGGTGATGGGCGGCCTGCTGACGGGCAACGCTCCGTTGCGCGGGCGGGCCGGTCTGGAGATGGTGGTCAAGCCATTCGCCTACCGCGACGCCGCACGGTTCTGGGGAGCGACGGATCCAGGGCTCGCGATGCAGCTACATGCAATTGTCGGCGGCACGCCCGCCTACCGCAGGCAGTTCGTCCGCGACGAAGCCCCGGCCTCCGCGGCCGACTTCGACGCCTGGGTGGTGCGCTCGGTGCTCAACCCGGACCGTCCGCTGCTTCGAGAGGCGCGGTACCTGCTCGCCGAGGAGACGGATATCCGCGATCCGGCGCTCTACCATTCGGTGCTGGCTGCGATAGCGGCGAGGAACGAGACATGGGGCGGGATAGCGAACTACATCGGCCGAAAGACGGCTGACATCGCGCATCCTCTTAACGTGCTCGAAGACTCTGGCTTGGTGGCCAAGGAAAACGACATCTTCCGGTCCGGCCGGACGCGTTATCGCATCACCGAACCGCTCATCACCTTCTACGAGGCGATCATGCGGCCCAGGTGGGCCGACCTGGAACTCGGGCTGGGCGCAGAGGTCTGGGCCGACGCCAGGCCGATGTTCGGCTCCCGGGTTGTGGGTCCGCACTTTGAGGCCGTCTGCCGGGAGTTCGCTCGCGTGGAAGGGCGCTGGACCTTCGGGGCGCCGCTCGGGGAGGTGGCCTCGGGTACCGTCGCTGACCCGGAGAACAAGACACAGATCGAGATCGACGTGGCCGTCCTCGGTCCGGCCAGGCCCGAGGCGCCGCGGCAGGTCATCTCCCTCGGCGAGACGAAGTGGGGCAAGGTCATGGGCATGCGTCATGTCGAGCGTCTCCGCCGGGCCCGCGCCCTGCTGACCATCAAGGGCTACGACACGACCCATACCACGTTGGCGTGCTACTCCGGGGCGGGCTTCGAGCCCGCGCTGCTGGCGGCCGCCAGCAGCAGCGACGTGCTCCTGGTCGACCTGGCCCGGCTCTACCAGCCGTCACCTGCCTGACCGTACATCCCGTAAGTCAGATCCTCGCGGCGCAGCCGGCGCCGGAGCGAGCCGGCGCCTGAGCTCGGCTCGCCGGCCGAGCAGTCCGACGACGAGCTGCTCGCCAGCCTGGCGCGGATTCGGGCCGTGGCCTCCCAGACCGACGCCGCGCTGCACGACCATGTCGGCAGCTTGCGCGGCCGGGCATCAGCTGGAGCCGGATCGGAGCGGCGGTCGGCGTATCGAAGCAGGCCGCCTGGGATCGGTTCTCCGGAGAAGACTGAACGATATGCCCCTTGAATGCAAGGCGCGGGCCACAAGGCTGGCGGTGGGTGGCCGACGCTGCCTAAAGAGCATCGTCAGCACGGTCCGCAGCAACGAGAGCGCCATCGGCGCCCTGGCGGCGATCCTGCTGCTGTCCCGGCGCCGACTGGCAGATGAAAACTGGACTGAACGCTGGTCACGGCGCCGCCAGAGGCTCGAGATCGTGGAGCTCTTCCCGGCTGGACGCGGCCAGGCGGGCACTGACCTCGCCGGCTTCCGGGACGTCGAGATCGGTGTAGAGGGCCAGCGCACCCGCCGCGCCCAGTGCACCGCAAGGGCAGTCTTGCCCACTCCGGCGGTGCCCGATACCGCCGAGATGACCATCGCACGCGCCTGGCCGCCGCTGATCTGGCCGACGGCGCGGCGGGCGGATCGAGGGTGGCATCCGCGGCGAGGATCCGCTCTTGCAGGCGCCGCAGTTCGGCACCGGGCTCAATGCCCAGCTCCTCGACGAGGACGCGACGGCCGTCAGCGAACACCGCCAGCGCCTCGGCCCGCCGGCCGCACCGGTAAAGCGCCAGCATGAGCTGGCCGCGGAACCGCTCCCGCAGCGGGTGCTCACACACCAGCCCGGCAAGCTGAGCTGCGGCCTCGGCATGGCGGCCAAGCGCGAGCATGACATCGGCGCGTTCCTCGATCGCGGTCAGCCGCTGCTCGCCAAGCCGGATCCGCTCGATCTGGGCCCACGGGCCCGCAATCCCGGACAGCGGGGCCGACTGCCATAGCCGCAACCCCGCGTCGAGCGAACGGGCCGCGCCAGCCAGATCGCCTCCCGCGCTTAGCCTGCGAGCCGCGGCCAGGTGCTGGCCGAAGACCTCGGCATCAAGCTGGCCGGCCTCCAGCTGCAGCAGGTACCCGGGCCCGCTGGCCAGCAGCACCCGCCCCGGTGCGCGGCGTGCCCGATGCGGCTCCAGCGCCATGCGCAGCCCGGCCACGTAGCCATGCAGAGCGTTCACCGAGCTGGCCGGCGGGTCCTCGCCCCAGATCCCGTCGATGAGCTCGTCGCTGCTCGGCGTAGAGGACGAAGTCGCCGATCTCCAACTGGTCGACCAGCTGGGCTGCCGACAAGCGGCTTCCTGGTCAAGGACACCGAGCCGGCCGACCTGCTGCAGGCGGTGCGGGTGGGTAGCCCGGGGCGACGCGCTGCTCTCGCCGAGCGCGACCCGCAAGCTCATCACCGATCTCGCTCGCCGCCCCGAACGGCTGCCGCCGAGCGACCAGATCCTGGTCGGCCTGACCGACCGGGAACGCGAGGTGATGGCGCTGGTCGCCGAGGGCCTGTCCAACGACGAGATCGCCGGCCGCCTGTTCCTCAGCCCGCTGACGTCCAAGACCCATGTCAGCCGCATCATGACCAAGCTGAACGCCCGCGACCGCGCCCAGCTCGTCGTCATGGCCTACGAAAGCGGGCTGGTGACCCCGGGCGGCCGCGAGCGGCGATAGCGGCGATAGCGGCCCGGACCGCGCGTCCACTAGTCTGTGGGTACCGGCGAGTCGGCCTCAAGCTCCATGCCGCGGCCGCCGGCGCTGCGGCGAGGTCCGGGAAGGGGCAGGCATGTTCGGCGAAAAGTGGGAGCCTGCGGATGGCATCCTTGTCGACACCCGATATGGCGGCAAGCACGGCCATCAGCAAAAGGGTTTCCGAGAGACACAGCCAGCCGGCCTACCAGGCTGAACTCCACGCTGATCTTTCCGATCGTGAGGAGCCTCCCCGGTCTTGATCCGGTGGTGAGCCGATGCTGATCGCCGCGGCGGTCTGCCCGCATCCGCCGCTGCTGATCCCCGCGGCCACCGGGGTGTCCGGCCCGGGCGACACGGAGCTCGAGCGGCTGCGAACCGCTTGTCATGAGGCCGTGGCTGCTCTTCGCGCGGCGGCGCCCGACCTGATCGTGGTGGTCGGCGGAGCCGAGCGCACCGGGGATTACCCGCCGGAGGCGCCGGGCAGTCTGCGCCAGTACGGTGTCCCCTTCCTGGTGGGCGACGACGAGGGAAATTCACCCGTCCTCCCGCTCTCGCTGACCATCGGAAGGTGGCTGCTCACCCGGCCCGCCGATGACTCCATGACGGCCCGCGGCGAGCCGCAGGCCGCCTGGTGGGGGATCGCGGCGGACGCGTCGCCGGGGGAGTGCCTGGAACTGGGCGAGAAGATCGCCGTGCTCGCACCGCGGGTGGCGCTGCTCGCCATGGGCGATGGTCCCGGCCGTCGGGCCCGCGGCGCCCCGGGTGCCCGCGATCCGGCTGCCGACCGCTACGACGACCAGGTGGCGGCGGCGCTGGCCGCGCCCAGCCCCCGCGCGCTGGCCGCGCTGGACCCGGCCGCCGACGATGACCTGTTCATTGCCGGCCGGGCCGCCTGGCAGGTCTTGGCCGGCGCGGCGGGCCAGGACGATTTCGGCGCCGCGCTGGCCTACGCGGCGGCACCGTTCGAGGTCAGCTACGTCGTCGCCACCTGGCGGCGGGCACACTAGGGGCATGGACACGCACCTTGTCGCCGTGGTGGGGGCCACCGCCACCGGCAAGTCCGGGCTGGGCATCGCGCTGGCCCGCGCGCTGGGCGGAGAGGTCGTCAACGCCGACTCGATGCAGCTCTACCAGGGCATGGACATCGGCACCGCCAAGGAGCCCGCCGCCGCCCGGCAGGGCGTGCCGCACCACCTGCTCGACGTCTGGCCGGTGACCCAGACCGCGAACGTGGCCGATTACCAGAAGCTCGCCCGCACCGCGATCGAGGACATCGCGGCCCGCGGCCGGATCCCGGTGCTCGTCGGCGGCTCAGGCCTGTACGTCCGGGCGGCGCTTGACGACCTTGATTTTCCCGGAACGGACGACGGTATCCGCGCCCGGCTGGAAACCGAGCTCGCCCGCCTCGGCGCCGCCGCGCTGCACGCCCGGCTGGCCACGCTGGACCCGGCCGCGGCCGGCGCGATCCTGCCGGGCAACGGCCGCCGGATCGTGCGCGCCCTGGAGGTGATCGAGCTATCGGGACGCCCGTTCAGCGCCACCATGCCGTCCTACGAGCAGGTCCGCCCGGCGGTCCAGATCGGCCTGACGCTGCCCCGGCCCGAACTGGACGCGCGGATCGCCGCCCGGGTCGACCGCATGTGGCAGGCGGGCCTCGAAGCTGAGGTGAGAAGCCTCGTCCGCAAGGGCCTGCGCGGCGGAAAGACCGCGAGCCGCGCGCTCGGCTACCAGCAGCTGCTGCGCTACCTGGACGGCGAGTGCACCCTCGAGGCGGCCCACGCCGAGACGGTCAAGGCCACCAAGCGCTTCGCCCGCCGCCAGGAATCCTGGTTCCGCCGCGACCCGCGCGTCCACTGGCTCAACGCCGCCACTCCCGCCGAGCACCTCATCACCGACGCGCTGAGGCACCTCCATGATCACGAAGACTTCACAGTCTCCTGAGACTGTCAACCTTTCGTGATCATGACCGGCTTCTTCCCGGTGCGGCGCGTAGCGAGCTTGCGCAGGTGGTCCGGGAGCGCGTCGGCGGCCAGGATGCGGGGGAGCAGCTCGCGCTCGAGCGTCATCGCGCGGAAGACGACCTCGATGCTCACGTCGTGCTCGGGGCGGTGCACGATATCGACCGGGTCACCCGCGCGGATCTCGCCCGCCTGGATGACCCGCAGGTACGCGCCCGGCCGGGCGGCCTGCGTGAACCGCTTGACCCAGCCGGTTTCCTTCAGCCATCCGGCGAACGTACGCACGGAACCCGGGGCTGGCAGCGCCGCCGGGCGAACCGGGCCAGACGCCATCGATCACGCGCGGCGGTGCGGGTCGCCGCTCGCGACCGTGATCGCCAGCCTCGACTCTGACGATCACGGTCGCGGTCGCGGTCGCGGGCGGCCGCGGCCGGATCAGCCTCCGTCGGCCAAGACCGGGCGCAGCGCGTCGAGGACGGCGGGATCCTCGATGGTGGAAGGCGCTTGCTCGTCCTGGCCGTCGGCGATTCCCCGCATGGTCTTGCGGAGTATCTTGCCGGATCGGGTCTTGGGCAGGGCGGCGACCACGTCGACCCGGCGCAGCGCGGCTACCGGCCCGATCTGATCGCGGACCAGCTGGACAAGTTCGGCGGACAAGGTAGCAGGCTCGGCGCTGACGCCTGCCTTGAGCACCACGAACCCGCGCGGTATCTGGCCCTTGAAATCGTCGTTGACGCCGATCACCGCGCATTCGGCCACGGCGGGATGGCTGGCCAGTACCTCCTCCATCTGCCCGGTGGACAGCCGGTGGCCGGCCACGTTGATCACGTCGTCGATGCGCCCCATCACGTACAGGTAGCCGTCGCTGTCGCGGTACCCGCCGTCGCCGGTGACGTAGAAACCGGCGTGCTGCGCCATGTAGGAGTCGGCGAACCGCTCGTCATCGCGCCACAAGGTGGGCAGGCATCCCGGCGGCAGCGGCAGCCGCACCACGATCTCCCCGGTCTCACCCGGCCCCACCTCGGCCCCGTAGGAGTCGAGGATCCGCACGTCGTAGCCGGGCACCGGCATGGTGGGCGACCCGGCCTTGGTCGTCAGCGCCTCCAGGCCCATCAGGTCGGCGGCGATCGGCCAGCCGGTCTCGGTCTGCCACCAGTGGTCGATGACCGGTATGCCGAGCAGGTCGCCGGCCCACCGGTAGGTCTCGGGGTCGAGCCGCTCGCCGGCCAGGAACAGGTACTTAAATCTGGACAGGTCGTACTCGCGGGCGAACTTGCCCTCCGGGTCCTCCTTCTTGATCGCCCGGAACGCGGTCGGCGCGGTGAACAGCGCCTTGACGCCGTGCTCGGCGATGACCCGCCAGAACGCCCCCGCGTCCGGGGTGCCCACCGGCTTTCCCTCGTACAGCACGCTCGTGCACCCGGCCAGCAGCGGGGCGTAGACGATGTAGGAGTGCCCGACGACCCATCCCACGTCCGAGGCGGCCCAGAACACCTCGCCTGGTTTGGTGTCGTAGATGTTGTCCATGGTCCAGCGCAGCGCGACCGCGTGCCCCCCGTTGTCGCGGACCACGCCCTTGGGCTTGGCCGTCGTCCCGGAGGTGTACAGGATGTACAGGGGGTCGGTCGCCTTGACGGGGACGCAATCCGCGGGCTTGGCCCCGGCCGCCGCCTGGATCCAGTCCAGGTCGCGCCCGGCCGTCATGGCGGCGGACGCCTGTGGCCGCTGCAGGATCACGCAGTGCTCCGGCTTGTGTCTCGCCAGGTTGATGGCCTGGTCCAGGATCGGCTTGTACTCGATGACGCGGCTGACCTCGATGCCGCAGGAAGCCGACACCACCACCTTCGGCGCGGCATCGTCGATCCGCGTCGCGAGCTCGGGCGCCGCGAAGCCGCCGAACACCACCGAGTGCACCGCGCCGATCCGCGCGCACGCCAGCATCGCGATCACGGCCTCGGGGATCATCGGCATGTAGATGATCACCCGGTCGCCCGCGCTGACCTCCAGGTCGCGCAGCAGCCCAGCGAAGCGCGCGACCTCGTCCAGCAGCTCCCGGTAGGAATAGGTCCGGCTGGTGCCGGTGACCGGGCTGTCATAGATCAGCGCGGCCGCCTCGCCCCGGCCGTCGCGCACGTGCCGGTCCAGCGCGTTGAAGCAGGTATTCAGCACGCCGTCGGCGAACCAGCGGTAAAACGGCGGATTCGAGGCATCTAGCACCTGGGTGGGTGCGGTGTACCAGTCGATGTCCTTGGCCGCCTCACCCCAGAATCCTTCGGGATCGGCCAGGCTCCGGTGGAACGCCTCCGCGTAGCGACCCATAACGGCCCTCCTTCTATGTAGTAGTTGTACCCGGCCAGGTCAGTGCTTGGCCAGCAGGAAGAGAGGGAGCACTGCGCGCTTGTAAGAGGCTTCGCACAGCTCGGCCAAGCCGATGTACCCGGCCAGTCCTGCCACGACCAGGCCCATGTAGCCGCCGGTCTCCACTGTCAGGGCCTGCCCGTAGTACTTGCCTGCTCCCAGCACGAAGAGCGTGGCCGCCAGGCCGAGCAGCGCCAGCACCACTACGACGTTGGTACGGAACGAGGCGATCAAGATCCACACCGTGAAGATGCCGAATGCGTACAGGAACAGCCCGAGGGCTTGACCTTGCGCCACGGCCGCAGCATGCAGCGTGGGCGCCGTGATGTCCTTCAGGAAGAACTCGGCGATCGCGAACAGGGACAGCCAGAACGCGCCGAAGGTGCTGAACAGCACGCCGGTGAACGTGTTCCCGGTGCGGAACTGGATCACCCCGGCGATCAGCTGGGCGATGCCTCCGTACATCAGCGCCACGCCGAAGACGACCGGCGTGATGGCGGCGGGCATGAGCTCCGCGTTGATCATGCTGAGCATGAACGTGGTAACCGCGAACGCCGCCAGGCCGAGCGGTGCTGAATTCCCCCAGCCACTGGCCGGGACGGCTGGCGCGGCGGCTGGTCGCGCAACCGGTTGCGCAGTATCGGTAGTAGCCATGTGACCCTCCTGACATCGGTACTTTCTTAACTGGAGAGTCTGTTAACGGGACATTTCCGCGAAGCGGCAAAGGTCCCGACCAGCCGGTGCCGAAGGTCTGTACCTCATGGGGCGAGCTGGTATGCGCGCCTGGCATTGTCAGCGCAGAGCATCCGGGTCAGACGCACCACGGCCCGTTCGGCATAAAGATCTTCATTAAGCCCCGTGCGCAGGAACGAAGAAAGCGCGGACCGGAACAGCGCCGCGCCCAGGTAGTACAGTTCGGGCAGCCCGAACGCATCCGAGGAATACAGGAATTTCCCGAACGGCGCGAGCTCGAGCGCCTCGGCCAGCAGCGCCGGGGCGCGTGCGCCGAGGTTGTGGGTGGCCAGCCCGACGTCGACATACACCTGCGGGAACACCTGAGCCAGGTACCCGGCCTCGCGGTGATACGGGTAGTTGTGCAGCAGCATCACCGGGACCCCGGTGGGCTGGATCGCCCGCAGCGGCGGCGGCCCGTCTGGCCCCGAGCCCGGACCCGGCGACCCCGACGCCAGCCAGCGTCCGGCCGCAGCCCTGACCTCCGCCTCCGTTGGCCGCTCGGCTCGGTCCCTTCAGTGTCTCCGACTTCTAACGCCACCCTGGCCCGGTGCCGGTTACGGCCGGGAAATCACGTGTGAACCTTTCCGTCCGTTCGCGCGTCACTGAGGGTAGGAACTATTTGTCAGGGGGTGACCTACGGTGACAGGTGCCTACCCGGTGCTTCCGTTGGGTTCCTTGGGACCTACCCGTCCTGTTCGATGGACGCCAGACCAGCGGCCGTGGTCCCGCACATTCCGCGGTACGCCCGCGTCCGTGTCGCAGGCCCGCAGGTTCGTGGCCGAGCTGCTGGCGGGCTGCCCGGCCCGGGAGACGCTCATGACCTGCGTGTCCGAGCTGTGCGCCAACGCGATCACGCACACCGCCTCGGGTAATGGCGGCGTGTTCATCGTCGAAGTCGATGCCCGGCGCGACGGAGTGGCCAGGATCGCGGTCACCGATGAAGGCGCCGATGGCGTCCCGGTCGCGGGTGCTCTCGACCTGATGGCCGAAGGCGGCCGCGGCCTGGCGATGGTCGCCTCCTGCACCAGCCGGTGGGGCTTCGCCGACGCCTACCCCGGCCGCACGGTATGGGCCGAGGCCAGCTGGCCGGTCGCCGTGCCGTCCCCCGGCCAGCCGCCCCGCCGCCCGGATCGCCACCCCGCCAGGCCCCACCCGGCCAGGTCCCGCCGGTTCCTTCCGCCGGGCCCTCCCACCCCCAGTGATCCCGGCGGCGCCGCCTAACCCCCTGGCTCATTATCTCAAATATGAGATAGCTTTAACGGTATGGATCGCGACCAGCGCCCCAGCCGAGCCGAACCCGACGCGGATCAGCCCGGCCTTCCGCCGCTGCCGGTCATGCCCGGCTTCCGCGAGATGGCCCGGCGCCTGCTGGCGGACGAGCACGCGGCCCGGATGGCGGACGATCGCGCCAAGCTCGTCCGCGAGCTAGCCGAACGGCGTCAGGCGGCCGGCCTGTCCCAGACCGAGATCGCGGCGCGGATGGGTACCTCCCAGTCCGCGGTGGCCCGGCTGGAGTCGGGCACCGCCGACGTGCGTGCCTCCACGCTGGAACGTTATGCGGCCGCGGTCGGTGGCCAGATCAGCTGGAAGCTCAACCGCCCCGAAGGAGAAGGAGCCAGCGGATGACCGTGCACGCCCACATCCACCGATCGTGGCCGCCGGAGGTGCCGGGCCGGCCGGGCCCTCCGTTCACCCCGAGCTGGCCGTCCCCGCCGCTGGATCCGTCCCCGCCGCTGGATCCGGTCCCGCCGACCCGGGTCTGGCAGCAGCCGCCCGGCGGCGGGCCGGCCGGACTGCACGAGCGACTGCTGAAGCAGCGGATCGTGCTGGCCTCCGGCGTGCTGGACGACGACGCGGCCGTCCGGCTCTCGGCTCAGCTGCTCACCCTGGACGCCGAGGCGGTCGACGGAGGCGACGGGTTTAAGCCGATCCGCCTGGAGCTGCAGAACCTGCGGGCGGAACTGCCCGCCACCCTCACCGTCATGGGCATCCTGGACGTCTTGCGCGTACCGGTGCATGCGTGCGTGAGCGGCGAGATCAGCGGCCCGGGCCTCGGCGTACTCGTGTCCTGCCCGCGCCGGTCCGGCTACCCCAACGCCACCTTCGTGCTCATCGAGCCGAAGCTCAAGTTCGGTGGCACCGTGACCGCGATCACCGCGCAGGAGCAGCAGCTGACCCGCATGGTCGACACGCTGTACTTCAGGCTGGCCGAGGTGACCGGTCGTGAGGTCGACCAGATCCGGGACGACGCGCGCCGAGGCCGCTCGCTGACCACCGCCCAGGCCATCGGCTACGGCCTGATCCAGGCCCAGGAGACCAGGCCAGCTCGACCGGCCGGTTAGCTCGCGGCCTTGGTCCCGCATACCCCGAACGCCCCAGAAAATTGCCCTCTGTACACACTCGCTCTCAATCGGTAACATCGAACCGCGGGGATGACCCGTACGAACTAGTTAGTGTGGATATCGGCGCACTATGGCATCGGCCAGAAATGTGCACGAACTGGGGTCTGCTATGATTACAGAGAGTGACCAGTCAAGTGAGAACCGTAGTTTCGGTTCCTCGCCAGCCGAAGAATCGCAGCCTCAGAGCGCGTTGGGCTGGGGTGAACCGGCCGGCCTCGTGCCACCCTGGTCCGTTCCGCCGGGCCTGGTCGTCCCGTCCCCGCGCCCCCCGGACCCGGAGACCCACCTCAGCCAGGAGCCTGTCGATGACGGGGATGCCTGGCCCGGTGTCGCCCGTCCCGCCGAATGGTTCCTGCGCGCTCCGCAGCCCGCGCCCTCCGCTCCGCAGCCGCCGCCCTCCGCCGCGGATACCTGGCGGACGACCGGGATTCCCTCGCCGCGCCGGGAGCCTGACGGAACCTGGTCCTCACCCCTGACACCGGCCGCCTCGGCAGGCACGAACACCGCCCAGGCCGCGGGACCGACCAAGGCGCTCGCGGGCCGGGCCGGCAGCCCCGGCTTGCCGCCCGCCCGGACGGCTGAGGGGCGGCGCCCCGCGCCCGGCTTTTCCCCGTGGCAGAAGTCGCAGCTCCGATGGAACGAAGCGGAGGTTCACTGGGAGCAGCGTCCGCCGATGGCCCCGCCGCGGCCGCATCCACCGGCGTCCGTGCCCGTCCCCCGCCAGCATGCCCCCGGCCGCCACGTCAGGCCGGGCTCGCTTCCCCCTGACCGTCCGCCAGCCGCCTGGCCCGGGCCCATGCCCCTGGGCGCCCCCGTCTTC
>ODAK010003522.1_pt1 | contig 16194 bp, 12 predicted proteins | sample 1539591 | NCBI WGS metagenome assembly ODAK01 (sample SAMEA3539303, study PRJEB22396) | soil metagenome | biome: tundra; feature: field; material: soil | place: USA | collected 2010-05 | depth 0.15 m
CGGTCTTGGCTATCTCGTACGCGTCGCCGAAACCGAGGCGGAGGGGCTCTCGGCGGCCCGCGACTACCCGGCCGCGCTCATGATTGTCGACCGGATGCTCAAGGGGATCGACAGCCTGTCGATGATCGAGACCCTGCGCAATGAAGGCATCCGGACTCCGGTGCTGGTCGTGAGTGCGCTCGCCTCCGTCGATGAACGGATCCGGGGGCTTAAAGCTGGCGGAGACGACTACCTTATTAAGCCTTTTGCCATGGACGAACTCGCGGCTCGCGCCGAAGCTCTTCTGCGCCGGTCGAACGACTCCCGCGCCACCGTTCTTCAGGTGGGGCCGCTCCGGATGGATTTGATCGAACGCAGCGCCGTCCGTGGCGAGCGCGTTGTCGATCTCCTGCCGACCGAGTTCAAGCTTTTGGAATATCTCATGCGCCATGCTGGCCAAGTCGTTACCCGCACAATGCTATTGGAGGATATTTGGCATTATCGCTTTTTGCCGCGGACAAATTTGGTCGACGTCCACATCGGCAAATTGCGGCGTAAGGTCGATATGGCCGGCGATCCTCCGCTCATTCGTTCCGTTCGCCGCTCTGGCTTTATGCTTCATGTGGGCGATTGAGCTTTTCAGGACGGCGACGTTTCGTCTCGCCATCTTGTTCGCGCTTGCGGTGACTGCCTGCACCTCCGTGGTTTTCCTCTTAATCTACTGGCAGGTTGCAACCTTCGACGTCAAACGATTAGACGTCATCTTGGTGGAGGAAATCGCCAGGGCCGTCACCCAGCCTGAAGACCGGATAAAGCGCGAACTCGAGCTTCGTTTCACCAGTGATCTGCGCCGGCTCGACTATGCGGCGCTGTTCGACAAAAGTGGAACGCATCAATACGGCAATGTCGAAGCGATACCGCAAGGCCTGCCGATCGATGGCAAGGCCCACTCTGTCCAAGCGCGTACGCTTCCCGGTGGCGGTGGCGGTACCGGAACCGAACCCGCGGTTTTCGTCGCCGGCCGGAGGCAGGATGGCGGCATCGTCCTGCTTGGCCGGAGTCTGTACGAAGTCAACGCGCTCAGGCAGGCCGTTTTCCAAGCGCTGATGATTGGCATCGTTCCCGCGATCCTTTTGGCGCTCGCCGCCGGGACAATGTTCAGCTTGCGCGGCACCCGCAGGCTCAAGACGATTAACGAGACCATTGTCCGCATCATGCGGGGCGATCTACAGGAACGATTGCCGGCGCATGGCAAAATGGACGATATCAACTATGTGGCAAGCGCGGTCAATCTCATGCTTGACGAGATCGTCCGGCTTCTCAATCAACTCAAAAGCGTCGGCGACAACATCGCGCATGATCTACGCGCTCCGCTCGCGGTCATGCGCGCCAAACTTGAGCGCGGACTTGCGGGGCAATCCGATCAGGAGCTGCGCATCGCGGCAAAGCGAGCTTTGAGCGACCTCGACCATGCGCTCGCGACCGTCTCGGCCCTACTTCGAATTTCGGAGATCGAGTTCGGGCGGCGGCGAAGCACATTTTCGCGCGTGGATCTGACAGCAGTCTGCAGGAATGTGTTTGAACTCTTCGAGCCGTTGGCCGAGGCCAAGGAGATCGTCTTCACGTTCAAGGCGCGGGAACCCGTTTTTGCCATCGGCGATTTCGACCTTTTGATCGAGGCAATCGCGAATCTGGTGGACAATGCAATCAAGTTTACGCCGAGAGGCGGCGCCGTTGGGGTCACGGTAATGACGAACCCGGCCGGATTTGTCATTCGCGTGTCGGACAATGGGCCGGGGATCGCGCCCTTCGAGCGGGAGCAAATTTTCAAAAGATTCTATCGCTCCCAAAAATGCCGCGATATCCCCGGCACGGGCCTTGGCTTGAGCATGGCGGCGACGATCGCCAATGCTCATGGATTTGATCTTCGCGCCGAGGACAATCAGCCGGGTGCCGCCTTCGTGATGACTGCCCGCCGGGCGACCTAAACGTCACGCCTTGGATTCAACGCCGCCGGCGTTCTATTGGGGAATTCGCGAGAGCATCAGAGAAAACCGTTAAACACCGGACGCGATGGGCCAAGAATAAATTCTTTTATAATAACCCGTTTCAGCATGCCGATGTATGCAAGGCCTCCGGTTGGTTTGCGTTAATGAGCGCCATGGCGCGCCATGGCGGTTGCGGGAAGCCCGCCGATTAAGGCCTTCTCATGCTAGCCATCGTTCGTTTGGCGCTCCGGCGCCCCTACACATTCGTGGTCATGGCGATTCTGATTGCGATCTACGGCACGCTTGCCGCGATCCGGACGCCGGTCGATATTTTTCCGAACATCGGAATTCCCGTCATCAGCGTGATTTGGAGCTACAATGGCTTGCCTCCCGACGACATGTCGGGACGGATTGTCTATTTTTACGAACGTTCCCTGACGACGACGGTCAACGATATCGAGCATATCGAGTCGCAGTCGGTCGCCGGCTACGGCATCGTCAAAATCTTCTTTCAGCCGAACGTGGACATCAATGCCGCCCAGGCGCAGGTCACCTCGATCTCGCAGACCGTCCTGAAACTTCTCCCCCCAGGCGTTACGCCGCCGCTCGTCTTGAGCTACAGCGCGTCGAGCGTTCCCATCCTGCAGGTGGCACTTTCCAGCAATAAATTGTCGCAGGCGAAGCTCAACGATCTCGGACTGAATTTTATCCGGCCTCAGCTCGCCACCGTGGCCGGCGCGGCGCTGCCTTCGCCCTATGGAGGCGTGGTCCGCCAGGTGCAGGTCGATCTCGATCAGCGCGCCCTGCATTCCCATGGTCTTTCGGCCGAAGATGTCGGCATGGCCCTCTCCGCCCAGAACCAGATCACGCCAGTCGGCACCGAGAAAATCGGAAAATTCGAATATACGGTCAATCTGAACGATTCTCCGAAGCGAATAGAAGAATTCAACGATCTGCCCGTCAAGGTCGTCAACGGGACCGTGGTCTACATGCGCGACGTCGCCTATGTCCACGACAGCGCTCCGCCGCAAACCAACGTCGTTCAACTCGAAGGCAAGAAGGGCGTCCTCATGACGGTGTTGAAGGCGGGATCCGTTTCGACTCTCGACATCATCGCCGGGATCAAAAAGCTCTTGCCGGTCATCGCGGAATCGATGCCGAAGGGCTTGGAGATGAAGCTCGTGGGCGACCAGTCCGCGTTCGTCAGGTCCGCCGTCGACACCGTCATCGAGGAAGGCTTGATGGCTGCCGCGCTGACCGGTCTCATGATCCTCCTCTTTCTTGGAAGCTGGCGCTCGACGCTCATCATCACGGTGTCGATCCCGCTTGCGGTCCTGGCCTCGCTGGCCGCGCTTTCGGCTTTAGGGCAGACGATCAACATCATGACGCTCGGCGGCCTCGCGCTCGCGGTCGGCATCCTCGTGGACGACGCGACCGTCACAATCGAAAACATCAATTTTCATCTTGAGCATGGCAAACCGGTCGAGCACGCCATTCTCGACGGCGCCCGGCAAATCGTGGTCCCGGCGACCGTGTCGCTGCTTTGCATTTGCGTCGCCTTCGTTCCGATGTTCGGTCTTGGCGGTGTTTCCGGCTATCTTTTCCGGCCGCTCGCGGAAGCCGTGGTCTTCGCGATGATCGCGTCCTATGTCTTGTCGCGTACCTTGGTGCCGGTCATGGCGAAATATCTTTTAAAGCCTCATCATCAGACGCATCATGAAGATCCGGCAGGCATCCGGGCCGCGGCGAAGGGCAATGTTCTGACGCGCTTTCAACAAGGCTTCGAACATTATTTTGAGCGGGTGCGCAATTCCTACCGCGGTCTATTGAGCCTCGCGCTCGCCCACCCGGTCCGCCTCACTGGCGGGTTCCTCGGCGCGACCGTGCTTTCCCTTGGTCTCGCGCCTTTTCTCGGCCAAAACTTTTTTCCCGAACTAGACGCTGGCGCGATCAAGCTGCATGTCCGCGCGCAGCCCGGAACCAGGATCGAGGAAACGACCGCTTTGTGCGACCGGGTCGAACAGACGATCCGCACCATCATTCCACCCGCCCAGCTTGCAAGCATCGTCGACAACATCGGCATGCCGGTCAGCGGCATCAACCTTTCGTACGGAAACTCCGGAACCATCGGGGTGTTCGACGCCGACATTCTTATCTCCCTGAATGAAGGGGCCAAGTCGACGGCCGAGTACGTCAAGATCCTGCGCGAAAAATTGCCGCGTGCCTTTCCCGGCATGTCGTTTGCTTTTCTTCCCGCCGATATTGTGAGCCAGATTCTAAATTTCGGCACGCCGGCGCCTCTCGACGTTCAGATCACGGGCAACGATTTAAACGCCAACAGGATCTATGCGAATAAGTTGTTTGCCAAAATCAAGCTGGTGGCGGGCATCGCCGATCCACGCATTCAGCAAGCGTTTCAAGCGCCCGCCCTCAAAATAGATTTCAACCGTTCGCTCGCGGGCCTCGTCGGGTTGACCGAACACGACGCGGCGGCAAGCATTCAGACGACGCTCTCGGGCAGCACCCAGACCGCGCCGACTTTTTGGTTGAACCCGAAAAGCGGGGTCTCATATCCCGTTTCGATCCAGACCCCGCAGTATCGCATGGATAGCTTGGGGGCCTTGAAGAACCTGCCGCTGGCGGCGAGTCAATCGACGCAGCTTCTTGGAGGCCTCGCGGCAATCGTGCCGCAGCCAGTCAACGCGGTCATCTCCCATTACAACATTCGCCCCACGGTCGACATCTACGCAACCACGCAGGGGCGCGATCTCGGCGCCGTCGCCGCCGGCATTGAAAAACTCATCGAGGAAACGAAAGCGGAACTCCCAAAAGGAACGACCGTGACAACGCGTGGCCAGGTCGTCACGATGGAGAGCGCCTATAGTCAACTGTTTTTCGGTCTCGGCTTCGCGATCGTGCTGATCTATCTGTTGATCGTCGTGAATTTTCAATCGTGGCTCGATCCTTTCATTATCGTGATGGCGCTTCCGGCGGCGCTCGCGGGCATCGTCTGGATGTTGTTCCTGACCCATACGACCTTGTCGGTGCCAGCGCTCACGGGGGCGATCATGGCCATGGGCGTCGCGACCGCCAACAGCATTCTCGTGACCAGCTTCGCGCGCGAACAGATGGCTGAGGGAAAGGATGCGGTGACTGCCGCGATGGCCGCGGGGATCACGCGTTTCCGGCCTGTCCTGATGACCGCTCTCGCGATGATCATTGGCATGTTGCCGATGGCGATCGAGCCCGGACAAAACGCGCCGCTTGGCCGCGCCGTGATCGGCGGCCTGATTTTCGCGACATGCGCGACCTTGATTTTAGTGCCGGCACTTTTCAGCATCGTACATGGGCGCGAGAGTCCCGAAGACATGGCGGCGACGCCGCTTTCCAATGCTTCTCCGGCTTGAAGTGGAGCGAGAATGACGTCCAAATCCGTTCCCGCCGTCAACCCTCGACGGCTACGGTTCATCGGCATCATCGCAGCCGTCTCCGCGCTTGGTCTTGCCATCCATGGCATCGCCGGTCGCGCAATGACGAAGCAAGAAGTCCAGGCCTGGACGAATGAGCAGGCCATTCCCACCGTGACTTTGGTGCAACCGCAACAGGGACCGAGCGAAGGAGAACTGGTGCTTCCCGGCAATGTGAGCGCCTTTTATGCCGGCAGCATCTACGGCCGGGTCAGCGGCTATGTGAAGGATTGGTACGAGGACATTGGCGCCCATGTAAAAAAAGGTCAGGTGCTGGCGGTCATCGATTCTCCCGACCTCGACCAACAGCTTGCCCAGGCCCGCGCGGATCTTATAAGAGCGCAGGCGAATCAACAGTTGGCCAACGTCACATATGAGCGATGGAAGGCCCTTTCCAAGCAAAACATCGTTTCACAGCAAGCGAAAGACGAAAAATACGGAGACGCGATGGCGAAAGCCGCCGATGTGCAGTCGGCGCAGGCCAATGTGGCAAGGCTTGAGGCGCTAACTTCCTTCAAGCATTTGACGGCGCCTTTCGACGGGATCGTGACCGCGCGCTCCGTTGACATAGGCGATCTCGTCAATGCCGGCGGCAAGGCCGGCAAAGCCTTGTTCGTGGTATCGGACGTCCATATCATGCGCATCTACGTGGAAGTCCCGCAGGCATTCCTCGGCGAAATGAAGAAGAACCTCAAAGCAACCTTGCAACTTCCCGGCGTTGACGAAACCTTCGAGGCGGCTTTGCTCACCACCTCCAACGCGGTTTCGGAACAATCCCGCACCGCGCTTGTCCAATTGCTCGCCGCGAATCCAGACGGCAAGCTATGGCCGGGCGCTTTCACGGAAGTTCATTTTCACGTTCCATCGGATCCAAATATCTTGCGGATTCCCGCGACGGCATTGATCTTCGGCCCGCATGGAATGCAGGTGGCCAAGGTCGAAGGGGAAAACAAGGCCGTGGTGAGCCAAGTCCAGCTCGGCCGCAATCTCGGCAGCGAAGTCGAGATTGTATCGGGCGTGTCCGTTTCCGACCGGCTTATCGACAGCCCTCGGGAGACGATTGCATCAGGCGACACGGTGCGAATCGCGGACGCTCCGGGCGGGGGCTCGACAGCCCACCCGTTGGAGCAAGCGTCCCATGCGCCGGCGGCAAGCGCACAAGGCATGTGAACGAGCGTTTTGAGCCGCCGATGGATTTCGCTTCCGCGGTCTCGCGGCGACATGACAACCAAGCATTTTCGTGGAAAGCCACGCAGAAATTTCATTTCTAAAATTACTTTTATGAAGCGGTATATATGAAAATAGTTTTATACTATATGTGTATAGAATACGACGATCCAGCCCCTATAATACCATTATAGCTCAGTTGTCAACGAACGAATACTGAGCCTGACAAGACTGGGAAATGTCATGACAATCTTTATCAGGAGCGCGAGCGCACGGCGCAACGCGGTGACGATGGGGCTTGCCGCCGCGATGCTGACCGCCGCGATTGGCGCTGTTTGTGCTCAGCCGGATCGTCAGTCCCGCGACGATCAATCCTACGGCGTCAATGCCAAACCCGATCCGCAAACCGCCCCATCACGCTGGGATCGCGCCCGGTTCAACCGGTCTGGAACGCGCGGCCGCGAAGGTTTGGGCGCAAGTCCCATGCGGCCGGAAGGCCCCGGCAATGTATCGGATTGATAAGGCAACCTCCTTGCACGCCGCTCGATGATTGCGGCCGCAAGGCCCATGGCGAATCTGGCACGCGCGGCAGGTTAGGATTGGGTGCCGATCCCGCCATCCTGAAGGCCCGGGCAATCCGTCCTTCTAACCCTACCCTGGGCGGGCTCGTCCGTCGCGGCGGATTGGCCCGCAAGTGGCGATGGCAATACCTTTTTCTGCCATACGATACTGCCGGGCGGCGAAAATATCGTCCCGGCCAAACCGTCGGCCGTCGCGATCCGGCAGAGAGCTAGCAGATTTTCAGAGGGCCATGGCCGAACGTTGGCTGCCTGCGAGGTCAGGCGGTTGGTTATCGCACGGCGGGGCTTTTTTGAACCGCGCCCTTCCCGCGCTAGCCCTATCTTTGTCAAATTCCAACATATTATCGTATTCGTCACCAATCCGTGGCGGGACCCGCACTTGCCGGCTCTTGCCGCGCGGCTCCATAAGCCTTACCAATTCTGGCCGCTAAAACATGATCCCAAAAGTTGCCTGCTTTTAGAATAAGATCATGCGGCAAAACAAATTGATAAAGAGATCAAGCGGGACGGATAGTCTTGTCGAGTTTCGTGCCTTGTTTGCGATTCCTTTTTGTGCTCTTGGCGCTCGCGGCTGGGTTTACTCCGGCCAAGGCCATCGAATCGGTGCGCGTGCCGATCGAGTCGCAAGCCATCGATCTGGCCAAGGCTTTCGAAACCTATCATTCCGATAGTGACCGGCTTCTCGTCTCGACCGCGCCCGGCTCCGACGGTATCGTTCGCCGCATCGAGGTGCGCGCGCGGGACGAAGGGACACGCCCGGACTGGATCGTCTTCGCGCTCACCAACGATACCAGCGAACAGATCGAGAGACTGCTGGTCGCGCCGCATTTCCGGCTGGTCGGCTCCGGCGTGATCTGGCCCGATCTCGGCGCTTCGCGCATTTCCGCGATTACCGCGAGCCAGGGCTTTCCGATCGAACGCGGCGAAAGCGCCGATGCCGACGTTTTCCGCCTGACCCTCGATCCCGGCACGACCGTCACCTATGTCGCGGAACTGCGGACCCCGAACCTGCCCCAGCTCACTCTCTGGGCACCGGACGCCTACAAAGACAAAATGACGAGTCTTGCCCTCTACAAGGGCATCGTCATCGGGGTCTCCGGGCTGCTCGCGCTTTTTCTCACCATCGTCTTCGTCGTCAAGGGCGCGGTGATCTTTCCCGCCGCCGCCGCGCTCGCCTGGACGGTGCTCGCCTATGTCTGCATCGACTTCGGATTTTGGAGCAAGATCTTCGGCACCGGAGGCCAATCCGACCGGGTCTGGCGCGCCTGCATCGAAACCACCCTTTCGGCGACGCTGCTGGTTTTTCTCTTCGCTTATCTCAAGCTCAATCGCTGGCACGTGCGGGCGTCGCATGTGGCGGCGGTTTGGCTGATCTTTCTCGCCGCCCTGGCTGGTTTGGCCCTCTATGACGCGCCGGTCGCGGCGGGGGTTGCGCGGATTTCGCTGGCGACGATCGCCGGCGCCGGGTTCATCCTGGTGCTCTATCTCGCGACGCATGGCTACGATCGCGCGGTCATGCTTATTCCCGCCTGGTTTTTGCTGCTGATATGGGTCATCGGCGCGGCCTTCACGGTCACCGGAACATTGACCAACGATCTTGTGTCCCCGGCCTTGATCGGCGGCCTCGTGCTCATCGTCATGCTGATCGGTTTCACGATCATGCAGAACGCCTTCGCGGGCTCGGCGCTTGGCGGCGGCGGCGTTTCCGACTCCGAGCGCAAGGCCCTCGCCCTGACCGGCAGCGGCGACGTTATTTTCGACTGGGACGTGGTGGCCGACCGGGTCCATGTCAGTCCCGAGATCGAGGCGCAATTGGGCCTTGCCCGCGGCGCGCTCGAAGGGCCGGCCGCGGCCTGGCTCGACGTCGTGCATCCCAGCGAGCGGGATCGTTTCCGCGCCTGTCTCGACACAATGCTCGAGCAGCGGCGGGGGCGAATCAATCAGGAATTCCGCCTGCGCGGCGACGGCGCCGATTACTACTGGTTCCGCCTGAAGGCGCGTCCCGCCGCCGGGACCGACGGCGATGTGGTCCGCGTCATCGGCACGCTCAGCGACATTACCGAGGCGAAAGTCGCCGAGGAGAGGCTTCTGCACGACGCCGTGCACGACAATCTGACTGGCTTGCCCAACCGGGAATTATTCTTCGATCGCGCCGGCGCCGCCCTGACGCTCGCGCAAACCGACAACCGGATCCGCCCGGCCATCCTCAGCATCGACATCGACCGGTTCAAGCAAATCAACGAGGCTTCGGGTCTCTCCTCCGCCGATTCCATCCTGCTTACGCTCGCGCGGCGGCTTTCCCGAATTCTGAAACCACAGGATACGCTGTCCCGGCTTTCCGGCGATCAATTCGCCATCCTGATCGTTTCGGAATTCGAAACCAGTCAGATCAGCGCGATCGCCAATCTGGTCCGCCGCGTCGTCTCCACGCCGGTGATGTTCAGCGACAAGGAAATCCCGCTCACGGCCTCGATCGGCCTCGCGCTCTACGACCCGCAATTGCACGCGACGCGCGAGGACATGCTGAAAGATGCTGAAATCGCCATGCGGCATGGCAAACGCATGGGCGGCAATCGCATCGAGGTGTTCCGGCCGACGATGCGGACCTTTCGTCCGGATCGCGTCGGTCTCGAAGCGGATTTGCGCCGGGCGCTCGACCGCGGCGAAATCAAGGTGCTCTTTCAGCCAATCGTCCGTCTGGAGGACCGCACCGTCGCGGGCTTCGAAGCGTTGCTGCGATGGGATCATCCGCGCCTTGGGCGGCTCGGCCCCGCCGAATTCATTCCCCTCGCCGAGGAGACCGGGACAATTATCGATCTCGGCATTTTCGCGCTGGAGCGCACCGCGCGCGAGCTTTCCGCCTGGCAACGCGCGCTCGACGTCGATCCGCCGATTTTCGCCAGCGTCAATATCTCCTCGCGCCAGCTGCTCCGTCACGATCTCCTGCATGACGTCAAGGCGGTGCTGTCCCGCGCCAATGTGAGCCCCGGCACCTTGAAGCTTGAATTGACCGAAAGCCTGGTGATGGAGAATCCGGAATATGCCACGCAAATGCTGACCCGCATCCGCGAGCTTGGCGCCGGCCTGTCGCTCGACGATTTCGGCACCGGCTATTCTTCCCTGGCTTATCTGCAAAGGTTTCCGTTCGATACGATCAAGATCGATCAGTCCTTCGTGCGCCAGAACGGCAATGGCGCAAGGCCGGTGATCCTGCGCTCGATCGTGACGCTCGCGCATGATCTCGGAATGGAGGTCGTCGCCGAAGGCGCGGAAACGGAATCGGACGCGATAGAACTTTACCAGCTCGGCTGCGAATATGCGCAAGGCTATGCCTTCGGCCATCCGATCAGCGCGATCGAAGCGCGCAAGCTGGTCGGCGCCGCGACGGCGGCCGCGTAGAAAACCACGAACACGCGAGGAGCATGGTTGGCGCCGGTTTGCCCGGCAGGTGCCGAAGCAGTTCAAGACCTGCCCTCTTGTGCCACGCAGGCGCGGCAAAAAGGAGGGAATTTTTGGCCGGGCGGAAAGCGCTCACGCTATCCACACCAGCGGAACAATTTGCAAAAAAATGGCTGGACAGGGCGCGCTCCTAGATTCTCTCAAAACATTTGAGAGCGGTCCTCGCGATTTTTTGTCCGATTTCGGGGCTCAATCGGACAAAAATGTTTCACGTGAAACATTTTGGTACGATTGGCGGTCGAAAGGATCATACACTCGCAAGGCGCTAAAATTGTCTTTTGGCCGAAATCTTTTGTCCCGTTCGGATGCGGTGGCTTGGTGGCACTGACCCGGCGGGTCGTAACGCGCACGACCCTTGCCTGCTGCGAAAATCATGAATTTCGCTTCGTTTTTCCTGATTCACAGCGGGCGGGCGCTGTGGTAGAATTGCAGTCATGGACAGAACATCACACTTTCAGATTCGCCGCTACGCCAGCTTAGGCGCAATGAAGGCAGACGAATACCGGTATTGGCAACGACAACCTGCCCATGTTCGCATGGATGCAGTGGCAGAGATTACGAGAGAGGCTTACGGCCTTAAGGATTTGCCGCCCAATGCATCCAGACTTCAACGAACTATTCGCCATCTTAAACGCTGAACAGGTCAAATACCTTGTCATCGGCGGCTACGCCGTGTCGCTTCATGCACAGCCACGCGCAACCAAAGACCTGGACATTCTCATTAAGCCGGACAAGGACAACGCCGCCGCGCTTTTTCGGGCGCTGGCAAAATTCGGCGCACCGCTTGATGAATTGACGCCGGACGACTTCGCCGATTGCAGCTCGTTTTTCCGCATGGGATCGCCGCCCGTCATGGTGGACATCTTGCCGGAGATTACCGGCGTCGATTTTGACCGCGCTTGGCAGCAGCGCGTTATGGCGACCATTGATGAAAAGACGGGGCTGCGGGTGGCGTTCATTTCCGCCGCCAACCTCATAGCGGCGAAGGAAGCAGCGGGACGGCCTCAAGACCTTGCCGACGTGGCGGCGCTGCGCGAGGCGCTGGGCAGCCCCGCGGCAGACGCTCATCCGAAGCGCGCCCGCCAGCCCGGAAAGACCAAGCCTAAATCGCCGAAGTAATCGGCTGGCCGCGCCGCGCCGGTAGGTTGCCCGGAAAAATGGTCCGCCCGGAGGAATTCCGAGATCCGGTCGAAGGCATCATTGTTGACGAGAATGGCGCCAAGGAGCGCCTGTTCCGCCTCGATGTTATGCGGCGCGAGGCGGTATGCGGGCTCGGCGCCGCTCGCGAAGCGGGTTCTTTACGGCAAGATTTTCGATTGTGGGCATAGGGCTTCCCGGCCGACGTCAAACTTGCGCTGAGGCCGCCGAATCAGTTCGTGACCAGCCCCTTTGTGCCACGCAGGGGCGGCAAAAAGGAGGGAATTTTTGGCCGGGCGGAAAGCGCTCACGCTATCCACACCAGCGGAACAATTTGCAAAAAAATGGCTGGACAGGGCGCGCTCCTAGATTCTCTCAAAACATTTGAGAGCGGTCCTCGCGATTTTTTGTCCGATTTCGGGGCTCAATCGGACAAAAATGTTTCACGTGAAACATTTTGGTCCGATTGGCGGTCGAGTGGATCATACACTCGCAAAGCGCGAAAATTGTCGTTTGGACGAAATCTTTTGTCTGGTTCGGGAAGAGGGCGCGGTGGCGCTGACCCGGCGGGTCTAAACGCGTATGGCCCTTGCATGTCACAATTTCAACGCGATCCGGCGAACCACTTCATTAGTTGCGCCATTAGTTGCGCCGGGGCGTTATATACAGCCAGCGTTTCCGAGAAATCTCGGACATACCCGCCGAAGGCCGGTAGGCCAAAAGGCACGACATAGACGGCGAGCAGATAGAGGACCACGCCCGAGATGAGCATGCCGCCAACGAGCTGTCCCGCCAGAGCGCTGGAGACATAAAGGCGCTCGCTGTCGCGCATCGCCTTGCCGATGGGCATGCGGGACAGAATCCAATTGTTCAGGAATGAAGCCCGCGCATGAAGGCGGCGGCGCCGATCACGAGATTGCACAGGCTCGGAATGAGGGTGGAAAACAGCATCAGCCAGATCCACCATAAAGTCGGATCACCGGGATTGTTTTCCAGTCGCTCAAACAGGGGACCAAGCGGCATAATGCGCGCTTGCTGTCCAGCCCGCAGAACGGCGATGTCATCGAACGTCTGCACAGTGACAATTGTCACGAAAGCGAGAAGCATGATGAGTGGTACGGCGACAATGGCGTCAATCAGCGCATAGAAATATGGCCCGCGCCCGCCCGGAGCGAGCCCGCGGCGCAACAGGGCCCTGGTAAGGCCATGGCTACCCAATCGAAGGGCGCGTTGACGAGGGTTAGCACGCCATACACCAGCAAAAAGACGCCGTTTCCTTCCCAGCTTTCCAACGTCGAAAGGAAATAAGCGCCAGCGAAAGCCGCAAGCAGGCAAGTTGGGACGAAAAGTAACAAAAAGATACCTTGATGTCCTTTTTGAATACTTTGTCTGGAGATCATCTGGACAGCGCCAACGACAGCGCCAACGACAGCGCCAACGACAGCGCCAGCGACACCGACAGCGACAGTGCCAGCGACACCGACAGCAAACCACAGAAGTGGCGGTATCCAGCCTTCCGCTCGCATCAGGCGCCACCAACCACAGGTTTGGATGACCAATCCCAATCCAAAGAGTCCACGCCAGAGGCCGGAATATTCCCCACTGTACAGGGGTAGCCAGAATGCTTCTTCAGCGACACCCACCTCACCAGACCAAATCCAGACGGAGTAGATCGTCAGGACGGGATAGATCAACGCGAGCAGAAGACATTTATCGAAAGCCGGCGCCGTCCATCGCGGTCCCGGTGTCTCCAATCCGAGCATGCGCGCGAACCAGGACCGGTCGTGTCGCCCCGCGTCGCCGAAGAATTTATCGACCCGGTGAAGCGCTAGTTTCAGCCAATTTGCATAGACCTTGGCTGGCTTGCCGCCCTCCGTGAGCTCTTGGCGCAAGGAATCATAGGCGTCCAGCGCCCAAGAGCCATGGGGCTCATCCGCGCCGCCGAGAATTTCATAATACCGCCACGCCTTCCAAAGGAAGACAAGCATCATCGCGACGAAAAAGACACGCAATAGGTTTGAAAATTCACCGGCAAATTGATCGAGGGGCAACAGCTTGCCGACAATTAGGACAAAAAGACCCGCAATCGCGCCAGGCAACGCTTTGTCCAGCCAGGGCTCCTTGCTTTTCGCCATTCCCCTCGCCTCAAGCGGCGCGCTCAGTCAGGCCGAGGCATCGCCGACTACCTTGGCTTGACCATGCGGCGCAAACGTCTCACGCGATTTCCTTCAGCTTCTTTGCCACGCGCGGCGCGAAATAGGTGAGGATCGCGTCGGCGCCGGCGCGCTTCAAGGCGATGAGACTTTCCAGCATGGCCTTGTCGCCGTCGATAAAACCCTTATCCGCCGCCGCCATGAGCATCGCATATTCGCCCGACACCTGATAGGCGAAGGTCGGCATGCCGAAACGCTCCTTCACCCGGAACAGAATATCGAGATAGGGCAGGCCGGGTTTCACCATCACGATGTCGGCGCCTTCCTCGATGTCCTGCGCGACCTCGCGCAAAGCCTCGTTGGAATTGGCCGGGTCCATCTGATAGGTGCGCTTGTCGCCGATGAGCGTCGCATTGGTGCCGACGGCGTCGCGGAACGGCCCGTAAAAGGCCGAGGCATATTTGGCGGCGTAGGATAAAATCTGCACGTCCTCGAAATTCTCCGCGTCGAGCCCTTTGCGGATCGCGCCGACGCGGCCGTCCATCATGTCGGACGGCGCGATGATGTCGGCGCCCGCGCGCGCCTGGTTCAGCGCCTGTTCCACGAGGACAAAGACCGTCTGGTCGTTCAAAATTTTTTCGCCGCGCAAAATTCCGTCGTGGCCGTGGCTCGTATAAGGATCGAGCGCGACATCGGTGACGAGGCCGATGTGCGGCACTTCGCGTTTTATCGCGCGGCACGCGCGGCAGACAAGATTGTCTGGATTGAGCGCCTCGCTGGCCTGCTCGTTGCGCAGGCTAGGATCGGTAAACGGAAACAGCGCGAGCGCCGGAATGCCGAGTGCCGCCGCCTCGGCCGCCGCGCGCACCGCCTCGTCAATGGAAAGGCGCTCGACGCCGGGCATGGACGCGACCGGCTCCCGCGCGTTTTCGCCCTCGCAAAGAAAAACCGGCCAGATGAGATCGTCCACGGTGAGGGTGGTTTCGCGGATAAGCCTGCGGGCCCAGTCCGCCTTGCGGTTGCGCCGCAGACGGAGGGCAAGATCGAGTTTTTGCGCGGCCGGGGCGGCGGCGGGAGGGGCGAGATGCTCCGGCGCGGGTTCGCCTTTAGGGCGTCGAGGCAGAGGCCAGACCATGCAAAGCTCCAAGTGACAAGCCTTTCAAGCTCGATAATGCCAGCGTTCCTAGCACAGACAGTGAACCGGCACCCAAACCTTTGTTGAAATGGTTCGAGAAACCTTCAAGCTCCCAGCATGGTCACGGTATCTCCGATGGAGGCGACAATATTTCCCGCGCCTTGCCGATTTCCTCCGGATTTTGCCCGGCCTGCGCCGCGAAGGCGAGCAGCAAGCTCTCGTCGGAGGAAAGGTGATCGAGAACGGCGGCCAAAAATCCAGGCGCCGCCGCCGCCGCCCGCAAATTGTCCAAGCCAACGCCCGAGAGTGTCAAAAAACGCTCGAACCGCGCCGGATCCTTGGCCAGAAAGGCTAAAACCTCGATGGCAATGGTTTCGGCGCAAGATTTCGTGAGTTTGGGCTGTTTGGCCGGGGAGGCTCTAAAATTTGGACTTTGCATTATAACGATTTCCCTTTCGTCAATTTCTATCCGTTAATGAAGAGTGCGGCTGGGCTTTCCGGGACGCCGGTGGTCCGCCGCCCGGAACCGGGTATTGCCGATGCAAAAAACCATTCTGATTGTAGAAGACAATGAGTTGAACATGAAACTGTTCAACGATCTTTTGGAGGCGCATGGGTACAAGACGGTGCAAACCCGCAGCGGTACCGAGGTGGTCGAACTCGCGCGCCTGCACCGGCCAGATCTCATTTTGATGGATATTCAATTGCCGGAGGTGTCTGGACTTGAGGTCACGAAATGGCTCAAGGCCGACGAAGAGCTGCGCCACATTCCGGTGATCGCGATTACCGCCTTCGCCATGAAGGGAGACGAGGAAAAAATCAGGCAGGGCGGCTGCGAGGCCTATCTTTCGAAGCCGATCTCCATCGTGAAGTTCCTCGAAACCGTGCGCCATCATCTCAATGAGCAATAGTCATGGAGCAATAGTCACGTGAATGTTGTGCCGGGACAAGGATGTATTGCCCGCGTGTGAAAAGGCAGGAACACCCATCGCATGACCGCACGGGTTCTGATCGTCGACGATCTTCTTGCCAATCTCAAGCTGATCGAGGCGCGGCTCGGCGCTCTTCCCGGCCAGACGAGACGGGACAGGCTCCCGCTCTGCGTCATAATTCTCGACCTCGATGATT
>ODAK010003523.1_pt1 | contig 16194 bp, 10 predicted proteins | sample 1539591 | NCBI WGS metagenome assembly ODAK01 (sample SAMEA3539303, study PRJEB22396) | soil metagenome | biome: tundra; feature: field; material: soil | place: USA | collected 2010-05 | depth 0.15 m
CAGCAAAAGCCTCGGACGCTCTTTGCGTAACCTTTATATAGCGGGCACGCGGAACTACAAGGCGGCCACGCGGAACCGACAAACCAGGCGATGACTGCGGATCGCTCAGATTTGCCCTCTGGCCCGGGCCAATGTCCTCCGGCAGAACCGAGTTAAACCTCCTCTTTACAGTAGCTTATATGCGATTTGGTCCCAAAAATCTACTTTTGGGCCTATAACCGCTTAACATTTGGTTCTAGTGCCCACTTAAGTACTTCCTAGTACCGATTTACATCGGTTTAATTAACTTCTGTTGACAGGGTCACGCTTCCGTCCGATAGTGGAATTGTTCCTTGTCGGAGGGGAAACTATGAAAATAATGAAAATAAAGATTTTGCCAATATTATCGCTTGCCGTAGTGGGCTTGCCAAGCTTGCTATCAGCAGCCTTCCTCAACGGTAGCTTCGGTCAGGCCCCTGTCAGCGGTACGGACGGTATCATTGCATTTGAGATTGGCGGCGTGGGCCTCATTGACTTCTGCCCGGAAAACACTGGTAGCCCTTCAGCAGCTGGCTGTGGCACGAATGGCAGCGCGGGAAACACTGGCTCTTTCAGCGTGACGGGCCCAACAGGTCTCCCTGCCGCCATTAGCGGAACAGGGTCGATTCTCGACCTCGCCCAAGGGGCGAACCCTCTTGGCTTTACCGTGATCCCGTTTGGTCCCGGTAATACCCCCAACTTCCTTTCGATCGGAGGTTTCAACTTTGTAGAGACGAACTTCCTGCTGGAAAGCTGTGCGCCTAGTCTTACGCAGGTCTGCGTCGGAGGATTCCAGTTTGGCCAAGCCGGTTCGAACGTGACAGTAACCGTGGCTTTCTCCGGAACTGTGGCCAACACTGATGGCAGCGGCAATATAAGCAACTGGACTGACGTCATAACCGGGCAGTACAACAACACGACTATAGCGAATGTTTTCGCCGCGGCCACTTCTACGGGGGGAATCGATACGAATGCGTGGTCGGGTTCTGTATCGATAGCTGGCGCCGCTGTTCCGGAGCCAGGCACCTTCGGGATGGTGATTGGTGGTTCTCTGCTCGGACTGGCCGGGCTGCTGGGCCGGAGGGCGAAGGCGAAAAAGGTCTAGCCCCTTTGGCCGTCAGTGGTCATCTAAGTGAAGTGTCGGCGCGGCAGGCACGGTGCTTGCTGCGCCACAATTCGGGCGATCCATGCATGTCCATGGATCGCCCGATGTGAGTGCGACTACTCAGGACGATCTGAGACTAGCAGTATCGGTAAAAATAAAACTAAGAATGAAGGGAAAACTAGTCATGACATCAAGGTTTTTCAGTCATCTGGCGACCGGCAAACGGTTCGCCTTTTTTGGTTTTGGCATGGCAGCGATGATGCTCCCGGGCGTGCTTTCTGCCGCCGTGAGTGGCTCCTTTGGCATGTCTCCCGTCGCCGGCGCGGATGGCATCGTGGCCTATGCAACTACAAGCCTTGGACCATATTATATCGACTTCTGTCCTGAAAACACGGCAACACCAGGTTTTAGCGGCTGTACAGTTGTTAACAACGGTCAGGGTCAATTTGACGTGACGGGGGGGACGGGGTCATTCTCGGTGCTGCCCAAAAAAGGCGCTTCGGCGACCATCGATGACATCAGCAGCTCATTGTCTCCCCCCTATACCACCATGCCAGTTGGCGCCTTGGTGTCTATTAATAACTTTATTACCATCAGTGGCCATCCAGAGTGGAATTTCAGGGCGACTCAGTTCGTGAACCTTACCTGTACCCCCCCCACTTCGACGCAGGTCTGCGTCAACGGATTCGAGTTAGGCCAAGTCGGTTCGAACGTGACAGTAACCGTGGTTTTTACCGGAACCCTGATCGCCTCAGACGGTAGTACGGGAACATGGGATGCGACCATCACTGCTCAGTACACCAACACCACTATGTTGGCTGTGGCCACCGGCGCGACTCTCCCAGCAGGAGTATTTTCGAATGCCTGGTCCGGGACGGTGACTGTGACCCTGAACCAGCCGTCGACATTCACTGGCTGCACCGTCACTCAAGGCGGTTGGGGCGCTCCACCTCACGGAAATAACCCTGGTGCGTTTCTTAAGGCAAACTTTCCCGTCGGCGGCGTAACCGTCGGCTTGTATCCCACGATCACTGACCCGGGTTCTTTCTGGCTGCATTTCAGTTCTGCTGTTAGCATTCAGAACTTCCTGCCGCAAGGTGGACCTCCCGGTGCCCTGAACGCAAGTGCCCTCAATCCTACACTGAGGACAAGCGCCGGAGTATTTGCCGGTCAGGTACTTGCGCTGCAGCTGAACTCGCAGCTCGAAGGTCTGGGTTCGCTTACTTTGAGCGGCACCGGCACATCACTTGATAACGTAACCGTCGCCCTGATTCTCGCGGATGCCAATTTGGCTTTGTCCGGCGGCGCATTGCCTTCCGGATTCACCTACAGTTCATTCAACGACCTCATCGATAGCCTCAACAGTTCCTTCGATGGCTGCGTCGCCTCTGGCTTTGGACATACCAACCTGCACTAACCACGTCCTGGATTGAAACAAAAAGGAGCCATTGCAAGATGGCTCCTTTTTTATTTCAGCGACTGCTCCACAATATCCGCAGCTCTCGTTGTGCCCCCCGCCTCGCGGATAGAATCTGCCACCCGCGCCGCTGCCTGCTGGTAACTGCTGGCTTCCATTACTTCGCCGATCCGTCTTCTGAGGCTCTGCACCTCTAATTTGCCTGGCAGAATCCGACAGCCGGCCCCCACCCACAGCAGGCGGGCTGCAATCGCCGGTTGTTCAAATGTAAGCGGAATGGCGATTGCCGGCACTCCCTGACTGAGCGAATCCAGAATCGTGTTCAACCCCGCGTGTGTCAGGGTGAGGGCACATTTTTTCAGTACCTCCACTTGCGGCGCATAGGGAACCGCGATCGGGTCTCCGGCCAGCCCAGCCACCGCCTTCTGATCGAGTCCGCCCCCGTGCGCAATCACCAACTGGACCGGCAGCCCGGCACAGCTTTCCGCAAAACAGCGAAAAATGGCTTCTTTCCCATTTTGCAGGGTCCCGAGCGAGGCGAAGATCAGCGGTCGGCCGTCGAGCCGCTCCCAGGGAAATTCGTTCCGCCGCGGCTTGGCATCCCGTAACGGGCCCGTGTAATAAAAGTTCTCCGGCAACCTCTCACGGGGGAAATCGAATGCGGCCGGCTGCTGGCTGATTTGCGCGAGTTTGGAACAGGCTTCTTCACCGACTCGCAGCAGCGGGAGCTTCCATTGCTCACGATACCCGCCGAGGACACGTGTCACCGGCGACATCAGCCGGTCCGATATCGCATATCCCATCGCGTTTCGCACCCGCGCCCAGCCTGATTGGCTGTATCCCCATGGAGTGAACGGCGGGGGCACAAAGGGATCGCGGTTCAGCGCCAGCGCATTGCACACCGTGAGGAAAGGCATCCCCAGATGTTCCGCCACGCTGCCGCCCGCCGGTTCCGTCTGATCCACCAGCAGAGCGTCAATTCCGGTACGGCGCACCGCATCCGGCAGATCGCGGCAGATCATGTCGGTCGTCCGGCGGATGGCGTTGATCGTAAAGCGCAGCGCCGGCCAGCCCTGCAGGCGCCCCAACTGCGCCAGCGACCGGGGCAGGGAACCGCGCGGATGGTCGGCCTGGCCAATCGGGCAAAAGTCGAGGTCTTCGCTTGCAATCCGTTCCGCCAGATCTTCCATGTGGAACCAGGTCACCCGATGGCCGCGGCGCCGAAGCTCGCGCCCTAAAGCGGCGAATGGATTGATGTGGCCGCTTACCGGAGGGCTGATAATTCCCAGACGCATCGTTTATGTCAGCGGTTCAGGTCAGCCGCTTTTCGAGACTCGCTGTTTCGAGACAATGCTCCACAATATCAGCCGCGCGCTCGACGCCGCCTGAACGCGTGATGGCATCCCGCAGAGCCGTCGCCGCGTTACCGTACTTCGGCTCGGTCAGGACGGCTTGGATTGCCGCGTGCAGCCGCTCCACCGACGCTTGCTTCGGCGCGATAACAATGCCGGCCCCGGTGCGCGCCAGCCGTGCGGCAATGGCCGGTTGATCGTGTGTCATGGGCATCGCCACCATCGGCACCCCGCACGCCAGCGCTTGCATCACGGTGTTCAAACCCGCATGAGTGACCACCAGCTTCGCTCTTTGCAACAGGGCCATCTGTGGCGCATAGTCCACCACAATGGGATCGCCCGGAAAATCCCGCACGCTCGCGGCGGAGTTGCCCGTGGTAATCACCAACTGCACTTCCAGCCGGGCGCAGCCTTCCGCGATGCGCATAAAATAATCGCCGGCTCCCGATTGCAGGGTTCCGAGCGAGGCGTACACCAGCGGGCGCGCATCCAGCCGCTCGTATGGAAAAGGCGCTTCGCCGCCCGATCGCTGGTCGAGGAAAGGCCCTAAATAATGGAACCCGGCGGGCAGATTTTCCCGCGGAAAATCGAACTCCCGGGGCATTTGGCAAAGTTGCGCCAGTGGCGAGAAGGAGTCGTCGGGAGAACGGGACGGGCGTAGCCCCCACGCGGTGCGGAATCCATTGAGCCTTTTCCTGATCGGCGCAATCAGCCGGTCGGCCGCCGCATATCCCAGGCGATTGAGGAAACAGGCCGTCCAGCCTCGCGAATACCCCCAGGGAACAAACGGCGGAGGAATGGCCGGCTCACGATTCAACGGCAGGCTCGGGCAGACGCTCACGAAGGGTAGGCCCGCATGTTCGGCAATCGATCCGCCAGCCGGTTCGTTCTGATCCACCAGCAGCATGTCGATGCCGGCCGCGCCAACGGCGTCCGGGCCGTGCGTGCAAATGACAGTGGCCAGGCGGCATGCCCCCTGAACGGCCAGACGCAGCGATGCCAAACCCTCCAGCTGCCCCAGACGTTCGATCATCCCGGCAAGATCGCCGGCATCGGGCCCCAGGCCGCAGAAGTCCAGACCTTCGTTCTTTACGCGGGATTCCAAGCCGGGCACCTGAAACACGGTCACCTGGTGGCCCCGTCGCTGCAGCGCCCGTCCCAGCGTAGCCATTGGATTTAAATGTCCGGGAATCGGCGGGCATATGATTCCAAACCTGCCCATTGATGCAAACTTACCACGCGGCAACAGCGAATTCGGGAACCGCCGTGGTCCGGGACGGCATCATCCCCTCGGCAAATTCGCCCGACTCTACAATCGCCTGCACAGCGGTGAGAAACGTCGCCGCCGCCATGCCGTTCCACACTGAGTGGTCGACGCAGCAGCAGACCGTGACTGTCGGCCGCACGACTGCCTGGCCGTTCACCGCAACCACCCGGTCGCGCACCCGGCCTATTCCCAAAGCCGCCGCCGTATTGAACAGTAGCGGCGCGCAAAGATCCACCTGGGGCAGGCACGTCACCTGGAATGTTCCGCTGGCCTTTCGGCGATACCAGGAGCGTCGCAGCATAAAGCCGACCAAAGCCCGCCGCCATCCCGACAATGGCACCAGCCATCCGAATCGCCGCAGCGAGTCCAGCATTTTCCTGGTTTGTTCCGCCGCTACCGGTGTTCGCCGGACCACTTCGGCTGCTATCGACTTCAGGTCTTTACCGGCCGCATCTTCAACGATCAGCACCGGTGTGATGCTGGAATCCCCGGCGATGGAAAGACAAATATCCACCGTCGACGGGTCCAGCCGTGAATTTCCCGCCACCAGGTGGTGCAGTTCCGGATGACGCGCCAGCGCCATTGCCGCGGCGCGCACAAAGATATGCGTCCAGGTGATCGGCGTGCCTTCAGCCCGGAAGCGCCGCAGCAGCGCCGAAGCCACTGAAGCATCGGCCTCAATCGCAGCGAACCCCCCGGCATGTCCGCATTCTTCTGCGCCATCCCGCAGCCATCGTTGCGCGTAGTCCAGCGTTGTGACCTTGTTTTTCACAGATACGCAAACCAATCGTCAACAAATATAAGATGAATCCCCCCGCGCATAATAGTTGACGTTAGTTATTCTCCCTTGTATATCTTGGAGATAACTCCATGCGCGAGAGGGCCCCGGATATGAGCGTCAAGGTCTACGGGTTCAAGCGAATACGCGCCATCGAGAAGCTCCAGTTCTGCGATAAGCACGCCGTCTTGCCTACGGGTAACGCAATTCATCTCGAGCAAGCCCGGGCCGGGACGCAACGCGCTCCCAATCGCCTCACCTGTGGCGCCTCGCTATACCCGGTCCGGTGGCTCACATGACCTCTGCGGAAGCGATGCGGCACCAGCACTTCCATCTTCTCTCCCAGCAGTTCGCCTTTTGTATATCCGAACAACGTTTCGGTCTGCGAATTGATCAGCTCAATCCGACCCTCCTCGTTGACAATCACCATCGCGTCCGGTGCCGAGTCCAGCAGTCCGCGGAACAGCGCGTTGCTCTCCCGCAGTGCCTCCTCCGCCATCCTGAGTTTGCTGATATCCACCATACGGGCAACATACCCCTGAGCCTCACCGTTCTGATCTCTCGGCAGAGCCGCTACATTCACCAGTAAATGCAGGCCGTTCCCGTTCCTGGTGATATGCTTTTCCAGCCGCCCCGTGGCGATTGAGCCCCTGACCATTTTTTCGATCAGTTCCCGCGTCTTCGGCATGTCGTCGGGATGCATGGAACTGTGATCCGGCGCGAGCAGTTCCTTTTCGGTATAGGCGGTCATCTCGCACAAGGTGCGGTTGGCGTATAGCCACGCTCCCTCCCCGCTGAGGAGTGCGATCCCTACCGGCGCCTGCTCGAACGACGACCGAAACTCTTCAGCCTGCCTTATGTATGACTGCAATTGCGTGTCGGCGGAGGCGGTCGCGATTTCTGCTTTAAGTTTCATGTGCTTCCTGGAAACACGTCGTTTAGGCCGCGTATTCCCCTACGGGGCGCTGATACTTGCCGTCCAGCGAGCCCGAAAATAGCATCAGCGAGTCAACAAGACGGCACATGCGGCTTATTTTCGCGCCCGCAGTCGAGTCCCACGTTTCAGGGTTTGCGCGCCGAACGTGCTCGCATTTCGCAGCTCAACTCCCATTGGACGACAACGATGACCGCCCACTGCGGTCCGAAGGCTCTGTCTGACATAAGAGTCAGCGGAGCCAGCGAAAACTCTCAGATAATTTTGGAATTATCTCGACCGTATGCCGCCCCGTGCAAGCCGCACAGCACTATGATGACGAGTCTCTGGCGTGCTTGATTCGGGGCTCGCCGGGACTCACCGAGGTTTTCTCCGCTGCCGAAAAGGCACGGTACAAACGGCATCGTTCAGAAGCTCGTCGAAGCCGGGACGAAATCTATGGTTATTGAATAAGTGCTGTGCCGAGTCGGTGATAGGTTCGTGCCTCGGGCGCTCGGCAGTTAACCGAAATCGCAGTCCACAACGGAGAGACGGAGAAACTTCTCCTGAGCCGCAGTTGAGCCTGATCTACCATTGCAAGAAGGTGTCGAGGAACAAGCGGCAACGGCAGAAAAATCCCTATGATGAGGCATTTCTCTTCGCCGGGCAAGAAGGAGTGCCTTCCCTCTATCGTTACCAGAAGTTTGAGGCCTAGGCGCCGAGGTGTATCCTCGTGTTGAACTGAGGACACCATGATCCACTTCTATCCACCTTCTTTGCGGGGCGCGGCGGTGCTGGCTCTTGCGATACCGCTCTTCGCCGCAGTCAAACTCGATCAGAAGAAGGTCCTGACCAATGAAGCGGCGAAGCAGATCGCCAGCGCCGCAGTCCGATTTGCTGCCGCGAACAGCTACAAAATCAGCGTGGCCATTTCGGATGATGGCGGCCACTTGCTCTATCTGGAGCGGATGGACGAGGCGAATCCTTCGAGCGTCGATACTTCTTCGGCGAAGGCTATTGCCGCTGTCCTGTACAAACAGCCAACGAAGAACTTCGCCGATCGGCTCGCTCACGGCGAAACATTGGTACTGAAGCTTCAGGGTGCGATGCCGGTGGAAGGCGGATTCCCGTTGATCGTCGAAGGCAAAGTTATCGGGGCCATAGGTGTGGGGGGCGCTCCGAAGGGCCAAATGGACGCGCAGATCGCGCAGGCTGGCGTCGATTGGCTAAAGGCCAATCTGAGCAAATAAGGATGCGAATCAGAACTCTTTTGATGAGCGGGCGGATGGTCTGCTGACGCCAACGATGCAGCTCACGCGGTCGCGAAAATCAGTCTTGGGTGTCGGGCATTATGAAGACTGGAGCAATGAATGGCGGAAGACAAGCAACTCTCAGGACCTGATCTGAAATCGGGCGTTGAATTGGACAAGCTCACCGACAACGAACCGTTCCTCGGCCACTTTGAAGGTCAGGCGGTCATCCTGGTGCGTCAGGGAGACCACGTTTTCGCGATGGCAGGCACCTGCACACATTACGGCGGCCCGCTGGCTGAGGGCCTTCTGGTCGGCAACACGATCAGATGTCCCTGGCATCACGCGCGATTCAATATTCATACCGGTGAAGCTGAAGGGGCACCGGCTCTAAATCCCCTGTCGTGTTTCAATGTGCGGCGTCTGGGGAACACGGTCGCAATCACGGGAAAGATCGAAGCCGATTTCCACGTCCCCTGTCCGCAGAGTCCTTCCTCTGTCGTGATCATTGGTGCCGGGGCAGCAGGAGCCTCGTGCGCAGACATGCTCCGGACGAAGGGATATGCCGGACAAGTCACGCTCGTTGCCGACGAGCAGCCGAGCCCTGTGGACCGTCCAAATCTCTCCAAGGACTACCTGGCTGGCTCGGCGCCGGAAGAATGGATTCCGCTACGGACCCCCGATTATTATCAGTCGATCCAGGTCGACTTAGTCACTGGCAATCCGGCAATTCGGATTCGGCCAGAAGAACACAAGGTTTTCCTTCGGGACGGCCGGATACTGGATTACGGCGCGCTTTTGCTCGCCACCGGTGCGGAGCCCCGTTCGCTTTCGATCAAAGGCTCGGATCTACCCCACGTTTTTCGTCTCCGGACCCTCGCGGACAGCAACGCCATCATCGCCAAGGCACAGCAGGCGCGAAATTGCGTGGTGATCGGATCAAGCTTCATCGGGCTGGAAGCCGCCGCCTCTCTTCGTACCCGTGGGCGCGAGGTTACCGTAATCAGCCAGGACTCCGTTCCGCTTGGAAATATTCTGGGCAAAGAACTCGGCCGCTTCGTCCAGAGGCTTCACGAGAGCCACGGGGTCCGATTCCTGCTCGACACCAAACCGCAGGAGATTCTCGACGACAAGGTTGAAATTGGCCAGGGACGTTCCGTCGATGCCGACCTGGTCGTGCTCGGTGTTGGTGTATCGCCACGAACTTCCCTGGCCGATGAGGCGGGCATACAGGTGGACAACGGAGTCATCGTCGATGAGATGCTTCGTACGAGTGCATCGGACGTTTTTGCAGCGGGCGATATCGCTCGCTATCCCGAACCAGTTTCGGGAGAACAAACGCGGATAGAACATTGGGTCGTGGCCGAACGGCAAGGACAGTCCGTCGCACGCTCGATGCTGGGCATCGGCGGTCCATTCCGGGAAACGCCTTTCTTCTGGAGTCAGCACTATGATGTCCGGATTTCATACGTTGGACACGCATCGCGATGGGATAGTTGCCAAATAGAAGGCGATCTGGAGAAGTACAACGCCTGCGCTGTATATCGCCGGACTAACAGGATTATTGCTGTCGCGACCATCGGTCGGGACCGCCTGAGCTTGCAAGTGGAAGCCGCCATGGAAGTCGGCGGAATGGCTGATCTCGACTCACTTCTTCGCGCGGCCGGCTGAACGCGACGCTTGAGCAGAAAAAGCAGAATTGCGAATGGTTGACCTGACAAGCGAATTTGAGTTCCGCCTTTCAGGAGTTTACCGGTTGACGCATCCACTTCGAAAGGCCCAAACGTGAGCCGAACCGGCAGCTGATTCGGAAATACCATGACTTCAATGCGGCGAGGTAACGAACTAACCCGCGAAGTCGGATCGCCGATCTGCAATCGCCGGTGCAACATCGCTTCAGACTGTCTTCCGATATGAGGGCATAACAACCCATCCGGGTACTCCTCACCCTGATCTGCCGACGCGGACCCGGTGGATAATCGATACGACACTTCCGATCAGGCAAAACGCTATAAAACCGCCCATAAACCAGAGAAATCGGTTGAGTCCGCGATCCGCAGTATCCGGCGCCCGAAATACATGGCGGACCAGCCGACAAGCGAGAATCGAACCATACGGGCGACGAAGACCAGAACCAGCGCGCGCGACCTCGGATATGGAAACGCGCTCGCGGTGGCGATAGCTGCGCGAAAGTGACTTGGCCGGACCCCTTGTTACCCGCCGAATCGGTCGCAACGATACTCAGCGCATGGAGAGCTTGCCGCCGCGGTTATTCGCCCACCAGTTCTGAAGCCGGTCGAAGTAAAGGTACACCACCGGCGTTGTATAAAGCGTCAGGACCTGGCTCACAATCAGCCCGCCGATGATCGTGATTCCGAGCGGCCTGCGCATCTCGGACCCGGTGCCTGTTCCCAGAGCCAGCGGCAGCGCGCCGAGCATGGCTGCCATTGTGGTCATCAGGATCGGGCGCAGGCGCAGCATGCAGGCCTCGTGAATCGCGTCCCGGGAGTTTCTGCCTTCGTCCCGTCGGGCGGCAATTGCAAAATCGATCATCATGATGGCGTTCTTTTTGACGATTCCGATGAGCAGGATGACTCCGATAATTCCGATGATCGTCAGGTCGGTGCGGGTGAAGTACAGCGCAAGCAATCCGCCCACGCCGGCCGAGGGTATTGTGGAAAGAATCGTCACCGGGTGGACCAGGCTCTCATACAGAACGCCGAGGACCAGATAAACCGTGACCAGCGCCGCGGCGATGAGCAGCGGTTCGCTGCCGAGAGAATCCTGATACGCCTGGGCCGTTCCCGCAAATACCGTGTGGATCGTTTTGGGAAGACCGATACCAGTTGCCGCCGCGTCAATCTCGTTTACAGCGTCGCCGAGCGCAGCGCCCGCGGTGAGGTTGAACGAAAGGGTTACCGCGGGAAAAAGACCCTGATGGCTGACGGTCAGAGGAGCTGTTTCCGGCTGATATGTTGCCAGAGCGCTCAGGGGTACTTGCTGGCCGCCCGGCGCGCTTACATAAACCTGTCTGAGGAACTGCGGATCCTGCCAGAACTGCGGCGCCGCCTCCATCACAACGTGGTACTGGTTCAGCGCGGTGTACATCGTGGACACCTGGCGCTGGCCGAACGCGTCGTAAAGAGTATTGTCGATCAACTGGGGCTCGATGCCGAAGCGGGCAGCCGTCGCTCTGTCATAGCTGACCAGCGCCTGCAGACCCTTGTTCTGCAGATCGCTGTTTACGTCCGTGATGAGGTGGATCGACTTCAGTTTGTCCAGCATTTTCGGAGAATAAGCAATAAGGTCCGGCAGACTGTCGCCCTGCATGGTGAACTGGTACTCGGCGCTGCTCTGCCTGCCGCCGATGCGGACATCCTGCGCCGCCTGAAGGATGACTGTAGCGCCAGGCAGTTTCGCGAACTTCGGACGAAGGCGGGCGATAATCTGCTGGGCCGAGGCTTGCCGGTCGGCAAGCGGTTTCAGGGAAATGAACATCCGCGCCGTATTGGTGCCGCCCGTGAAGCCGAGCGCTTCGGCCACGCCGGGGTCCGCCTGAATGATGCCGATGGTCCTCCGCAGAACCGCATCGGTCGCCTGGAACGAAGAGTCCTGATCGGCGAGTACAGTACCGTTAATGCGGCCGTTATCCTGCTCCGGGAAGAAGCCTTTCGGTATCTCGACGAACATATACACCGTCAACGCCATGGTGGCCAGCAGAATTGCCAGAGTGATGGCTGAGTAATTCAGAACCGAGTTGAGCGTACGGCCATAAGTGACGACGAGCCATTTGAAAAAGCGTTCTGTGGAGTTATACAGCCGCCCGTGCGTCTCGTTGTGTTTCAGCAGATACGCGCACATCATTGGCGTCGTGGTGAGCGAGATAATCATCGACACGAAAATGGCCACCGAAAGCGTCACGGCGAATTCGCGGAACAAACGCCCCACGATGCCGCCCATCAGCAGGAGAGGAATAAAGACGGCAATAAGCGACAAACTGATCGTCATCACGGTGAACCCGACTTCTTTTGCCCCTTTGAGCGCGGCTTCGAATGGCTCCATGCCTTTTTCGAGATACCGCGTAATGTTTTCGATCACGACGATGGCATCGTCAACCACGAAACCGGTCGAGATAGTGAGGGCCATGAGTGACAGGTTATCGATGCTGTAGTCCAGCAGATACATCACGCCGAATGTCCCGATCAGAGAGACGGGGACGGCGACGGCCGGGATCAGAGTCGTGCGGAGATTGCGCAGGAAGAGAAACACAACCAGGATTACGAGCGCCACGGAGATGACCAGAGTCAGTTCCACGCCGCTTACCGAGGCGCGGATGGTGGTGGTCTGGTCCATCGCGACAGTGAGTTTGATGGCTCGCGGAATTGCCGCTTCCAGTTCCGGCAGAGCGGCCCGGATACCGTCCACGGTCTGAATGATGTTCGCGCCTGGCTGGCGGAATACGATCACCAGCACCGCGGGCTGGCTGTCCATATATCCGGCCTGACGAAGATCTTCCACCGAATCCACTGCCTCGCCCACATCGGAGATCCTGACAGCGGCGCCGTTGCGATAAGCGATCAGCAGCGGCTGGTAGTCGACCGCTTTCAGAATCTGATCGTTGGCGCCAACTTCCCACATGGAAGGGCCGCTGGAGAAATGCCCTTTGGGCAGGTTCGCATTCGCGCCGCCCAGTGCGGTGCGCACAGACTCGAAGTCGATGCCGTACCGGTTCAGCATGGTGGGATTCAGTTCGATTCTGACTCCCGGCAGCGCGCTCCCGCCTACCGTAACCTGGCCGACACCGGCGAGCTGCGCCAGCTTTTGCGCCATCACGGTGGAAGCCGAATCGTACATCTGACCTTTGGTGAGCACATTCGAGGTCAGTCCGATGATGAAAATAGGTGAATCGGCCGGATTGACCTTGCGATAGCCGGGGTTGCCTGGCAGATTCGCGGGGAGGTACCCGCGCGCGGCGTTGATGGCCGACTCCACGTCGCGGGCCGCGGCGTCGATATTGCGATCCAGATCGAACTGCAGCGTGATGCTGGTGCTGCCGAGGCTGCTCGAAGAGGTCATTTCGCTCACCGAAGCGATGTGGCCGAGTTGCCTTTCGAGCGGCGTTGCCACGGCGGAAGCCATTGTTTCCGGGCTGGCGCCGGGCAGCCCTGCCGACACCGATATGGTCGGGAAATCCACCTGCGGCAGCGGCGACACGGGCAGCAGTTCAAATGCGGCGATTCCGGAAAGCGCGATGCCGACGGTGATCAGTGTGGTTGCGACCGGCCTGCGGATAAACAGCTCGGAGACGTTCATGCCGGTTGGCCATCGGGCACCTCAGCATCCGGTACCCGTTCTATCTGCGGCGACTGCGAGAACCGCCGCGCCAGACGGTCGAAGAACAGATAAATCACCGGAGTTGTGTAAAGCGTGAGCAACTGGCTGAGAATCAGGCCACCTACAATAGTGATCCCCAGCGGACGGCGTAATTCCGAACCCGTGCCGGAACCGAGCGCCAAGGGCAGGCCACCCAGCAATGCGGCCATGGTGGTCATCATGATTGGCCGAAAACGGAGCAGCGACGCCTGATAGATTGCCTCCAGCGGCGGCTTGTGCTCCACCCGCTCTGCTTCCAGCGCGAAATCGATCATCATGATCGCGTTCTTCTTTACGATGCCGATCAGCAACACGATACCGATCAGCGCGATTACGCTGAAGTCGTTGCCCGTGACATAGAGTGCCAGCAGCGCGCCCACACCGGCCGAGGGCAGACTGGAGAGGATGGTGACGGGGTGAATGTAGCTCTCGTAGAGCACGCCCAGCACGATGTAAACCGTCACCAGCGCGGAGAGGATGAGAATGGGCTCGTTGGTCAGTGAATTTTCAAACGCCGACGCCGTGCCCTGGAAGGATCCCGTCACGCTCGGCGGCATTCCCAGGCTGTCCTTGACTTTGTTCACTGCATCGATGGCGTCCCCCAATGAGGCCGTGGCGGCCAGATTGAACGAAAGGGTGATCACCGGAAACTGCCCCTGGTGTTCGATGGAGATGGGGGCCGACGTGGTCTGGAGTTGCGTGAAAGCGCTGAAGGGAACATCGCCGCCGTTGGGAAATGCGGCTGTTGACTGAGAGGGGCCGGACTGCAGAGCGGAAGCGGGCGCAGCGGTTGAAGGGACAATGCCGGTGCGAATGAAAAGATTGCTCAGGTCGAGCGGCCGCTGATCGAAAACAGGCTTCACTTCGAGGATCACGTGATACTGATTGAGCTGCGTGAAGATCGTGGACACCTGTCGCTGGCCATAAGCGTCGTAGAGCGTCTGGTCGATTGCCGATGCCGTGATGCCCAGACGCGATGCCGTACGACGGTCGAAGACCAGCTTCGCCTGGACGCCTTTTATTTGCTGGTCACTGGCAACGTCGCTGAGCTGAGGTAGCTTTTCCAGCCGCGCCAGCATTTTCGGCGCCCATGTGTTGAGTTCGTCGGCGCTCGGGTCTTCCAGCGTGTACTGGAATTCCGTCCGGCTCACCCGGTCGTCCACGCTCAGGTCCTGCACCGGCTGCATGTAGAGCGTGATGCCCAATGTGCCCGCGAGTTCTGTTTGCAACCGGCGGATCACGGCGCTGGCGCTGATTTTCCGCTGAGCGAGAGGTTTGAGGTTGATCTGCACGCGACCGCTGTTCAAAGTGGTGTTGGTGCCGTCGATTCCGATGAACGAAGACAGACTCTCCACACCCGGGTCCTTCAGGACTGTTTTGACCAGCCCCTGTTGCAGGCGCGACATTTCACTGAACGATACCGATTGAGAAGCTTCCGTTACGCCCTGAATCACTCCAGTGTCCTGGATCGGAAAGAAACCTTTCGGGATCTCATAAAAAAGAAACACAGTCAGCAGTAAAGTTGCCAGCGCCACCAGAAGCGTAATGGTCTGGAAGCGGAGTACGAACGTGAGCGTGCGGCCGTAGAAGGCTATCGCGGATTGGAATGCTTTCTCCGAGGCGCGAAAAAAACGCCCCTGCGAAGACTCCGGCGTGTGCTTCAGCAGCCGGGCAGCCATCATCGGCGTCAGCGTCAGCGAAACGATGGCGGACGTGAGGATCGTCACGCTCAACGTCACCGCGAACTCGCGGAACAGACGGCCCACGATGTCTCCCATGAACAGCAGCGGAATGAGAACCGCGATCAGCGAAACGGTAAGCGAGATGATGGTGAACCCGATCTCTTCCGCGCCTTTCAGCGCCGCCTGCAACGGGGCGTCGCCGCGCTCGATATACCGGACGATGTTCTCAATCATCACGATGGCGTCGTCCACCACGAAGCCGGTGGAAATCGTCAGCGCCATCAGCGTGAGATTGTTCAGGCTGTAGCCGAGCAGGTACATGACGCCGAACGTTCCCACCAGAGACAGCGGAACCGCCACGCTCGGAATGATGGTGGCCGATACGCTGCGCAGAAAAAGAAAGATCACCATCACCACCAGCGCGATCGTAAGCATGAGTGAGAATTCCACATCCGCTACCGAAGCGCGAATTGTAGTGGTCATATCGGTCAGCGTACTGACGTGAATCGAAGCGGGCAGAGTGCTGGTCAGTTGTGGCAGCAATTGGTGGATCTGATCGACCACGGAAATGATGTTGGCCCCGGGCTGCCTCTGAATATTCAGGATGACGGCAGGCACATCGTTCATCCATGCCGACTGGCGTGCGTTTTCGATATCGTCTTCAACGGTGGAGACGCTGGTCAGGTTTACGGGAGCGCCGTTTTTGTAGGCGATCACAAGCCCGGAATAGTCCGCGCTCGAAAGCAACTGGTCGTTGGCGCCGATCTGATAAGACTGATGCGGACCGTCGAAGTTTCCCTTCGCCTGGTTGACATTCGCCGCCACAAGCGCGGTTCGCAAATCCTCCAGATTCAGACCGTACGAGGCCAGTTGCGCGGGGTTCGCCTGGATACGAACGGCGGGCTTCTGACCGCCGCCGATACTTACTAACCCCACTCCCGGCAGTTGCGAGATGCGTGGCGCGAGCCTGGTATCGGCGAGATCTTCCACCTGTGAAAGCGGGATGTCTTTCGAAGTCAGCGCCAGCGTGAGAATCGGC
>ODAK010003526.1_pt1 | contig 16189 bp, 14 predicted proteins | sample 1539591 | NCBI WGS metagenome assembly ODAK01 (sample SAMEA3539303, study PRJEB22396) | soil metagenome | biome: tundra; feature: field; material: soil | place: USA | collected 2010-05 | depth 0.15 m
GATGAGCCGCGACGAGGTAGCCCCGCGGCTCCAGCTCATCGGGGGGCAGCGCTGCAAGTTCCTGAAGCAGCGGCCCGCCGGTGCCGGCAGTTAAGGGTGGTTCTCGGACGGCACCGAAGTCTGACTTGCTCAATCCGTCAGGCCATGCGAACGCGTCGTGCGTCGGGTTGGCGCGATGGAGCGTTTCTAGAATCGCCAGGGCGCTGGCTAGTTCGTGGCGGAACCCGCGGCGCGAGCCGTTCTTCTTCCAGGCGTTGCCGGGAGCCTTGGCAGCCGGCTGACCCGCAAGTCTCTGCTGAACAACCTCCTCGGCGAGCGCCTCCGACTTCAGCTTCGAATTGAAGACAGAGTGCGCCTTTCCGCGGTCGTGCCAGCGACCCGCCAGCCGCAGAATTCTTCTGTCCGCCTTCGACACATCAGAATCCCGCATGATCTCATCGAGCTTCCGGCAGACATGGCCGGTGTGCTGCAGCACGTTCAGCCACTGGTCGATCTGCGACAGATCCTCCGCTTCCTCTTCATCGTCCTGGAGAGTCTCCTTGGACGGCTTGACAGGATCCGGCAACTCGAAATCTGTGTCGCTGGTGTCCCCGGTCCAACCGAGCACGGGGCTATATCCGCCGCAGGATTTCTCCAGTAGGTAAACCTGACCAGGATAGACCTCATCCGCGTCACGGGGATTGACTATCTCCCATCCTTTGCGATAGGTGCGACGCCAGATGCGTCCGGCCGTCCGCAGAACTGGAAGCGATTTGCCGAATCGGTGAAACGGCACCGGACACAATTCGCGTCGATCCGGCCGGTCTTTCTTACCTGGCTCGGCACCGGAAAGGTCGCGCCAGAAGGCGTGGATGTCGAGTTCATCGCCATCGCGAATGAAGCGGGAGATATCGACGTCCGCCCCCGCCAGATCGGGCGTCGTGTCGAAAAGGTCGAACAGATCCTTGTCACGTGGTACGAACCGCGGTTCATAGGGGAAGAGCACTTTTGGGCAATCGCCGGTTCGCTGCGAGTCAATCTCGTCCTTAAACGCCGTCAAGGACTTCAGACCAACGTCCTCGATCTTTCCCAGGAGGTTCCTGGCTGCAAGCAGGTCGGGTCGCTCGTAAGGCTTTGCCCAGTGATCGACCGGCTGCTTGTCGCTGCCGAATTCGAAATCGAGCCAGAATACCTTGCCGGATTCGCCGGGATAACGCGCACAGCGGCCGAATCGCTGCACGAGCGAAGCCCAGGGAGCGAGTTCCGTGTAAAGCACGCCCGCAGACAAATCCACGCCAGCTTCAATGACTTGCGTTGAAACCAGAATTCGGCGCGATTGGTCCCTCCGATTCAAAAATTCCTGCCACGTTTCGCGTTCCATCGGGCGAAACCGGGAGTGGATCAACTTAATGGGAGCGTTCGCGAGTTCTGGTCGCTTCCGCAGCAGGTCGAAGAGAACCGTGGCGCGATCAACCGTATTGACGATGATCAGCGTCAGCCCTGTTCGAGCGTGGTTCTCCGGGTTGCAGGCGTGGTCCGCAACTCGTCTCAAGTAGCCCGCTTGCTTTCGCTCCGCATCTGCTGTGTCCGCCTTGTTATCTTTCGTCTTCGGCTTTTCCATTTTCACTCGGGTTGGGATAAGTTGCTTTTGTATTTCAAATAGTTGACCGCTCCGAAGCTGCCGATCCGTCTGCTCGCTCTCCGTCAACTTCTGCCGCGTGTCCCATGCCGACTCGACCTGCGGTGACCAGTCCACTGCTCGTTCCAACCAGTGTTTCGCCATCGTCGCGCTCATCCAAAGCGATTGGCATGGTTTTGAACCGTGGTTCTGGGCCGGTATAGGAAACTCGGACCGCGTGGGGCGAAGGGGCAGGGTTCTACGCCAGGCGTCGAGTTGCAGGCTGGTAGCCAGGCCTGTGTCCATGACCTGAATCTCGTCGAACACCCAAAGGCAGTCGTTATTCAACAGCCCGAATTCCAGCGGCCAGCGTGCGCGACCGGCCGCATAACCGCGGTTGAGCGCCCTCGACAGGAGCATATCCTGCGTGCCGATCAGAATGGCGTCTCGCTCCGGCCATAGCGCCCAGTCGGTGCGCTCTTCACCGCCGAGCAAGATGTGGACGGCGATGGGACGCCCCAGGTCGCCATTAGAAGCGGCCCATCCGCCAACCTGCGTGGCCTCCAGATCTTGCCGATAATCGCGCAATCGCGATGTCTTGGTCGGCAAACCGTCTTCACACTCCGACCAATGTGCTTCGCCTGCAAGCAGACCCAGGCGGGCGAGCCACTTGGCTGCCTCGTTCGCTGTTTGCTCGACAAGAACACGCATTGGCAGACAGTAGACCAGCCGGCGAGGCGTCCCGGCGCGGGCTGCCTCATCCGCGAAGCGCCGCCGCCACAGCCACGCGAGGATTGCCGCCGATGTTTTCCCCAAGCCGGTCGGGACATCCAGCAAAGCCGCTAAGGGACTGTCGAGGGCAAGCCTTCCCTGGTACGGAAGCGGCGACGGCTGGCCTGTTGCTTGGCTGAAAAACGCCTCGTATTTCTGAAGCGATTCGGATGAAATACTCACGGTCATGCCTGCAAAACTATCCTGCGTCGTCGCGGCTTCAAAGGCAAGCCTATCATCATTAGTCATTTATGCGGCAGGAAAATATTTGCCGACCGAGCATCCAGGATAACCAATGTTGCCCTAATGATGCGGTATCCTACATTTGGGCAGTCGATCCGATTCCGGCTGGGCGCAATTTAATTGCGTGGAGGGCCTTTGCGGATTTCATATTTAATCTGCTACGACATCTGCGACGACAAACGCCTGCGCAAAGTCTTCCACACAATGCGCGGATACGGGGACCACTTGCAGTATTCGGTGTTCGAGTGCCAGTTGACGGCCACGGATCTGGCGCGGTGCCGCGCGGAACTGGCGGCGATTATCCACCATACCGAGGATCAGGTGCTGTTCGTGAACCTGGGGCCCGCCGAAGGGCGGGGGGACCGCGTGATCGCGGCGCTCGGCAAACCGTACACGGCGCTGGATTCGCCGTGCATCATCGTTTGAGGAGTCCCCATGGGCGCGCTCCTGATCCAGATCGAAGCTAGGCGGGAACTGCCGGATTATCTGCCGGCGCGAATGGTGAACGAGTTCGCGTATTGTCCGCGGTTGTTCTTCTATGAATGGGTAGAAGGCCTGTTCGCGGAGAGCGTCGATACGGTCGAGGGTTCCATTCAGCACCGGCGCGTGGACTCCAAGGCGACGGCGCTGCCGGACGCCGGTGAGTTGACGCAATCGATCCACTCGCGGAGCGTGACGCTGGCGAGCGAACGGCTGCGGGTGATCGCGAAGATGGACCTGGTCGAAGTCGAGGGCGGCGTGGTGACGCCGGTGGATTACAAGCACGGGCATCCGCGGGATGGCGCGGAGGGTCTGGAGTTGTGGCCGAGCGACCGGGCGCAACTGGCGGTCCAGGGAATCGTGCTGCGGGAGAACGGGTACCGGTGCGAGGAAGGCGTCGCGTATTACCGCAAGACGGGGCAACGGGTGCGCGTGACGTTCGACGGGGCGCTGATCGCGGAGACGGAGGCCTTGATCCTGGAGGCATGGGGACTGGCGGAGGCTGGAGACATTCCGGCGCCTCTGGTGGATTCGCCGAAGTGTCCGGGGTGCTCGTTGGTGGGGATCTGTCTACCGGACGAGACGTGGCGGGCGGCGGAGGAGGTCGAGGAACCGCGGCAACTGGCGCTGTTCGATGTGCCGCGGCGGAAGCCTGTGAAGCGCGAAGTACGTCCAATGATGACGCCGCGCAACGAGCTGCGGCCGCTTTATCTGAACAGCCAGGGAGTGAAGCTGGGGAAGAGCGGGGCGGTGCTGACGGTCAAAGATAAAGACAAGCTGCTGCAAGAAGTGAGGATCGGCGAGATCTGCCAGGTGAACCTGATGGGGAACGTCCAGGTGACGACGCAGGCGGTGCAGGCGCTGTGCGATGCGGAGGTGCCGATCTGCTACTTCTCGATGGGCGGGTGGTTCTACGGGATCACGATCGGGTTGAACACGAAGAACGTATTTCTGCGGCGGAACCAGTTCCGGCTGTCCGAGCAGGAATATTTCGCGCGGACGATCGCGCGGCGGCTGGTGGCGGGGAAGATTCGCAATCAGAGAACGCTATTGCAGCGGAACCATGTGGAGCCGAACCGGCACACGCTGGCGGGCATGAAGGAGATGGCGGATCGGGCCGAGGGGGCCGGGTCGCTGGAGGAGCTGCTGGGGATCGAGGGGAGTGCCGCGCGGATGTACTTCGGAGAGTTCGCGGGGATGATGAAGCCGGACGATGTGGAGGGAACGATACCGCTGCCGTTCGAAATGGACGGGCGGAATCGGCGTCCCCCGAGAGACCCGGTGAATGCGATGTTGTCGCTGGGGTACAGCCTGCTCGCAAAGGATCTGACGGTGGCGTGTTACGCGGCGGGGTTCGACCCCTATGTGGGTTTTTATCATCAGCCGCGGTTCGGACGGCCAGCGTTGGCGCTGGATTTGATGGAGCCGTTTCGTTCCCTGATTGTGGACTCAGCGGTGCTGACGGCGGTGAATACGGGGATGGTGACGGCACGGGATTTCGTGCGGGCCGGGGCAGCGGTGGCCCTGACGGCGGGCGGCCGGAAGGGATTTTTCCGGGCGTATGAGATGCGGATGGACACGCTGGTGACGCATCCGCTGTTTGAGTATCGGGTGAGTTACCGGCGGTTGCTGGAGATCCAGTCGCGGTTGCTGGCGCGGGTGGTGGAGGGGGAGATTGGGGAATATCCGGTGTTTACGACGCGGTAGGCGGGTGCGAGCGGCGGGATGCGGCGGCGAATGCGGGGATCGCTCGCGGAGTGGTAAGCGACTGGGAGATATCGGTTTACGTGGCTAAGGTCGATGGTAGAGTGGGATGTCGGGTTGAGAAAACGCCAACCGGTCGCGAGGGCGGTGAAAGATCATTGAAAACTGAATAAGATAGCGAAGTAGCTATTTCCGCGAGCGCGCGCTCGCGGCCTCATTGAAGCTGGACTTGGCAAAGTCCACCGCGTGCGACAGTTTGATTTCCGCGAGCGCGCGCTCGCGGCCTCATTGAAGCCACCACTCCGGCGGGCGACACCTGCAGTTGCTCGCATTTCCGCGAGCGCGCGCTCGCGGCCTCATTGAAGCGCCGGAAACGCAAAGTCTTACGCTCGATCGGCTGAATTTCCGCGAGCGCGCGCTCGTGGCACCATTTGAAGCCGCCATCACGTGCGAGGCGCCATGTTTTAGCCCGGCAGTCTTGACTACAGCCGCAAAAGACGTACAATCGTACGTAGCATGCGTACAATAAACCCGCTGGATGCACCCCTCGGGACCTCCAGGCAGAAGGTCCTCTCCAGGACGCACCTGCAACCGGAGCGCTGGTGGTATCTTCATGAACTGGCACGCTCGCTAAACCTGCGGCCATCGAGCATTCAGCGCGATGCCGCCATTCTGGTCGCCGCAGGCATTTTGATTCGACGCAAAGACGGAAATCGGGTTTACTTCAAGGCAGACCCCGTTTGCCCGATTTTCCCCGAAATTCGCGACCTGCTAATCAAGACCGTCGCCCTGGTAGACATTCTAAGAAACGCGCTTAAGCCATTCGCTCCGCGAATGCCGATCGCGTTCGTTTATGGCTCCATGGCTTCTTCTGAGGAGCGCTCATCAAGCGATGTGGATCTCATGATCATCGGTTCACTTCGCTTGGCAGACGTCGCCGCGGCACTACGCGAGCTTGAACCCCAAGTCGGCCGCAGCATCAACCCCACAGTCTACAGCCCAACAGAGTTTGCGAAAAAGTTGAAAACCAGTAATAATTTCCTGAAGACCGTGCTTGCTGGCAAAGAGCTTTTCATATTTGGAAACGAGGATGACCTGGGAGACGTTGGTAACGAACGGGCGCGTCAAGCGCCATAGGACGAGCCTCCAAGAGATCTCTGATCTCAGGGATGTCGTCGCACGCGATCTCAAAGACGCAGGCGTGGAGATGATCTCTGCGGACCGTCGCTTTGCGACGGCCTATAATGCTGTCTTGCAGCTCGCCAAAATGGTCATTGCATGTTCAGGCTACCGCGTGACCGGTCTCGGTCATCACCAAAGCACCTTCGAATCCCTTGAGTTGGCTATGGGATCTAAAATCACCAAGATGGTCGCCTACTTCGACATGTGTCGCCGTAAACGGAACCAAGTCGATTACGATTTCGCACTCGTCGCCAGCGATACGGAATTGGAAGAGCTTATGTCAACCGCGGAGGAGTTTCGGACCATTGTGGAGGCATGGATTCGTTTGCACCACCCCGCCTATGCGCTGCGCCAGTGACTCGGTCAACTTGTGCCTATTCCACAGTTTGGCGATCAACCTTTCTTAGTTTGGAGCCCTTCCACCTGTTAGGTAGAACAGCTTTACGGCACTAAGCGGCTTTCAATCGGTAGTGCAGATAAGGTCGTTTTAGCGCGACAAATTTCTTGATAAGAAGTGGCAGAATATCGGGAGGCGGTGCTTTCACTAGGGTAAGATATCGGCCCCGGCAGTTGACCCTAGAGATGAACGCATACAGGTCTTCGCGATCACTCTGCTTTCACCGCCCACGTAGAAGCGCTTGCCAGCCTAAGGGAAATCTTCGGCACAGTATTCGTGTGGTATACTTTTTGGGACACTTTGTAACCGAGACGGACGGTATTCGCCAGTAGACTTCGGAAGGTGCTTCCGTCGGAGACGGTCCTTTTCGGTAGGCCTCGGTACCCCATTTAAACACCTTATGAAGCTGCCGCTCTAACCAGCTGAGCTACCCCGCCAAAAATGTCTATAAATCGATGCCTTTCTTTAAATTCTGTACCGCTGTTTCCGAGAGCGTTGGGACACTATCTGGTACACTTTCTACACGATTTCTAACATCTTCTAGGGGAGGTCCGTACTTGGCCGCCAGGATATTTCCCGCCTGTTTCAGGTTCTCATCTTTGAGCCCAAGATACCGGATCGTAGTGGCCACGGAACTGTGACCCAGCATAGCCGAAATGGTTCTGAGTTTCTCCCCGCTGTCATGTAGTGTCGTTGCCGCGGTACGCCGCAGGTCCCGAAACTGAAGCCCTTTTAGGCCCGCCCGCTTGATAACGCGCTTCCAGCGGGTTTCAAAGCCGGTAAAGTCCAAGATCTGATCGCCTTGCGCTGTGGCAATCAGCTTCCAAAGGACCTCGTTGATCGGCAACGCGTATTCCTTGCCGGTTTTCGCTTGCACGCCCTTAAACTGTGAGAGTTTGTGATTGATGTCTTTCTTGCTCAATCGCTTGAGATCCTCAAGCCTCAGCGGTAGGCTCATCTCGGCCAAAATAATTCTGCGGGTCCGCTGATCCGCGCAAGCCCAAAGATTCTTGTATTCCTCGTCCGAAAGCAACCGCCCTCGGATAAAGCGGTCCTCACTGATCTTCCGAACCCCACGACCGGGATTCCCGTCTGGAAGCAGAACGCTCTTTGGAATCTGCCCGTTCCTCCGCCAATCCACCAACTTGTTAAACATCGTTATGATCGCGGTTTGTTCCCGGTTGACCGTGCTCTCAGAGACTCCCTCTTTGCGACGGCGCTCGCGGTAGTCCCGCATGTCGTCCCCGGTCATGGAATCGACATACCGGCCGCGCCACGCTTCTTTGATCAACCGGACGTAACGAACGAATTGCCCGATACCCTTGGTCGACGGGCGCTTCTCACCATGAAGCTTGAAAAAAAGATCGGCCACGTCCTCGACCAGGAGCCGCTTCTTCCTGGGATCAAAACCTGGGATCTCGCTTCTCCTATCGTGCCGAATCTGCTGGGCCCGGAAGTTAGCCCTGTCAATCACGTCTGGATCCGTGGTCCGTCCGATTAACTCTTTTCGGACTAGACCCTGGCGCTTGAATCGCACGTAAACATACCCCCGCGCTTTGTCGATGACAACTCCGCGTTCCAAAGCCCGATTGCGCCATTTCTGTTTCATTGCGAGAGTTATTTTACAATTTTGTCTGGTCCGCTGACGCCCAATTAGATTCTGTTCGGCTCCCGCGAGAATGTGAGTGTCCCGACACGTACTCTCCGGCGCTCAATCCAGGCAGTGACTTCTTTGGGTTTGAACCGCACGAGCCCACCTATTCTGTAATACGGCAACGGATCGGAGCTCGGCCGCTTACGGTCTTTGTACAGCCAATCTTGCACAGTCTTTGGAGAGCAATCCAAAAGCTGTGCCAGTCTTCGGATCGAAAGCAATTCCTGCGTCAACAGATTGAACTTGGCATCGTCCATGAATTACTCCTTGTCACGCGTTCCTGGGCTTTGCGATTCGGCGACGCCCCGGCTGTTCAGTAGCGGGGCATCAGCGGCAATCCGCCGGCCCGCCATCGCGACATAGCTCGGGTTGAGTTCGATGCCGATGAAACGGCGACCGAGACGGAGCGCCACCACCCCTGTGGTACCGCTCCCACAGAAGGGATCGAGCACAGTGCAGGGCACCGGGTCGCCGCCGTGCGTGCAATCCGGCACCCAGCCCAAAGTCTTCGGCGCCGGGAATGGATGGTCGTGAGCCTCGCCCGCCTGCCTTCTCGCCCGGACGTTGGCCAGCATCCGTCTGGCGCTGGATTGCGGATCCGTCAGGCTCCACTTGCCGTCATAGTCGATCGGCTGGACCGAGGTTTTCAGCGCCACCCTTCGCCAGAGTGCGCCACATTTTGGGCAACAACCCCGCTGGCTCGTGCCGGCGAGGATGCAGGGTTCGACGACCGCGGTGGGATAGGTGGCGAAGTGAGCCTCCGCGTAAGGCTCGGTCGCAATCGTCCAGACCGTGCGCCGGTTTCGCGTCATAGTGGGCGTCCCGCGATACTGGTTTCCCGAATGCAGACGACTCTGGAGTCTCGCGCCGGCGCACTTCTGTGCCCCGCCGAATTTTGCGGGGTTCGTGCGAGCGCCTTCCTCAGGCCTGGCCAGTGGTTCCGCGATGGCAACAGCGTCGTAGAAATAGCGCTCGGACTTGGTCAATAGAAAAATGTGTTCGTGCGAGCGTGTGGGCCGGTCGATGACACTCTCCGGCATCGGGTTCGGCTTAGCCCAGATAATGTCGGAACGCAAATACCAACCCTCATCCTGCAGCGCGAGCGCCACCCGCCACGGAATTCCAACCAGATCCTTCGGCTTGAGTGTCGGATGGCTGTGAACCCAAGATCCCGTGTGACTTGACCTGATGGGATATGGGTCGAGGTTCTGAATCATCGGCCCGTGAATGGGTCTCTGGGTGCCTCGCCCCGGCTTGCGTCCTTGATTGCCCCAGGAACCCGCATAGGAGTCCCCGAGCACCAGCCAGACCGTGCCGTCATTTCGCAGAGCCTTCCGCATTGCGCGAAAGATTTCGACGAGATGTTCGACGTACAGCTCCGGCGTCGGTTCGAGGCCCAACTCTCCGCGCCACGCTCCACAGCGGCAGCAGCGCATGCCACCGCCGCCGCTGCCAGGACCCTGGCCGGACTCAGTGAGGCCCGGATACAACCGGCCTCCAGAACCCGATACGCCGCGCTTTCCGCGACGCCCATGCTGTAAGGCCTCGGTGAACTGATGGCAGCATGCTGGATGCCCGCCCCAAATTTGCGGCGCCGTTCCGTAATTCCGCAAGCCCCAGTAGGGCGGGCTCGTGATGCAACAATGAACGCTCGCGGCCGGCAGGCTTCGCAAAATGTCCATCGCATTCCCCTGACGGAGATCGAACCCGCTCACGAAATCGACCCGATGGAACGCTCGTTAGCCACACCTATCTAGGCCCGGAACTTTCCAAACTGCACATTCCTCGTCGAGGCGAACTCGGGGCCTGTTCGCCTTGACTCGGCGATTCCGGGCCGGGTTTAATGGGAGTCGTAGCCATTCACTGAACGCCGTTTACATTCATTGAAATTGTAGTGGCGTCGTTCCTCACCATCGCGCTGGGCGCTTTCCGCCCGCCTGTAATAGTCTGCCAACCGCAAGAGGGGTCTCCTACGGTACACGGCATGGTCGTTTTCTCGACGTAGACGCTTAATTGTTAATCGGGGCTGGCTCCCGTATTAGCGGCCGGGCTCTTGTGCCGGTCACGGCCCTTGAGCCGGAGCGTGATTGCGCACGGGGCGGCGCACCGTGGGTCGAAAGAGACAACGCCAACATTCCCGTGCAAAGGTTGAGGAGTGGGAGTTCGAATTGATTGCCCACGCCGCAAGGAGGGCGCGACCGCCGGAACAAGACGAGTTGAAAGCCGAGTTGGCTCGCCATCTCCTTCATCTGAAGCAGCAGCCCGCGCCGGCCCGTCGCGTCTGGAGAGCCTTTATAGAAAAGGCTCTTCGCAACGAGGCGCGGAACTGGGTTCGGCGCCGGCAGGCGCTGGCCAAGAGAACACTCGCCTTGCACCAACCCATCGGAGGCGACGCTGACGATCCCTTGACGCTCGAAGACGTCCTAAAATCCCCGGAGGCCGATGATGATCTCCGCGCCGAATTCGCGCGGGTCTGGGAGAAACTCGATCCCGAACTCCGAACGGCTTGGCAGATGCTCGCCGAAGAGAAGGGCAATCAGATTCAAGTTGCCCGGCGTCTCGGCAAACACCGGAACACCATCCGCGCCTGGATCCGCAAGATTCTGCAAATCCTCATGGCCCATGGCTTTTTGCCACCGGACGTGTCGCGCAAGACCAAAGTCAAATATCGAGCAGACGTTCCCAGCGAAGGCCTGAGCACGCGTCAAAGGCCGAGTACGTTTCTCATTTTTCCGTCGCGGTTCTTACAGGAGATCGCCCGGATTCGCCTTAGCGGAACTGAGTGGCGCATTGTCCTCTGGGTAACTCGCGAGGTGGCCAGGCGTAAACAAAGAACGACGCCGTTCACCTGGTATCGCATCGCCAAGGAACTCTCCCTGGATCGCGGCGCCGCTTACCGGGCGGGAACGCGCCTGCTCTGGGCTAAGCTGCTCTTCATTCAAAAGAAGCGTATGGGCCTCCAGAGAGACTATGGTCAAGCCGCCAGAAATAAACGGGAAGTCTGCGCCGACGATTCTCGTCGATGACCGATGTCAAAAATCATCGCCTTAATCCCGCTACCTCTGACGACAAGCAATTGTGCAGTTCTACTTGCCAGAGGCCTTTAGGAGATAGGAGAGCCGAAATGCCAGAACCACACCGATTCGTTCGCGTTCCTACGGAGTTACTGGACGCGCTTTTGAATACCCCGCTGAACGGAACGCAGTGGCGCATTCTGTTCTGGGTCATTCGCCATACCCTCGGTTGGAACCGCGACAGGACTCCTTTCAGTTGGTATCGGATCGCCCGGGACCTGGCGTTGGACCGGGGCGGCGTAGTCAGAACCGGCAAGAGACTCATCCAGTCCGGCGTCCTTTCGATTGTGGGCAACCACATTGGCGCTGAACAAGATCCCGCCCATTGGCAACGATCCAGGCCCGCGCCACAGGGGCACGGGGTGATGACAGATGTCAGCGCTGAGGAGCGTCATCGAAAAGCGGTGACGGGAATCATCGAAAGCGATGACGAGCGTCATCGGAAGCGAGGACAGGCGTCATCGCTTTTCCGTCGAGCGAAAGACAGGTGTAAAGACAATCTAAAGACATATAGACACGGGCATTCGCAAACAACCTGATGACGCGCATCGTGGGGCCTCGGTGGACAACAGCGCCGAACGGCGGCTTTTAGCAGGGGCGGCCAAACCGATTCCCGGAAAATACGAGCGCATTTCTCAATGACAGCGTTTCTCAAGATTGACTATTGCAAAGCCTGCCACCGCAATCTTTCCTGGGAGTGGGTTCCGGCCGTTCTCTTGGGCGGCAAACCTCTGGCCGGAACCGGCGTCTGGCGAAGCCAACTTACGGACGGTCTCTGCCCGGCCTGTCTGGTGGTTGTAGAAGCCCGGCGCGTGAACGAGACGCGCGTCCAGGCGATGCAGGAGGCTCTTCTTCGGCTGCTCGGCGGCGCGAAACCTTACCGAGAGTTCACGATTGATCGCTACAAGGTCACGTCCGGTAGCGAACTCGCGTTCGAGCGCTGCAAAAGCTTCAATCCCGCCTCCGACAACCTCTATCTGTGGGGACCTTGCGGCGTCGGCAAGACGCATCTGGCCTATGCGGTCGCCAGGTGGTGCTTTCAAGAGACCCTTTCGGTGATGATCCTACCCGCTTACCAAATGAGCCGCAGGTTGCGCCTGAAAGATCCGGCGCACGAGCAGGCGGCTATTGATGGGTTGGTGCAAGCGGAGATGCTGCTTCTGGATGATCTTGGGGTCGGCCCCGACACGGCATTCAGTCGGCAAATTTTACAGGAAGTCTTGGATGTCAGGGACTTCCAGGACCAGGCCGGGCTCGTGATCACAAGCAAGTACTCGTTGGCCGACCTGGCGACCAAATTGAACGACGACACGATCCCCTCGCGTCTGGCCGGAATGTGCCAGGTCGTGCGAATTACTGGACAAGACCACCGACTCGAGCCCCATGACGATCAGAAGTGAAGCGCTCGTTAGCCGCGATTGGCGGGCCCAGCCGAACGGCGGATCATGGTCGCCGGTTTACATAGGCCACGGGGCAACGGCCACCCACTCGATAGCGCCAATTGTAAGTCAGGTCTTTACGGTCCGTGCTGTTCGGACCCTTCTGGTAAAAGACTTCGATCACGCCCCACACGACGCCGGCGCCGCCCCGAGGCTCCAGGTCGCGGTAATCGTTCACCAAGGCCATCGCCGCGCCTTCGGTGCCGACGCCGCCGAATCCACTGAGGACCACGAGCTTTCGTGTCTGGCCGGAATGAGTTTCCGGTACGTGGTTCAGGACGGCGATCACGGCGCAATCCCGGCCTCGATTGACGCGAATCCGCTTGAACTCCCGTTCGGGCCAATAGTCCGTCTCGATAAATCCATTGGGATGATCCCGCAACCAGATCCCGCGTTTTCCATCAGACGACACCTCCAGAACCGCGCTCGGCGGAAGATCTGCGCCATTGACAATCTCAAATGCGAAGGGAACTTTCACGTTTTCAGTGGTACGGAACGGCTCCTCGCCGAAGATGTGACAGATAGCCATTTCGGCGGCGGGGTTGACCAGCGGGGACCCGAGCACCACGCAGTTCTGGGCCAGACGCTGCGTGAACTCCGCTGGCGTTGTGGCAAACGTTTCGATCCCCGCCATTTCGTTGACGCAGTCGCGCAGCAGGGTCGAGACGCGATCGATGGCCTTATGGTCGCGGTAGGCCACCGGCCTGTCGGCATTCAAAACGTTGGCATCGGACCGGCGCAGGTAGAGACACGTCGGCCTCTTCGGATACGCTTCTTTGCCCGAGAGGTTGCCAAAAGGTTCGAAGAATCTGCTCTCCGCCGTCGTCAGAAGAACGTCCGCATCGCACTCAAAGAAATCGGCCAGCCGCTCCAGAACCGTCCGGTCGAGGACGGTCCATCGGTTCTCCATGTAGTCGCGTAGCGTGGCTTCGCTGATGCCCAAGCGCTCCGCCAACTCGACCTTTGGCGTGTCGGGCGCACGTTCCTCAACGAGCGTCTTTAGCCGAAGTTTCACTTCCCGCGGCATTTTGTAACTGATTTGTATTTTACAGGGTCATCCTGCTGCGCACAAGCAATTGAGTGCCAAAAGTTTGATGATCATTATTTTGTGGCTCCCGAAAGCGCGGCTTACGAACTTGAGACGCCGATTTGGGTCCACCGATTAATTGGGACCGACACTATCTCCCTCTTGGAATTTTCCCCTCGAAGCCCTGCCCGAAAACTCTCGAGGTCCGACTTGGAACCGTAATTTCGCAGACTTGTTACGTGCGGGTTAAATCGGAGAAGGACAATGGGCCTCATGAAAAACAAAACGCATCGATGTCGTGGGCGACGCGCCCCCGGCGAGATCACAATGCTCCTGTCCGACCTTCAAAAACGCAGGCCGGAGGCGGCGAACCAACTCTTCACGCTTGTATACCGCGAGCTAATCCAGATGGCGGCGGGGAAGTTTCGCACGGAGCGGCCCAATCACACATGGCAGCCCACGGATCTAGTACACGAGACGTTCCTTCGGCTCTTTACCAAGGGCCCAAAAACAAAGTATGCGAACCGGGCTCACTTTTTCGGCGTCGTTTCCCGGGCGATGGCGCAAATCTTGATCGACCATGCCCGCCACCGCAACGCGCTCAAACAACCCGGAGCTTGGCGTCAGGTGCCCCTCGAAGAAGCAGATGTAATCGCTGAGAACCCTCCCGACCGTCTGGCTTTGGAGGAGGCAGTGACCCGGCTTGGCGCCTTCGATCCGCGCCTCTGCCATCTCGCCGAACTCCGCCTCTTTGCCGGCCTGTCGACATCTGAGGCCGGCGCCCTACTCGGGAGAGCGCCAAGCACCGCTCGGCGCGACTGGAGTATCGCCAGGACCTGGCTTCAGCGAGAGCTGGAGAGGGCATCCCAATGAATTCGCAGCGTTGGAAAGCGGTGAAGAGAATCTTCTTGCGGGCGGCGGCGAGCCGCAGCGAGTCAGAGCGCCGCGCCTACGTCCGGAACGTCTGCCGGGGCAGCCCCATACTCTTGTCCGAGGTGGAATCTTTGCTGGCGCACCGGAATGACGCTGCTCGCATTGGGTCCTGTCGTTCATTTCGGGCGGGGACAAGATTGCTGCACTACGAGTTGCTTGGACGGATCGGGCAAGGGAGTAGGGGAGCGGTGTACAAGGCGCGAGACACGCGGCTCCGCCGTTTGGTGGCGCTCAAGATACTGCCCCCGAAGCTGGCGATGGATCCGGATTCCCGAAGGAGATTCCTGCGCGAGGCGCGGTGCGCCGCGACCTTCAGCCACCCCAACAGCGTCACGATCCATGACATCGCCGAAGATAACGGCGTGTGCTTCATCGTAATGGAATACGTGCGCGGAAAAACGCTCCGTCGAGCGATTCGAGAACACGGGATTCCGCTTCCGCGGTGCGTTCATATGGCGATCCAGATCGCAGAGGCGCTGGCGAAGGCCCACGCTGCCGGCATCGTTCACCGAGACCTCAAACCCTCGAACATCGTGGTCGCCCCGGATGGCTGGGTCAAAATCATCGATTTCGGCTTGGCAAAATGTCTCAGCGCTCGTGGTGGACTTGATGCCGAACGGACCGAGCATGGGACCATCCTCGGAACGGCGGACTACATGTCACCGGAACAAGCCCGTGGCAAAACCTGCGATGGTCGCTCGGACATTTTCAGCTTCGGCGTGATGCTGCATGAAATGCTGACGGGACGCAGCGTCTTCACCCGGAAGTCCGTGTTCGAGACAATGAGCGCGATCTTGGCCGAAAACCCGCCGGACCTCCCGCCGCGAGTGCCGGAGCCTCTCCAGAGGGTCGTGCGGCGCTGCCTGGAGAAAAATCCTAAGCGCAGGTTCCAAACGATGCGGGCCGTCCTGGCTGAATTAGACGCCGCACGAGCCTCCTTCTGCCGGACAACGCCCGCGGTCGCCAGGCGCGGATCACGGCGCCGGCGCGCCGCTCTCGGGGCGTAGCGCTTTTTTCCGGATTTTCCGCATGGACAAGTACGGGGCCCATCGTGGCTCCAAAAGAAAGACGCTGAGGGGGCTATCTCATGGAACAAGTCATCATTTCTGCCGGGCCACGAGGGGGCCGAGCGCTTTGCCGGCGGCTCTTGCCGGTGCTGCTGATTCTTGCTGGGGCATGCCCGGTCTACGCCGACTCGCCCTGGGAAAACGCCGTCAATGTGCTGCAGGCCGCCTTTACCAGCACCATTGCTCGTGGTCTGAGCTTGGTCGCCATTGTTGTCGGGGGACTCATGTTCGCCTTCGGCGAGGGCGATTCCAAACGGATGCTGGCCGGAATCCTCTTCGGCGTTGGCATGGCCATCGGCGCCGTAAACTTCATGTCCTGGCTTTTTCCAGGATAAGCCGGACCTGCCGCAGGAGATCCGCGATGTCGAATAGGCCTGAACTGCACGTCGTTCACAAGTCGATCAACCGGCTCTTGACCATCTGGGGCGCCGAGCGCGGTCTGTTCTTCCTGGCGCTTATCGTGGGCGGGGTCACGTTTAATTTCTTCGGCAGTCTCGCGAGCGGCGTTTTGATGTTTGCCGTGCTCTTCGTCGCGGCTCGCTGGGCGACGGTGACGGATCCGCAGTTCCTGCGCATCCTGCTGAACTCGGCCAAGTTTCGGCGCCGCTATGACCCCGCGCA
>ODAK010003530.1_pt1 | contig 16181 bp, 13 predicted proteins | sample 1539591 | NCBI WGS metagenome assembly ODAK01 (sample SAMEA3539303, study PRJEB22396) | soil metagenome | biome: tundra; feature: field; material: soil | place: USA | collected 2010-05 | depth 0.15 m
CCGGTGTGGCGCCCCGAGGATGCGAGCGCGGCGTGGTTGACCGACGTGCTGCGCGACGCCGGGGTCATCGACACCCAGCGCGTGGTCGAGGTGGAGGCCGAGCCGGTGGGCACCGGTCAGATGGCCGACAGCGTGCGTCTCCGCCTCACCTACGACGGGCCCGCATCCCGAGCGCCGGCCACGGTGGTGGGGAAGTTCACGCCTGCCGACGAGATGAGCCGAACTACCGCACTGGCGCTTCGGACCTCGGAGGTCGAGGTCCGCTTCTATCAGGAGGTGGCGGGCACGGTGGGGGTGCGCACCCCGCGCTGCTACTTCGCGGACGTGGACACCGCCAGTGCCGCATTCGCACTCGTGCTGCAAGACATGGCCCCGGCGCGCCAGGGCGACCAGATGGCGGGGTGCACAGTGGACGAGGCTGCCCTAGCCCTCGACGAGCTGGCGCGCCTGCATGCGCCACGCTGGGGTGACCCGGCCCTCGAACACCTGGCATGGCTGGAGCGCAGGGACGACGACGACGGTGAGGGGAGCGGGGAGTTGCTGCGCAACCTGTTCGAGGGATTCGTGGACCGCTACGGAGCCGACCTCGACGACGGTGTAATCGGAGTGGGCCGTCGTCTGTTTCCCCGCATCCACGACTATCTGCGACCACGGTCGGGACCGCGCACTGTGCAGCACGCCGACTACCGACTCGACAACTTGTTGTTCGGGACCGACCCGCGATCCCCGACGGTGACCGTCGTGGACTGGCAGACCGTGACACTCGGACCCGGGCCCGCCGACGTGTCGTACTTTCTCGGGGCCGGGCTCATGCCCGAGCAGCGCCGCGCCCACGAGGAAGCGCTCGTCCGCCACTACCACCAGCGACTGATCTCTGGTGGAGTCGAGGACTACTCGTGGGACGACTGTCTGACCGGGTACCGGCGCCACGCCTACGCGGGCTACGTCATGGCCGTGGGCGCTTCGATGCTCGTGGAGCGCACCGCGCGCGGTGACGAGATGTTCCTCACCATGGCACGGCGGCACGCGGCCCAGGTCCAGGACCTCGACTCCGAATCGCTGCTGAGCGCCGACTGATACCGCCGACTGACACCGCCGACTGACACCGAGGAGACCGTTGCCCCAGCTGAGCGACTTCGACGAACACTTCGTGCACCAGATCCCCGAGCCTCTGGGCGTGGTGGGTATCGAGCACCCCCATTGGCGCGAGAGCTACTTCTTCGTCACCCACGGGCCCGCACCCGACAGTGACGTCGTCGTCGTGGCTATGGCCACCTACCCGCCGCGCGGCATGCTCGATGCGCTCGTGCTCGGGCGCGTGGGTGACGAGCTCGTCTTCCGCCACTACCAGCGCCCGGCGGGCCGAGACCCCCACAGCTCCACGGTGGGGCCGGTGTCGGTGGTGGTCGAGGAGCCTTTCCGGCGCGTGCGCGTGCTCGTCGACGGCGCGGACGGCTTCGATGCCGAGATGACATTCGAGGCGCGGACCGCTGCCTATGCACTGCGGCGGGGCCGCCTGCGCGATGACTCGGGCGGCCTGCTGTGGGACCAGAGCCACATGATCCAGTCCGGCACCTTCAACGGCACCTACAGCAACGGGAAAGCGGGCGGGTCCGTCGACGGCTGGTTGGGTCAGCGGGACCACTCCTGGGGGGTCCGCGACCACGGCCGTATCCCCATGTGGACGTGGTTGGCGATTCAGCTACCCGACGGGATGCTCGGGATCTGGCACTGGGAGCTCGCCGACGGGGCGCACGTCTTCACCGACGGATGTTGGGCCCCGGCCGGCGGCGGGGACCCGGTCCCGGTGCTGTCGTTCGACCACGACCTGCACTGGACCGACGACGCCGGTGCCCCGGTGAGCTACGGGCCCGACGGCTCCGCTGTCAGTGGGCTCGCCGGCACGGTGTCGTGCGCGCTGGCCGACGGATCGACGCTCACGGTCCGAGGTGCAGGACGATGGTGTGCGCCGTACCGTCCGTTCTACGGCGGGGGCCAGCACCTGCTGGCGGTGGAGACCGACGACGGCCGCCGCGGCATGGCCGTCTACGAGGTGACCGGCCGGCACCACCACCGTTTCTTCCCCGAGCCCCTGGGCACCGACTCCGCGCCCTGAAGGCCGTGACGACGGGTCGTCGACGCCCGACGGTGACGACCCGGACGGGGAAGAACCGAGCGAGGGCGCTACGGTGGGACCGTGGCGAGACGGGTCGTGGTGGAGATGAGCAACACAGATCAGGTCACCGAGACCCTCGAGCACATCGACCGCGAGGTGATCAAGCTCTTCGCCCTGGTAGGTGAGGGCGTGGCGGGTGCCACCCACTGTCTGCTCGACGGGGACCGAGAGGCGGCGCGCGTACTCGCCGAGAGCGACGAGACGATCGACGCGTTGTATCGCGACGTCGAGCAGCTGGCCCAGAGCCAACTCGCCCTGCGCGAGACGGGGCCCGACGAGCTGCGCTACCTGGTAGCCGTCCTGCGCATGCTGCCCGAGCTCGAGCGCAGTGGTGACCTCGCCGAACATGTGTCGCGCCGTGCCGTGCGAGGTCTCGGAGTCGAGTTGTCGCCGCGAGCCCGAGGCCTGGTCGAGCAGATGGGCGAGGTGGCGTGCGACATGTGGCGCGCCACCGCCGATGCCTACGCCGATCGCGCCCCGGTGGCCGACGAGGTCGAGGAGCTCGACGATGAGCTCGACGAGCTACACGTGACGCTCACGGCCGAGATCGCCAGTGGGTCGATGCCACTGCCGGTGGCGATCGAGGCGGCCCTCGTGGCCCGCTTCTACGAGCGCTTCGGTGACCACGCCGTCAACCTGGCCCGCCGGATCGCCGTCATGGTGGGCCGGGCCACCACGGGTGCGACCGAAAGGTTCAGGCCGACACCGACCTGAGGTGTCAGGCGGACCGTCGGGCGAGGAGGGCCTCGGCGATCTGCACGGCGTTGAGGGCGGCCCCCTTGCGCAGGTTGTCGCCCGAGACGAAGAGCACAAGCCCGTGCGCCACGGTGTCGTCGCGTCGCAGTCTCCCCACGAGAACCGGATCGATACCGGTGGCCGCGAGGGGAGTGGGCACGTCGACGCACCGCACGCCGGGAGCCTGCTCCAAGAGCTGCCGGGCCCGTTCCACGGGCAAGGCGCGCTCGAACTCGGCGTTGATGGACATGCTGTGGCCGGTGAACACCGGGACGCGCACGCACGTTCCCGACACGGCCAGATCGGGAATGTCGAGGATCTTGCGGCTCTCGTCGCGCAACTTCTGCTCCTCGTTGGTCTCTCCCGTCCCGTCGTCGAGAAAACGCCCCGCGTGGGGCAACACGTTGTAGGCGACCGGACCGGCGAACACTGTCGGTGTGGGGAAGTCGACACCGGCACCGTCGAAGGTGAGGGCGGCTGCTCCGTCGACGGTCTTGGTCAACTGCTCCTCGAGCTCCCGTGCGCCGGCCAGGCCAGCACCGGACACCGCCTGATAGGTGGCGACCACGAGACGACGCAGTCCCGCCGCACGGTGCAGCGGTGCCAACGCCGGCATCATCACCATCGTGGTGCAGTTGGGGTTGGCGACGATTCCCTTCTCCATGTGGTCGAGAGCGTCAGGATTGACCTCGGCGACGACGAGGGGGACGGCCGGGTCCATCCGCCATGCCGAAGAATTGTCGATCACCAACGCGCCGGTCTCGGCGATCCGAGGTGAGATCCGACGTGAGGCGTCGGCGCCGACCGACATGAGGGCGACGTCGACCCCGCGGTAGTCGGCCTCCTCGGCCTCCTCGACCGCCACCTCGCCTCCCCGCCACGGCAGGCGAGTGCCCGCCGAGCGCGCCGAGGCAAAGAAGCGGATGTCATCGGCGGGAAACGAGCGCTCGGCCAGCACCGATCGCATGACCTTGCCGACTTGGCCGGTGGCACCGACGACGGCGACTCGCATCCCCCGATCCTAATGGGCCAGGATCATCCGCCTGACAGCTCGAAGGCCTCGTGGAGCAGGCGCACCGCCTCTTCGACTCGATCGGCCCGCACCACGCATGAGAGTCGGATCGACGAGGTCGAGATCATCTCGATGTTGATGGCCGCGGTGGCGAGGACCTCGAACATGGTGGCCGACACTCCGGGATGGCTGCGCATCCCCGCCCCCACGAGCGACACCTTGGCGATGCCGTCGTCGGCCATGACCTCGCCCGCGCCGATCTCGGGCGCCAGGGCCCGGGCCACGTCGAGACTCACTTCGAGATCGGTCTTCGGGACCGTGAAGGAGATGTCGGTGGTCCCGTGCAACGACGTGTTCTGCACGATCGTGTCGACGTTGACGGCCCGGTCGGCGAGGGCCCGGAACAAACGCGCCGCGATGCCGGGCTTGTCGGGGACGCCGGTGACGGTCACCTTGGCCTCGGAGATGTCGTGGGTGACGGCGGTGACGACGGCCTGTTCCATGGAAGGATCCTCCTCGACCACCCAGGTGCCGGGCTCCCAGGTGAAACTTGAACGGACGTGCAGCGGCACGCCGTGGTTACGGGCGAACTCGACCGAGCGCAGCGCCAGGACGCGCCCGCCACTGGCCGCGATGTCGAGCATCTCCTCGAAACTCACCCGCGGCAGCCGACGCGCTTCGGGGACGATGCGGGGGTCGGCGCTGAACACCCCGGACACGTCGGTGTAGATCTCACAGGCCTCGGCGCCGAGCGCGGCGGCGAGTGCCACGGCGGTGGTGTCCGAACCTCCTCGCCCCAGCGAGGTCACGTCCCGGTCGAGCGACACCCCTTGGAATCCTGCCACCACCGGAACCCGACCCTCCGCCAACGCGGCGCGCACGCGGTCGGCCTTGACCTCGACGATCTTGGCGTTGAGGTGGGTCGTGTCGGTGATGATCTGTGCCTGGCTACCGGTGAAGGACACGGCATCGACACCGAGCCCGGCGATGGCCATCGCCAGCAGCGGCGCCGACACCCGTTCGCCCGAGGTCAGGAGCATGTCGAGCTCGCGCGGCGGCTGCACGGTGCTCACGTCGCTCGCCAACCGGAGCAGGTCGTCGGTGGTCTTGCCCATGGCGCTCACCACGACCACCACGTCGGCCCCCTGGCGCCGGGTCCGGGCCACATGATCGGCGACGGCGCGCACCCGCTCGGCGTCACTCACCGACGTCCCACCGTATTTCTGGACCACCAAAGCCACACGTCGAAGCTACCGGGCGTGTGGACCCACCACCTCCACATGGTCGGCGAGCACCCGGTGGCGGGCCCCGAAGGGTGGCCGCCACCGGTGGGCGAGCGAGGAGACGCGGCGGCGGCCGGTAGGGTGACTGGCCGTGCCCACCGACAAGCGAGCCCGCAAGCGCTCGGCGCGTGAAGCGAAGCTGGCGGCCCTGGAGCGCCAGCGCCGCCGGCGTGCCCGGAACCGGCGCTTGATCACCATCGTGGTCGTCGTCGCAGTGATCGTCGGCGTCTACTTCCTCTTGAAGCCGGCGAAGAAGGTCCTGACCGCCCAGGACACGGCCGACGCCGCGGCGGTGGCCGGAGGCTGCGATTCGAGCCCCACCACCACATTGCACAAACCCTCGTGGACCAAGCCCCCGGCCATGACCATCGACACCGCCAAGACCTACAAGGCGACGGTGAAGACCGACGCCGGCACCTTTGTCATCACCCTCGACGACAAGCACGCGCCTATCACGGTGAACAACTTCGTGTTCCTCGCCCAGAAGAAGTTCTTCAACTGTGTGACGTTCCACCGGGTGGTGCCCAATTTCATGGACCAGACCGGCGACCCCACCGGGACCGGCACCGGCGGGCCCGGGTACAAGTTCGCCGACGAGCTCCCGGCCAAGGCCACCCCGCAGTACCCGGTCGGCTCGGTGGCCATGGCCAACTCGGGCGCCAACACCAACGCCAGTCAGTTCTTCGTGGTCACCGGACCCCAGGGTGCCAGCCTGGCGCCGAACTACACACTCTTCGGACAGGTGACGTCGGGGATCAACGTGGCCACCAAGATCAACAAGGACGGCAACGCCAACCCAGCCGCCAACGGCACGCCGCCCAAAGTGATCCACCGCATGTTGTCCGTGTCCATCTCGTCTTCCTAGAACTTCCCGTCGTTCACTCGGCGCGCCCGCGTCGCGTTCCCGGGTACCGTTCGCCAACAACTCACAGGAGGTCCACCATGTCCGTCGAATTGCCCGCCGCCGACGGCTCGAGCGCCCAGCGCCGATCCTTCAAGGGTGAACCTCCCACGGTCATCGACACGGCCAAGCGCTACACCGCCACCATGGTCACCTCCAAGGGCTCGATGACCATCGCGCTCGACCCCCAGGCCGCGCCCCGGACAGTGAACAGCTTCGTGTTCCTCGCCCGCTACCACTACTTCGACGGCATCGTCTTCCACCGGGTGATCCCGGGCTTCGTGCTCCAGGGGGGCGACCCCACCGGGACCGGAACCGGCGGGCCCGGGTACAAGTTCGCCGACGAGCTCCCCGCGGCGGGACGCTACGAGCTGGGATCGCTGGCGATGGCCAATGCCGGGCCGAACACCAACGGGAGCCAGTTCTTCATCATCTCGGGCTCCGACGGGATGCGCCTGCCGCCCAGTTACTCGCTGTTCGGGAAAGTTGTGGCGGGGCTCGATGTCGTGGCCACGATCGACGCCTTGGGATCGAGCTCGGGCAAGACCAAGGAGAAGATCACCATCGAGTCCGTGACCATCGACGAAGCGGACTGAACCAGACCGTCTCCGTTCGACTGGGCCGGTGCTGTGTGGCCAGTCCTGTGTCGCCGACCTGAGTGGCCGGTGCCGGGTGGCGGCTCAGTGCGGCAGGGCGTCGATCCCCGCGGGCTTTCCGCTCACGAACACCTGCGCGGTTCCCTGACCGGCCTGGCGCCACCCACCATCGGGGTCACGAATCAGTGCGGTGCGCTCGGGAAGGCCGACAACGGGCAGTCCCGGAGCAGCCAGGGCGATGGACCGGTGGACCTTCTCGGCGTTCTCCTCGCCGAAATGCGGGATCACCGCCAGCTCCTCGACCATGCCGAGGCCCACGGTCAGTGCCCCGCCGCGCGGGTCGACCATGGGGTCGGTGAGCACCATCGCACCCGCGGACGAACCCGCCACCACGGCCCCGTGGCGCCACGCGTCGAGCAACGCCTCCCACACAGGCGATCCCTTCAGCACCGACCGCAGATGCATGGGCGAGCCTCCCCCGAGGTAGACGAAGCGGCTGGCCCGTACCTCCGCCGCGTTGGCTTCGTCCTCGGCATCGGCGCGCCCGAGCACCATGAGGCCGCGCGCCCGACCGCCGAGTCGTGCGAACCACGTCACCGCCGTCGCCACCGCCTTTTCGGGGTGCTCGTAGGCGGCCGCGGTCGGCAAGACCAGGACCTCGTCTCCGCCTGATGCGGCCAGGAGCTCAGCGTCGAATTCACATCCGTCGCTCCATTCGCCCCCGCCCACGAGGGCCAACGGCCCGCAGGGCCCGGTCGTACCAACCATGGCCGTCACTGTAGGGGCGTCGGCCGCGGGGCTCGGGCCCCGGACGACGACCGGGTCGTCGCCCCGAGCCGGCGGCGCGCCCCACGCCTAGGCTCGGCTCCATGCCCGACGACAGTCACTACCAAGGGCGCGTGGCCATCGTCACGGGGGCCGCCTCGGGGATCGGCAAGGCACTCGCAGGCACGTTGGCCCGACGCGGCGCCACCGTGGTCCTCGCCGACATCGACGAAGCCGGAGCGAAGGCGGCCGCCGACGCCTTGGCGGCGGGACCACCGGGTCGGGTGTCGGGTGTGGCCCTGGACGTGACCGACGCCGAGGCGGTGGCGGCGCTCGTCGAGCGCGTCGCACAAGACCACGGCCATCTCGACTTCCTCTTCAACAACGCCGGCATCGCCGTTGCCGGACCGGTGAGCGAGCTCACCCTGGCCCATTGGAATCGCACCATCGACGTCAACTTGCGCGGGGTCGTGCACGGCGTCGTGGCGGCCTATCCCATCATGATCCGCCAAGGCCGTGGCCACATCGTGAACACCGCGTCGCTGGCGGGTCTGCTCCCCTCCCCGATGCTGACGCCCTACGGCATGACCAAGCACGGCGTGGTCAGCTTGAGCGAGAGCCTGCGCATGGAGGCTGCCGAACACGGTGTGCGGGTGAGCGTGGTGTGCCCCGGAGTGATCGACACGCCTCTTCTCGACAAAGGCAACCCTCCCGACCTCCCCCCGGTCGCTCATATGCCCAACGCCCGAACTCTGCTCACGAAGATGATTGGTCGTGCATATCCCGCCGCGTCGCTCGCCGAAGATGTCCTCGACGGCGTGGCGCGCAACCGGCCCATCATCGTCACCCCCCGTCACGCCCGCATCCCGTGGCGGATCTACCGGATCTCGCCCCGGCTCATGATCGAGACCGGGCCGCGCTTCATGCGCCGGGCCGTGCGTAGCGCCGGGGGCTGAGAGGGCCGACACCATCGGACGGGCCGTTCAGGTAACCGGCCGGTAACATACGACTCATGTCGATCAAGCGGGTAGGAATCGTCGGCTCGGGGATCATGGGCTCGGGCATCGCCGAGACCATGGCGGTGCACGGCTTCGAGGTCGTCCTGCGCTCCCGGGCCCAGAGCACGGCCGAAGGCATGGTGGCGGCGATGGAGAAATCGCTGGCGCGCCAGGTGGACAAGGGCAAGCTGTCCGAAGCCGACCGCGACGGTGCGCTGTCGCGGGTCACCGCGGTGTCGGACCTCGGCGAGCTGGCCGGATGCGACCTCGTCATCGAGTCGGTCGTCGAAGACCTCGGGGTGAAGAAGCACCTCTTCTCCGAGCTCGACCGCATCTGTCCGGAGCACACCATCCTGGCCACCAACACCTCGACACTTCCCGTCGTGGAGATGGCGATGGAGACGGGCCGGCCCGACCAGGTGTGCGGCATCCACTTCTTCAACCCCGCGCCGGTTATGAACCTCGTCGAAGTGGTCAGGCCCATCACCGCCTCCGACGCGACGGTGGCCGCGGCCAAGGCGCTCGCCGAAGCATGCGGGAAGACTCCGGTCGAGGTGAAGGACCAGGCCGGATTCATCGTGAACGCGCTGCTCTTCCCTTATCTCAACAACGCCGTCCGGCTGCTCGAGAACGGCGTTGCCACCCGGGACGACATCGATACGGCGATGAAGGGCGGGTGCGGGTTCCCGATGGGACCCTTCGCCTTGCTCGACCTCGTAGGCCTCGATACGAGCCTCGCCATCCTCGACGCGCTCTACGACGAGTTCCGCGACCCCAATTATGCGGCCGTCCCGCTGCTGCGACGCATGGTGGCCGCCGAGCTCTTCGGCCGAAAGTCGGGCCGGGGCTTCTTCGACTACCGCAAGTAGCTGTTTCCGCTGCGAGTGGGCACCGGGAAGCAGTCCCTGGGACTGCGGGGGGCGAGTACCGGCCGCAGCGGGGGGAGAATGGAGAGGTGAGCGACGTGGCGCCTCGGGACGGTGGCCGGGACAAGCCCTGGATGATGCGTACCTACTCGGGCCACACATCGGCCCGGGCGTCGAACCGGCTCTACCGCACCAACCTGACCAAGGGCCAGACCGGGCTCTCGATCGCCTTCGACCTCCCCACCCAGACCGGGTACGACCCGGACTCGCCCGAAGCCACCGGCGAGGTGGGCAAGGTCGGCGTCCCCGTGGTGCACCGGGGTCACATGGCCGAGCTCTTGGAGGGGATCCCTCTCGGGGACATGAACACATCGATGACGATCAACGCCACCGCGGCGTGGTTGCTCGGTCTCTACATCGCCTACGCCGAGGACACCGGGGTCGACCATCGCCTGCTGCAGGGTACGACCCAGAACGACATCGTCAAGGAGTACCTGTCGCGCGGCACGTACATCTTCCCGCCCGGGCCTAGTCGTCGGTTGATCGTCGACATGATCGCCTACACGGTGCGCGAGGTCCCCAAGTGGAACCCCATCAACGTGTGCAGCTACCACCTGCAAGAGGCGGGGGCCACGCCAGTCCAGGAAGTCGCCTACGCGCTGGCCACGGCCATCGGAGTCATCGACGCCGTGCGCGACTCGGGAAAAGTCGAAAAGTCGGAGGTCCCCGCCGTCGTGGGACGCATCTCGTTCTTCGTCAACGCCGGCATCCGTTTCGTCGAGGAGACCTGCAAGGTGCGTGCCCTCACGCGCATGTGGGACCGCATCTGCCTGGAGCGCTACGGGGTCGAGGACCCGAAGCTGCGCCGGTTCCGCTACGGCGTTCAGGTCAACTCGCTCGGGCTCACCGAGGCCCAGCCGGAGAACAACGTCCCGCGCATCGTGCTCGAGGCTCTCGGCGTCACGTTGTCGAAGGACGCCCGCGCCAGGGCGATCCAGCTTCCGGCCTGGAACGAAGCCCTCGGCCTGCCGCGGCCGTGGGACCAGCAGTGGTCGTTGCGGATCCAGCAGATCCTGGCCTTCGAGACCGATCTGCTCGAGTACGACGACATCTTCGAGGGCAGCTACGTGATGGAGGCGAAGACCAACGAGCTCATCGAGGCTGCTCGCACCGAGCTCGACGAGATCCTTGCTCTGGGCGGCGCCTTCGAGGCGATCGACGAGCTCAAGGCCCGCCTCGTGGCCAGCCAGGCCGAGCGGGTCAGTCGGATCGAGTCCGGTGCCCAGACGGTCGTCGGCGTCAACTCCTTTACCGAGACCGAGCCCTCTCCTCTCGAGATGGCCGACGACGGTACCACCACGATCCTGAAGGTCGACCCCGCCGAAGAGGCACAGTTGCGCGCCGATGTGGCGACATGGCGCGCCCAGCGCGACAACGCTGCGGTCCAGCGGGCCCTCGACGAATTGCGCCGGGTGGCGGCCGACGAGAACGAGAACCTCATGCCGGCCACGATCACCCTCGCTCACGCCGGCGGCACCACGGGGGAGTGGGCCGGTGCCCTGCGCGAGGTGTTCGGCGAGTACCGCGCACCCACCGGGATCAGTGGCGGGGTCGGGCACCGAGGTGCGGAGCTCTCCGATGTCCGGGAGCGCTCGAGACGGCTGGCCGAGCGCACGGGCGGGCCGCCCCGCCTTCTCGTGGCCAAGCCCGGTCTCGACGGACACTCCAACGGAGCCGAGCAGATCGCGGTGGCGGCGCGCGACGCGGGCTTCGAGGTGATCTATCAAGGCATCCGGCTCAGTCCCGAGCAGATCGCGGTAGCGGCGCGCGACGAGGACGTCGACGTGGTGGGTATCTCCATCTTGTCGGGGAGCCATCTCGAGCTCGTCCCCGAGGTGCTCGACCGGCTACGCGGCGTCGGCGTCGACGCGCCCGTCGTCGTCGGCGGCATCATCCCGCCTGAAGACGCCGAGGTGCTGCGGGGCAAGGGGGTGGCGGCGGTCTTCACGCCCAAGGACTTCCAACTCGGTCGCATCGTGGACGAGCTGATCACCCTGGTCGAGGACCATCGCAACGGACAGGACCGCTCGGCGCGCTGACTCTGTCGGATATTTTCCGATCGCGTCCCGGCGACTCTCGCCGGTCGAGGATCAGCGACTCGATCGAGGACGATCCCGGCGCAACACCGCGGGCTGGGTCCACCACCGACCGCTGAATCGCCACGGGGGTTGCTTCAGACCCCCGCCGTCGTCCTGGGCGGCACGAGGGCGGGGCCACGCTTCTTCGACCGCGACGACGATGGCGGCCAACACGGCGGGCTCGGGCTCAGGTCGCACCGAGACCACGACCGGCGCGCCGGTGGCGCTTCCCTCGCTCACAAAGGCACGTTCCCGTGCTTGCGCCGGGGCAGCTCTTCACGCTTGGAGGCGAGCAGTCGCAAGCTGCGCACCAGGACACGGCGCGTCTCGGTGGGGTCGATCACGTCATCGACATAGCCGCGCTCAGCCGCCACATACGGATTCGCGTAACGCTCGGTGTACTCCTCGACGAGCTCCGCACGCCGCGCCGCGGGGTCGGCGGCCTCGGTCAACTCACGCCGGTAGACGATCTCGACCGCACCCTGCGAGCCCATGACCGCCAGCTCCGCCGACGGCCACGCGAAGGCGAGGTCGGCGCCGATCGACTTGGAGTTCATGACGACATAGGCGCCACCGTACGCCTTGCGGGTGATGACCTGGATGCGCGGAACGGTCGCCTCGCAGTACGCATACAGCAACTTGGCACCGTGACGGATGATCCCGCCGTATTCCTGATCGGTTCCGGGCATGAATCCCGGAACGTCGACGAAGGTGACCAAGGGGATGTTGAAGGCGTCGCACGTGCGGACGAAGCGCGCCGCCTTCTCCGAGGAGTCGATGTCGAGCACGCCGGCGAGCACGGCGGGCTGGTTGCCCACGATGCCCACGACACGCCGGTCGATGCGTGCGAACCCGCAGGTGATGTTCATGGCCCAGTGGGGGTGGACCTCGAAGTAGTCCCCCTCGTCGACGACCGAGGTGATGACCCTTTTCATGTCGTAGGGCTGCGTCGGGAGGCTGGGCATCAGGTCGACCAGCTCGGGGGTTCCCCGGTCGGGATCGTCGTCGGTGTCGACGAGCGGTGGCTCCTCGAGGTTGTTCGAGGGCAGGAACGACAGGAGATAGCGGACCTCGTCCAGGCACGTCTTCTCGTCGGGCGCGACGAAGGTGGCCACACCGGACTTGGTGGCGTGGCTCATGGCACCACCGAGCTCTTCGAGGGTGACGTCTTCCCCCGTGACCGTCTTCACGACGTCGGGCCCTGTGATGAACATGTGGCTCGACTGGTTGACCATGAAGATGAAGTCCGTCATGGCGGGCGAGTACACCGCCCCGCCTGCACACGGGCCCATGATCACGCTGATCTGCGGGATGACTCCCGACGCCTTGACGTTGCGGTGGAAGATCCCGCCGTAGGAGTGCAGTGAGACGACGCCTTCTTGGATCCGGGCCCCCGCCCCGTCATTGAGCCCGATCATGGGCACGCCGATGGACTCGGCGAGGTCCATGACCTTGTGGATCTTCTCGGCGAACACCTCGCCGAGCGCGCCGCCGAAGACGGTGAAGTCCTGGCTGAAGGCGCACACCCGTCGGCCGTCGATGGTCCCGAAGCCGGTGATCACACCGTCGGTGTACGGACGCTTCTCCTCGAGGCCCATGCCGTGTGCCCGGTGCCGGGCCAGCATGTCGAGCTCCTGGAACGATCCTTCGTCGAGGAGGTACTCGATCCGCTCCCGGGCGGTCATCTTCCCCTTGGCGTGCTGGCGCTCCACGGCGTGGGGCGATCCAGCGTGCAGGGCCTCCTCCTTGCGGGCCTTGAGCTCGGCCAGCCGTTGCGACATGGGGTGGTCCATGGGCCCCGAGGCTACCGGAGGTCCATGCACGAGCGAGACGTCGCGCCGCCCCTTGTGGCGGGCTCGCATACTCGAAGAACCAGCCTGGCCGGGCTCGAAGGTGGTCCACCCCGCGTGCCCGAGTGCAGGCCCGACGACCGGGCCACCCCGACGATCACCCCGCGCGGGTCGTCACGAGACCAGGATGGAGTGGTGACCCCGACGGGGAATCAGCTCGAGCGCCAGCCCCCCAGGGCCGATCGGCCGGACCCGGACATGACCCCGCCCGCGGGCACTTTCATGCCGTCACGAGCGACTGTCGCACAGGAATCTCCGCCGCGCCGCGCCGCGCAGCCGAGAACGCGCTCCCCCCAGGACACGCTTCGAGCTCTGGAAGACGAACCGCCCCCGGCTCGCCTCCGGCCTCCCCGCCAACGTCCCCCGGCCAAGATGAAGCTCACCCGGCGAGGGGTGGGCGTCGTCCTCACCCTCGCTCTGGCGCTCGTCATCGCCATGGCCCTCGGCATCGACGTCCTCACCTCGCCTTCGACTCCCGCCGCTGACGGCCCTCCCCCCGCCAATGCCGTCGTCGTCACCCGGACTGTGGCGGCGTCGGTCACCTTCGACTCCACAGGGGGATGGCTGGCCGACGATCACACCGGAACGGTCAGGCACTTCAACACCTCCACCGGCGCCGCCCTGGGTCACCCGCTGCGTCTGGGGGGAAGACCGATCTCGGTGGTGTCGGGCTTCGGCCGCATCTGGGTGGCCGACATCGCCGGGAGCAGGGTGTGGGAGATCAACCCCAAGACCGCTGCCGTGGTGGGGTCCCCCATCCCGGTGGCCGAGGGGCCGGTGTCGCTGGCCGCGGGTGACGGCGGGATCTGGGTGGCGAGCCTCGTCGCCGGAACGGTCAGCCTCATCGATCCTCGCACCGGCAATGTGTTGGCGTCGGGATCGCTGCCCGACGGAGCCGTGCGCCTCGCCATCGGCCCCGATGGCGTGTGGGTGAGCGGCCAGACCAATTCCCTCACCCGGGTCGACCCCCGGCCCGTCGACGGCGTGCTGCACTGGAAGACCGTCCATGTGGGCCAAGGCCCATTCGGGGTCGGGGTCGGCGACGGGTCGGTGTGGGTGGCGAACGTGAAGTCCGGATCGGTGTCGCGCGTGGACCCCGCCTCGATGCGCGTGACGGCGACGTACACCGTGGGTGGAGCCGGAGGTGGTGTGCCCGCCAACCCCGAGATGGTGGCGGTGTGGCACAACCGGCTGTGGGTGGCCGACGGGCAACAGGGCGTCGTGGTGGCCCTCAACCCGGCCACCGGCGAGCAGACCGGCATGCCGGTACAGGTCCCCGGTGTCATCCGCCAGTTGGTGATCCAGAACGGAGCAACGCTGTGGGGCACCACCGCCAATCCCGGCACGGTGATGCGCTTCAGTACCTGATGTTCAGTACCTGAACGTCAGTTGGGCTCTTGGACCAGCTCGATGAGCGTGCCGAAGGCCCCTTTGGGGTGGACGAAGGCAACCATCGTCCCTCGCGAGCCCGGCCGGGGCGCTTCGTCGATGAGTATCCCACCACCGTGGCGCACAGACGCCAGCGCCGTGGCGCAGTCGTCCACTCGGTATCCGACGTGATGCAAGCCCTCACCCCGTCGCTCGAGGAAGCGAGCCACCGGTGAGTCGGGCCGCGTCGGGCTCAGGAGCTGGATGTAGGAGTCGGCGACGGCGATGAGCGCCTCCTCCACACCGTCGAGGTCGATGCACTCGCGGTGGCTCACCGTGGCACCGAAGGTGTCGCGGTAGTAGGCGATGGCAGCGTCGAGGTCACGCACCGCGATCCCGACGTGGTCGATCTCGGTCAGCAAGGCGTTCGCTCCCCTCGGGCTCATGGCACCGGTCATGCCCCGTGTCTCCGGAACAACGTGATCCGATCCTCCCCCACACTTGCCCGCAACTCCGGGTCGTCGATGCCGAGACCCTCCTCGGGGGCGAGGCACAGCACGCCGATCTTGCCCTCGTGCAGGTTGTGGTGCACCTGGAAGGCGGCGTCGCCGACGTCGTCGAGGGGGTAGAGCGCCGACAGTGGGGGCACCACCTTGCCGTCACACACGAGCTGGTTGGCATCCCAGGCCTCGCGGTAGTTGGCGAAATGTGATCCCTTGATGGTCTTGAGCTTCATCCACAGGTGGCGGTTGTCGTACTCGATCATGTAGCCCGAGGTGGCCGCGCACGTGACGATGGTCCCGGCCCGCTTGCAGACGAACACCGACGCACCCATGGTCTGACGACCGGGATGCTCGAAGACGATGTCGGGCTCCGCACCCACAAGCGCCCGCACGTCCTTGCCGAAGCGACGCCATTCCGACTCGTCCTGGGTGTGCTCGTCCTTCCAGAACCGGTACCCCGCCGCAGCACGGTCGATCACCGCTTCGACGCCGAACTTGTGCAACAGATCCACCTTGTCGGGCGAGGACACCACCGCAACCGGCGTCCCGCCCCCGTTCATGACGTGCTGCACGGCATAACTCCCGAGCCCACCGCTCCCACCCCACACGAGGACGCGGTCACCCTGCTTCATGGGCGCTCCGTTGTGCGACACCAGCATCCGATAGGCGGTCGAGTTGCACAAGGCGTTGATCGCAGCCTCTTCCCAGCTCAAGTGGCGCGCCTTGGGCATGAGCTGATTGGCCTTCACGACGGCGAGGTCGGCCAGGCCCCCGAAGTTCGACTCGAATCCCCAGATGCGTTGATTGGCGGCCAGCATGGAATCATCGTGCGCGGAGGGATCCTGGTCGTCGACGTAGTTGCAGTGCACGACGACCTTGTCGCCCGGCCGCCAATTCCGCACCGCCGAGCCGACCCGGAGCACCACTCCCGACGCGTCGGATCCCACGACGTGGTGGTCGAGCGCATGCCGCGCCCCCCAGGCGCTCTCC
>ODAK010003531.1_pt1 | contig 16169 bp, 12 predicted proteins | sample 1539591 | NCBI WGS metagenome assembly ODAK01 (sample SAMEA3539303, study PRJEB22396) | soil metagenome | biome: tundra; feature: field; material: soil | place: USA | collected 2010-05 | depth 0.15 m
CCGATCTCAGGACGTATTGGTTGGCAAGCGGCGGCGCGCGGAGCGACGCGCCCTACCGGTCCCACGGTTGTTGGCAATCGCCATAACTCACTTACGAGTTTCGGGAGCGGGAGCATTTTTATCTACACCTTCAGCAGACGGGTTATTTGGAGTTGGTGATGGCTCAATGCGCAAAGTTGGCGATCCGTTCAAAGAGTAGCTTAAACCGCCTCAGATGAGGCAACGAGGCGGGAAGTTTAGTTGTCAGTGGTGGCAGTTGACGTGAAACCCGTTGCTCTCACGGCTCAGACGGTATGGCCGGCCCGCGCCACACGCTGCCGCCGAAAGTCGTCACGGTGATCACGGCGCCATTGGCGGGATCGAACTCCACCCGCTGGATGTTCGGGAACGGCAGGTCATCGAAGGCCCGCCAAGTTTTTCCGTTGTCGCGCGACAGCCAAAGACCCGCGCCGGGTGCGCCCTCGGTCAAGGTCATGTAAATCCAGCCAGCGTGCTGCGGATGAAAATAGCCGCCGAAAGTCTGCGGCCCTTCGCGACCGATTCGATGCCAAGTTTGGCCGGCGTCGTCGGTGAAGTAAAGGCCGCCAGATTGGTCGCCGCGGCCGGCGTCCGCCGCGCCCAGCAGGATTCGCCGGCTGTTGTGAGGATCAACCGAAAAATCCTTGGGATAGAGCAAAGGCTTGGAAACATTGATTTTTTCCCAAGTCTCCGCTCCATTGGTGGAACGGTAGAGACCCACGCCTTCGGGCATGAGCGGCTGGCCGGACGCAGGCCGTTTGGCGCAGATGACGGCGAAGAGCGTTCCGTCGCGGTGAAGAATCACGCGATAGGCGCGCATATTTTCAGGTTGGCCCAGGCCGGTGTTCTTGAGCGTCCACGTCTGACCGTCGTCCGTGGTCTTGAAAACACCCTCCTCAAACACGCCGGCGTAAAGCGTGCGGGCGTTCCTCGGACTCGTGGGATCGAGCACAATCGAAGTCACCGATTTGCGCGGGAGACCTTTCGTCCCGCTGCTCCACGACACGCCGAAGTTGGTTGAGAGGCAGACGCCACCCGGAAGTTGGTGACCGTGACGTTCAGAGATGATGTTGTCGTTCGGGATGTCATGCACATCGGAGAACGCGCCCCAAATTTTGCCCGGTGTTTCGGGATCAAACGCCAATTCGTAACAGGTGTTCCGCCATGGTGGCCACGACTTGGCATCCCACCACATCCAAGACCGGCCGGCATCGGTGGAGCGGGCCAGCCCGATGTCGGTGTAGCAAATGTATTGGCGGTTCGCTTCGAAGGGATCAATGTAGAAATGCCAGGTCGTGGTGACGACCAATCCGTTGCAAACCCACGCGGAACGCGGGCCGGGCTGCTGGCCAGGCGCTGGATAGGTGTGTCCGCCGAACCATGTCGCGCCACCATCGTGAGTGACGTGCGCCTCGTTGCGAACCAAGATCACCCGGTTGGGATCGGTGTTGCAGATCGCCACTCCAAAGGGTGTTTCGCCCCCTTTGAAACATTTACCGCACGACGCGGTTACCCAATCCGGCGCGACGTTGTAATCCTTGAAGCGCGGATCTTGGAAGTAAGTTGCGCGCCACGTTTCGCCGCCGTCGTCGCTGCGAAATACCGTGTCGCTGTGCGGCGGGTGGAAGCCGGTGCTGGTGCTGAAGGCATAGACGGTCAGGGGTTTCGTGTCGGTCGTGAGCAGTTGTTGATATTGGGCAACGGAACCATAGGCCCACTCGTCCGCTTTTTTGGTGTCGGTATTGAGGCCGGGACCCATCGCGGGTTCCCACGTCTCGCCCCGGTCGCGCGAACGGTAGAGTCCGCCCTTGAAAACTCCGTTGTCGCCCTGACTGCGAATGGAGCAATAAAGCATGATCACCTTCTTCGCCGCATCCGAGCCGCCGGCGAAACCTTGAATCTCCTTCCACGGCAGCCCCTGCGTTTTATCCGACCACGTTCGCCCGTCGTCGTCGGATCGCCAGATGCCTTTGTCTGTGGCTGCGAACATCGAGTGTCCCTGGCCGGTGCGATCGAAGTGGAACGCGAGCACTTGCCCGGTCGGCCCCGGACACGCGGTCCACGTTTCGCCCGCATCACGCGAGAGCCAGCAGCGGCTTTCGCGCGACCCGGCCAGAATGATTTTTGGATCCAATGGATTGATGGCAATCTCTCCGGCCAAAGAATCAGGGAGATTGCCGATGGATGCGAACGTCCTGCCCCGGTCATGGCTGATCTTGAGCCGCCCCCCAGAGGAGGCATAAATGATGTTCGCATCTGTCGGGTGAAAAGCCGGGCGGCAAGCCGTGTCGCTACGAAGCTGCGCGTGGTTGATCATGCTCCAGTTGCGACCGCCGTCATCCGAAAGGTAGGCCGCACTCATGTCGCAGTTGAGCATCATCAAATTCGGATCCGCCGGAGAAATTGCGGGCGCGAACATCGCGCCACCACCGGAGAGGCCGATGGGTTGCCAGCGAATTGCCGGGGCGGTTGCGCTGGCCGTGACGAGTCCGCCGAGCAGGCAGAGCCAGAGCGCCAGACGCTGCATGCAATAACGACAAGTCAGCGCGGTCATTTCAACGTTTGTTTGCGGAGTCGTCGGCTTCGCGTGCGAGAAACCACGGGGTCGCCGTCAGGCCGCCCCAACTGGCCGGGTTGTGGTTTTCCTGGAAAATTTTCCGCAGCGTTTCATCATACGGCACCAAGGAGGTCCACAGCGAGCCGGGCGAATCTTTCCAGCGCGCGTCCGGCTCCCCTCCGTCAATGCGCTGAAACTTTGCGCCGTTGAACTGCTGGTTCCACATGAAGTCGCGGTTCGTGGCGATGAGCCGTTGGAGGTCGTCCTGCGTAAAGACCAGGCCATGCTCGAACACCGCCACGATGCCTTCCACATCAATCGCGTAATAACCACCATTCGGATGCACGCCGACCCAGTGCCGTGGAGAACCATCAGGCTTGTAGTCCCACGGGCCGGCAGGATCCCAGTAGTTCCAGACGAAATATTTTCCGTCTCCGCGTGTCTGCATGCGCGATTTCATCAATCGGAACCACTTCTCCGCCCGCTCACGATAAACCGGTTTTCCGGTCACGTCGTGCATGGCCAGTAGCCAGCGGGCAATGTGATTTTGCTTGTTGTCAGGATTCGAAAAGCCATCGGTCGTGCGCCGGACGTAGCCGTCGGTCCAGCCTCCCGTCTTCGCATCAATGCCGAAGTCAGGCACCACCCACAGCCCGCCCGCCTTGACCTCGCGCCAGCAGCCACGTGCGTCCCATTTCTCGAAAATCTGGCTGGCCAGCGTGAGCCACGCCTCCGCTCGCGGTCCAAACTTTTCTTTCAGCGCAGGCGTTTTCAGGATCACGTCGGCCATCAATACAACTGGGCGCAGCCCCATCGCCTCGCCCAGCAGGCTGTCAGTGAGAAGACTGTCTGCCAGCGTGCCGCCGGAGCCGCTTTTGGGCCAGCCGATGAAGCCATCCGGTTCCTTCACGCCGCGCTTGATCCAGGCGTCCGCCCAGTCAGCCAGGTGCTCGACCCATTTTGCATCGCGCGTCGCTTGGTGGCCGTAGTAAAAGCCGTTGAGAAACGGGCTGACGAGCCAGCCAACTTCTTCGCCGAGTTCACGGTCGCAGTAGCGGTTGCGGGCCTCGCTGAGAATGTTCTGCTCCCAGCGGGCCAGCCAGTCCTTCACCAAGGCAGCATCAAGTGCAGCCAGTTTGTTGCCAGTGGATTTCCCGGTCACATCAAGCGCGAAAGTTGTTTTGCGCAGAAACGCCATCGCCGCGGCAGCAAGCACAGCTTGTTTGAGAAAAGAACGTCGTTTCATAAGTTGCCAAATGTTCAATCTGTTGTTTTCATTGATGCGTTCCCGTTGAACGGAAACCAGTGATGCAGGTGCGTTCATCGCTTCATATTCTATTATCTCAAACTCACTTTGCCCACTTCATCAATTGCGGAGAATAGGTCAACGTGGAAACCACCGCTGACTGCGGAATGATCTGACACTCATACGGACACGCATTGCGACCCGGTTTCATTTCGCGGACATGCGTCCACTTAGGGTTAAACCGGTGCCAATTTCAGACTCGATTGAAGTCGTTTATCAATTGATCGAAATAAGCAACCTCATCCTCAAACAATTCGCACCAGTATTCGGGATTCCATTGCGCGTTGAGTTCTTCACAAGCTTTGCCTTGTTGCTCGACCCAGGTGTAATACTTCAAGTTGTGAATCGCCTTGCGCTCAGGGAAGGTCAGTTCCTTGAAGTAGTCCACGCTCTGATGCGCCAGCGGGCCGGCGAAGTCAGCGATGGCATCCTGCGCGCGATATGTGCCGCGCTCTTTCTTCAATTCTTCCACGCGTGAGCCGTAGAGTTCGGTTGAGTCGGTGAACACGGTGAAAATCACGTCGCGCTCGGTTAGCTCAAAATGTTTCGCGGTCTTGATGGCGGCGAGGAGATTGCAGATGCCGGAGATGCCAACGAGTGGCAACGACTCCAACTCTTTTGCCGTCACTCCCAATTTCGCGAGTTGTTTGCGTCCAGCGGGTTCGTTGAACAGCCGGAGAATTCTCATGCAATCCTCGTCATCAATCGCCGCCACAGCATCGGTGTTGCGGACGTTGTGAACCCACGGGACGTGCTTGTCGCCGATGCCTTCGATGCGATGATCGCCGAAACCGTTCATCAGCAGCGTCGGACATTGCAGCGCTTCGGTCGCAACGATCTTCAGCGCGGGATGCTGCTTCTTCAGGTAATCGCCCGCCGCGATTGTGCCGGCTGAACCGGTCGCGGAAATGAAGGCAGCCGCCCGCAACGGAGCGCGGCATTGTCCGAACCGTTCGGTCCCCCTCTCCCCCACCGGGGGAGAGGGCAGGGTGAGGGGGCGCGCGGGGATTTTCCGACTCGCCGCAGTTTCTTTCGCGTTCAACTCCTGAAACACTTCCTCAATCGCCGGGCCGGTCACGTTGTAGTGGAAGATCGGATTCCCGAATTCCTCGAACTGGTTGAAGATGACGTTCGTCGGGTCGCGCTTCAGTTCCCAGCACTTGTCGTAAATCTCCTTCACGTTCGATTCACAGCCGGGCGTGGCGATGATTTCCGCGCCGATTTTCTTCAACCACTCGAACCGCTCACGCGACATGCCTTGCGGCAGAATCGCGATGGACGTGCAGCCCAGCACGGCGCAATCAAACGCGCCGCCGCGACAATAATTCCCCGTCGAAGGCCATGCGGCCTTGTGCTTCTCTGTATCAAATTCGCCGCTCACGAGTCGTGGCACGAGACAGCCAAACGCCGCGCCGACCTTGTGCGCGCCCGTCGGAAAATATTTCCCGACCAGCCCGATCACGCGCGCCTTCACGCCGGTGATGGCTTGCGGAATTTCCACGTAGTTCACGCCGCCGTAGAGGCCCGTCTTCACGTCGTTCTTCCACGTGATGCGGAAAAGATTCACCGGGTTCACGTCCCACAGCCCGACGCCTTTGAGCTTCCGCTTGATGGCGGGCGGGATGAGTTCCGGATTCCGCAATTGCGCAAACGTCGGCAGCACGATGCCGCGCTCGCGGCAGCGCGCCGCAGTTCGCTTGATGACCTCCGGTTGCAGACGTTTGATAATTTTGGACATGGCTCGCAAATCTTACGAGAAAACGCTGCAAAAGGGAATGGCAGAAAAGCCCCGCGAGTTTGCGGAAATGGGAAATGAGATTTACGCGAAGGCGTGAACTTGGTATCCATCGGGAATGAAAAAAACATAGGACACTGAGAATGCACCGAATCAGCTACATCGAAATTCAGAACTTCCGAGCCTGTCAGTCTGTCTCGCTCCCTCTCGACGACTTCACGCCGCTCGTCGGACAAAACAACGTCGGCAAGTCCACGATACTTGAATCGTTGAGGTGGCTTCTGAAGCCAGATGCCCGTTCCTCCAGCGATTTTGCGGATGCCAAACAGCCGATTGTGGTGACGGCTCGAATCGAAGGAATCAGCGCTGCGATTCTTGGTCTCATCCCAGAGCCGAGGCATCGGACTGCGATTGAGCCATTCTGTCCGAATGGTGTTCTGTGGATTCGCGTCTCGGCGGAGGGCACGACAGCCAAGTCACTCAAGTCAGAGGTTTGGAATCCAGCGGTGGTCGAAGCGGACGGCAAGCCAAAGGAGTGGCGACCCTATCCCACCGGTCTTCCTCAAGCAGTGGCCGCGATTCTGCCAGAGCCTTTGTCCATCCAAGCCATGAAGGACGTCCAGAAAGACTTCACGAGCGTTGCTGCCGGAACGAGTATCAAGAAGCTGATTGAGGAGATTGCAGAACCAGTGACGAAAGCAAACGCGGCTGATATTGATGCGGCTTTGAAAACCATCAATGACCTGCTGACAGGCGAGGGTGAAACTCGTTCAAAAGCACTCAACGATTTTGACCAAGAAGCCACGAAAGTTCTGGAAGATTTTTTCCCCGGATTAACCCTGCAACTCGAATTGCCGGAGACAAAAATTAAAGAATTCTTCAAGTCAGGATCACTCAAAGTTGGCGAGGTCGGCAGGGTGGGTGTCATGGAATTCTCACAGCTCGGCAGCGGTGCGCAGAGAGCAATTGAGATGGCTTTGATCCGTTATCTCGCAAAAGCAGCAGCCGACGCGGAAGCGAACTGCACCAGAAAACTTCTGCTGATTGACGAACCTGAGCTTTATTTGCACCCGCAAGGTGTCCGACGAGTTCGCCATGCTTTGGCGCAGCTCTCGACTAAAGGGTTTCAAGTCGTCTTCTCCACTCATTCCCCGTTGATGCTCGACCGGGCAAACGCCGCACACACTGTCATTGTGCGGAAAGAACTGGGCGCGGGTGCGGTGACCCGGAAGCCTCTTCAGCAAGCTGTTCAAGACGCGCTCGCGGAAGCTGAATCGCAATCGCGAGTGCTGTTCGAGTTGGGCAATATCGCGGACATCTACTTCGCGGAACGAGTGGTCATTTGTGAGGGAAAGACTGACCGCAGAATTCTCCCTCTCGCGTATGAGCGCCTTTTCGGTCGCCCGCCAGAGCTTGACCATGTTGCTTTCGTATCAATTGGAAGCTGCTCAGATATTCGCAAAGCGTTGGCGGTGCTCCGTGCGATGAAGATTCCTGCATGCGGGATAGCAGATTTGGATTTTGCTTTTACCGAAGCAGCAAAGGGAAACGCGCCGCTGGTAGCAAAGAATGGCCCGGAGATTTCAAAGGCCAAGACCATTCTAAAGCGCCTCCAGCCCGCTCATGGGTTTTCGCTCGCCGCGAATGACCTGCCCGAAAACAAGAGTGGCTTCCGGGCCGCCGACGTTTGGGCGCTGTTGGCTGGCGATGCTGAAGGAAAGGTCTTGGCATCCGAAATTCACAACCAACTTAAAGTGCATTCAGTCTGGGTTTGGAAGGCGGGATGTATCGAACACATTACTGGCACGGCGAATAAAGGCGAAGACGCCATAATCGAACGCGAAGAAGCTTTGCGGAAGATGAGCGCCGCAGATGTTACCGCGCAAATGGCGGCATTGGTCGAGTGTTTTGATTGGATAAAAACTTTTGAGAAGCCGCTAACAAAGGTTGCCGGGGCAGCCTCTTGAGCATGAAAGACGAAATCCGAGCACTGGCCGACCGTTATGCTGCCGAGTTGAAGCGCAACATTGACGCGCGCGTGGCTGACATGGAGCAGGATGACCGTTCGCACGTCCTCATTTACGAAGTGCTTGGCATCAGCAAGGACGAAGGGAAGCTGATTGACGTTTACCAGAACAAGGGGCGATTTCTCTACAAATATGCCGGCTCGTTTCTCGAAGAGGCGGCGAAGCTCTGCTTCAAGGCGAAGTTCCCCGATTCCGGTTCGGTTCGCGTTCCCAATACGCACGGCAAAAAGCCAAAACTTTTCGGCGTGGATTGCTTGGTGGGCAGCGATGCCTTGGAAATCAAATGGCGCGATGCGACCACGGATGGCGACCACATCACCAAAGAGCACACGCGGATGCAGGCCGTGCGTGATGCCGGTTACAAGCCGGTGCGCGTGATGTTTTATTACCCGAATCGCGACCAGGCCATCCGTATCCAGAAAGCGTTGGAGAGCCTCTACAAGAGTGTGCAAGGCGAATATCACTACGCTGACGCTGCTTGGGCTTACGTGAAGCGGCGCACGGACGTGGATTTGCTTGGCATCCTCAAGGACCTGGCCGCAGAAAGGACGGCACAACATGGCAAGTGAAGTTCGTCATGGCGATTGCTTGGAAGTGGCGCGCAGTCTGACTGCCGAGTCGGTGGACATGGTCTATGTTGACCCGCCGTTCTTCACGCAGAAGACGCATTCGCTCGTCACTCGCGACCGCGCGACCAAGTTCGAGTTCAGCGACGAGTGGAAGTCGAGCGCGCAATACATCGAGTTCTTGCGCGTTCGCGTGAAGGAATTCCGACGCGTCCTGAAAGCGACCGGCTCGCTGTTCTTCCACTGCGACTCCAGCGCCTCGCATCACATCCGCTGTCTGCTGGATGAGGTTTTTGGCGAGGCGATGTTCCGCTCGGAAATCATCTGGCACTATCGCCGTTGGTCGAACTCGCAGCGCAATCCGATGCCGTCGCACCAAACCATTTTCTTTTACAGCAAGACCGACGCTTACCAATACCACCAGCTTTTCGACGACTATTCGCCCTCGACGAATGTTGATCAAATTCTCCAACGCCGACAGCGCGACGAGCATGGCAAATCCGTCTATGCCCGCGATGAACACGGCAAGGTCGTCCACGACGGCCACAAGCAAGGCGTGCCCATCGCCGATGTTTGGGACATTCCGCTTCTCAATCCGAAAGCGAAGGAACGGGTAGGCTATCCGACGCAGAAACCAATCCTCCTCCTCGAACGCATCATCGGTCTGGTCACGTCGCCGGGCGACTTGGTGCTCGACCCGTTCACGGGCAGCGGCACAACGCTGGTCGCGGCTGAATTGCTCGGCCGCAACTCGCTGGGGATTGACGTCGCCGCCGAAGCCGTCCAGTTGGCCACGCAACGACTGGAGCAACCATTCAAGACGTCATCCGAATTGTTGCGCAAAGGCCGTGAAACCTACGTCCAGTCCGACGAAGAGGCGTTGGCTTGCTTGCATGGCCTGCCGATTGTTCCCGTTCAACGCAATCGCGGCATTGATGCCATCCTCAAGATTTCACCCGGCGAGAATCCCGTCTTGATTCGGGTTCAACGGCGCGGAGAAAGTTTAGCCGACGCTGCCGAATTAATTCACAGCGCAGGTCAAAGCAAACAGCCGGCGACCTTGATTTTAGTTGTTACCGATTCGCAACAACCCGCCGGTTTGTTCAACCTGCTGCCACCGGACGTTTTGTTGGTTAACTCAACTGCGAGCGAGCTGGTTGAGCGTTTGGCGGACAGAGGCATCGGAAAGTTGAACCTGTGAAATCAGATTGTGAAATTGCTGTTCCGCTATCAGACAACGCAGCCGAATGAAACCGAAATCCAATTCCGAGATCGTCCTTTACCAGGCGGCTGACGGGAAAACCCGTTTGGAAGTCCAGTTCCAAGGGGAAACCGCGTGGCTGACGCAGGCGCAGATGGCGGAGTTGTTTCAGACCACCAAGCAGAACGTCAGCCTGCACATCCAGAACATCTTCGAGGAAGGTGAATTGACGACGGCGGCAACTCACAAGGAATTCTTGTCGGTTCGCCGGGAGGGAAGCCGCGACGTGCAGCGCCAGCTCGATTATTACAATCTCGATGCAATTATTTCCGTGGGCTATCGGGTCAAATCGCGCGTTGCGACCCAGTTCCGCATCTGGGCCACGCAGAGGTTGAAGGAATACATCGTGAAGGGTTTCGCGATGGACGACGAGCGGCTCAAGCGCGGCGGCGGGAATTATTTCGAGGAGTTGCTGGCGCGCATCCGCGACATCCGGTCGTCGGAGAAGGAGTTTTGGCGGAAGGTGCTGGAGATTTACGCGACGAGCATTGATTACGATCCGGGCGTGGAGGCGTCGCAGCAGTTTTTTGCCACGGTGCAGAACAAGATGCATTGGGCGGCGCACGGTCAGACGGCGGCGGAGGCCATTCATGCGCGGGTGGACGCCGCGAAGCCGCAGGCGGGGATGACGAACTGGGTGGGCGCGAAGCCGGGCAAGGCGGAGGCGGTCATCGCCAAGAATTATCTGTCGCCGGAGGAACTCAATGCGCTGAACCGCATCGTGATGGCGTATTTGGAATTGGCGGAGGTGCAGGCGTTGAACCGCCAGCCGATGTATATGCGGGACTGGATTGGGAAGCTGGATGATTTCCTGCGCTTGAGTGGACGGGACATTCTCAAGCACGCGGGGAAGATTTCGCATGAGCAGGCGGCGCGGAAGGCGGAGTTGGAGTTCGAGAAGTTTCACCGCGCGCAACTCGCCGAGCCGTCGCAGGTGGAGAAGGATTTTGAGGCGGCGGTGAAGGAGTTGAAAAAACTGCCCACGCCCAAGGGAAAAAAGCGAAGAACAACCGCAGATGACGCGGATAACACGGATAAGAAATGAATTTTAGAATTTCCTCCCTCCCCATCCGCGTAATCCGCGGTTCAACCCATGCCTGACCTGATTCCATCCTCTCCCGCTCCCGGCGGCGAATTCCTGCTCTACCAAACGGAAGACGGACGCACGCGCATCCAGTGCCGGCTGGAGAATGACACAATCTGGCTGACCCAGGCGCAGATTGCGGAGTTGTTCCAAACCACGCCGCAGAACGTGACATTGCATCTAAAAGCCATCTTCGCCGAGGGAGAATTGCCGGAGACGGCAACTTGTAAGGATTACTTACAAGTTCGCGCCGAGGGCGGACGCGAGGTCGCGCGCAAGCTCCGCCATTACCGGCTGGAAGCCATCCTCGCCGTGGGCTACCGCGTGCGCAGTCATCGCGGCACGCAATTCCGCCAGTGGGCGACGGCGCGCTTGAGCGAGTATCTGGTGAAGGGTTTCACCATGGACGACGAGCGGTTGAAGAATCCGCCGGGCAAGGGGCAGAAAGATTACTTTGACGAGCTGCTGGAGCGCATCAGGGATATCCGTTCGTCCGAGCGGCGTTTTTACCAGAAGGTGCTGGATATTTACGCGATGAGCGTGGACTACACGCCGGACGCAGAAGTTTCCCAGCAGTTTTTCGCCGCCGTGCAGAACAAGATGCACTGGGCCACGCATGGTCACACCGCCGCCGAGATCATCCACGAGCGGGCCGATTCGGGGCAGCCGTTCATGGGCCTGCTGACGACGCGGCCCGGCGGCATCGTGCGGAAAGAGGACGTGACCATCGCCAAAAACTATCTGACGGAGGAAGAGTTGCAGGTGCTGAACCGCATCGTGAATCTCTACCTCGAATACGCGGAGTTACGGGCGCTGGAACGGAAAGCGATGACGATGCGGGATTGGATCACCAAGCTGGATGATTTTCTGAAGGCTTCCGGGCGCGAGCTGCTGGATCACGTCGGGAAAATCTCTGCCGAAGCGGCCAAGCAGAAGGCGGAGATGGAATACGATCGCTATCGTGTGCTACTGGATTCTCAGCCTCGCGCGGTGGATGCGGCTTTTGAGAAGGCCGTGGAGGAATTGAAAAAACTGCCCGCGCCCAGCCGGAAGAAAAAGAAACCATGAGCGATCAGAACCAATTCCTGCTCTACACCGCGCCGGACGGGGCGGTGAAGGTGGATGTGTTTGTCAAAGACGAGACGGCCAGGCTGACGCAGAAGGCGCTGGCGGAGTTGTTCGGGGTGAAGCGCCCAGCCATCACGAAGCACTTGGGAAACATCTTTTCCACCGGGGAACTGGCGGAGGATTCAGTATGTTCCATTTTGGAACATACTGCCGCCGACGGGAAAACTTACTCGGCCAAATACTACAGCCTCGATGCCATCATCGCCGTCGGCTACCGGGTGAACAGCTACCAAGCCACGCAGTTCCGCATCTGGGCGACGAAGACGCTGCGGGAGTTCATCATCAAGGGCTTCGTGCTGGACGATGAACGGTTGAAGAGGGGCACGCAGGTCTTCGGCAAGGATTACTTCGATGAACTGCTGGAGCGCATCCGGGAAATCCGGGCCAGCGAGCGGCGGTTTTATCAGAAGATCACGGACATCTACGCCCTCTCGGTGGATTACAGCGCGGACGCGCCGATGACGAAGGAGTTCTTCGCCACGGTGCAAAAGAAGTTGCACTGGGCGATCACGGGGCAGACGGCGGCGGAACTGATCTACACCTCCGCCGATGCGACGAAGAATTACCTGGGCTTGACGACTTGGAAGCGCGCGCCGGGCGGAAAGATTTTGAAGTCTGATGTGACGGTGGCGAAGAACTACTTGAGCGAGGCGCATGTGAAGGAGTTGAACCGCATCGTTTCCGCCTACCTTGATCTGGCGGAGAACCGTGCCGAGCGGGGCATCCTGATGAAGATGGCGGACTGGGTGAAATTCCTGCACAGCTTTTTGGAGCTGTCGAACTATCCGATTCTCCAGGACAAGGGCAACGTGAGCGCGTTGGAGGCGAAGCTCAAGGCCGAGGGGGAATACGAGGTTTACCGCCAGCGGCAGGACGCGGACTTCATCTCTGACTTCGACCGGGAAATCAAACGCCTCGAGGGCAAGAAACAGAAATGAGCGAGGCGTTTTGCACCTTGGCGTCTTTGCGTGGAAACGAATCAGCGTTTATCAGCGTCAATTAGCGGTTGAAGGATTTTTGCGTTCCTTGCGTTATTTCACGATTACTTGATCATTTTGCCGAGGGCGGCCAGCGGCGATTTTACGCGCGCCAGATAAATCATCGCCGCGATCACGAACGGCTTGAAGCTCGCCTCGCGATACGTCGCGATGCGGTATTTCTCGAACACGCCCGCCGACACCTCGCCCTGCGCGCAGCTCACGCCCGAAATATCCGCCGGCAGGCAGTGCATGTAGAGCGCCGCGCCGCCGCGCGTGAGTTTCATTTTCTTCTCGTCGCACTCCCAGTTCTTGAAGCGCGCGTTGTTCGCCAGACATTCCTTCTCCAGCGCCTTCAGCCCGTCGCGGTCGCCTTTCTGCAACAGCGGCGTGCGGCGCTGCATCACGCTGTAAGCCGCCCACGACTTCGGATAAACAATGTCCGCGTCGCGGAACGAATCCTCCATGCTCGTCACCATTTCAAACTTCCCGCCGCTCACCGCCGCGTTTTTCTTCGCGACCTCGACGACGTCGGGAATCAAACCGTAACCCTCCGGATGCGCGAGCGTCACGTTCATGCCGAACCGCGTCATCAAGCCGATGATGCCCTGCGGCACGGACAGCGGCTTGCCGTAGCTCGGCGAATACGCCCAGCTCATCGTGATTTTTTTGCCGCGCAGATTTTCCAGCGAACCGAAATGCTGCTTCAGGTGGATCAAATCCGCCATCGCCTGCGTCGGATGATCAATGTCGCACTGCAAATTTATCACGTTGGGCCGCTGATGCAGCACGCCTTTCTCAAAACCTTCCTGCACGGCGGCGGAAACTTCGCGCATGTATTTGTTGCCCTCGCCGAGATACATGTCGTCGCGGATGCCGATGACCTCGGCCATGAACGAAATCATATTCGCTGTTTCGCGCACCGTCTCGCCGTGGGCGATCTGCGATTTCTCCTCGTCCAAATCTGCGAGGCCGAGGCCCAGCGCATTCGCCGCCGACGCGAAACTGAAGCGCGTGCGCGTCGAGTTGTCGCGAAAAATGGAAATCGCCAGCCCGGTATTGAACGTGCGGAACGACTTGCCGGCCTTGTGCATTTCGGAAAACAGCTCGGCGAGCGCAACCACGGCGCGCAGTTCGGATTCAGACTTTTCCCACGTCAGCAGGAAGTCCTTGCCGTAGGTGTCGGTTTTCAGTTTCGCGAGTTCAGCGAGGTGATTCTTGATCGTATTCATTGGTAAATAATTCTGTGCCATTGACACTGGCAAAAATGACGAGCGATCCGGCGTTTCTCATTAACACCCGGCTTCAGCCGGGTGGTGGAACAGGCACGGCGCTCAAGCCGTTTTAACGGCTTCTCGGCGCGGGATAAACCGTTGAAACGGTTTTCGCGTTCTTCGCCGGCAGCCATCGGGCTGAAGCCCGGTGTTAATGAAATGCCGCTACTCATTTGTAAATTCATGTTTTGTGCTCGTAATGCGGCGCAGCCTTCTCAATCGCATCAATGATCTGCTGATAGCCGGTGCAGCGGCAGAGATTCTTGAAAATCGCGTGACGAATCTGATCGCGCGTCGGACGCGAATTCTTCATCAGGAATGCGTGCGCGGTCAGAACCATGCCCGGCGTGCAGTAGCCGCATTGAATTGCGCCACAATCCAGGAACGCCTGTTGCAACGGATGCAGCGTGCCGTCCGGCGCGGCGAGTCCTTCGATGGTGAGAATGCGCGCGCCGTCAAAATCCTTCACGAGCTTGATGCAAATCCGCATTGGCTCGTCGTTCACGAGAATCGTGCAAGCGCCACACGCGCCGATGTCGCAGGCGTTCTTTGCGCCGGTCAGATCAAGGTCTTCGCGCAGGAATTCCACGATGCGCTTCTGCATCGCGCTCGCCGGCACTTCGACTTCCTTGCCGTTGACGAAGAGTTTCACAAAAAACCCTCACCCTGACCCTCTCCCGTCCGACGGGAGAGGGAACAGCAATTGGTCGTTTTCTGTTTGGCGAACGGGTGTCCGGCAAACCCTGCGCTCACGAATTCGAGCGAGACGGCGAACGATTCTCCCTCTCCCATCGGATGGGAGAGGGCCGGGGTGAGGGCATTTCGCTTTTGCAAACACACTTTCATTTGCACCCCTCCTCGCAAGCTGTGGGTTCAGGCAATGCGCCCAGTTTGATCGGTAGTGAAAAATGTCGCGCGCCCGTCGCATTGAAAATCGCGTTGGCAATCGCCGGCGCGAGAATTTCATTCGCCGGCTCGCCGATGGCTTTCGCTCCGGTTGGCGACAGCGGGTCGGGATTCTCGATGATGATCACCTTCATCTCGGGCAAATCCATTGAGCGCGGGATGCGATAGGTGTTCAGGTTGAGCGTGGTCATCTTGCCGCCGGGCGCTTTCACTTGCTCGTGCAACGCGTAGCCCGCGCTCATCGCCATGCCGCCGTAAATCTGCCCGCGCACCATTTCCGGATTCACCGCGCGGCCCACGTCGTGTGCGGCGACGGCATTGAGCAACTTCACCTTGCCGGACTTTTTGTTCACCGTGAGTTCAACCGCCTGGCAGCCATAAACCCACGTGAAATAAGCGTCGCCCTGGCCGCTATGCTCGTCCCACGTCGTGCGCGGCGCTTTGAACGTGCCGAGCGCGAACGGAAACTTCTGCATCTGCCACATCTGCCGCATCGCGTCAGCGAAGGCGATTCGGTCGGTGTCTGACCTCCCACAGATGAAATTGTCTTTGAACCGCACTTCATCGGCCGTGCAACCCAATTGCTCGCAAAACGCCTCGGCGATTTCCTTCTTCAACTCGCGCGCCGCGAGCGTGACCGCGCCGCCGCCCATGATTGTGCCGCGCGAGGCGACGGTTGTGCCGCTGTCGGGAATATTCGAGGTCGAGGATCGGCGATAGCGGATGCGATTCAAGTCCACGCCCAGTTCCTCCGCGCAGACCAGCGACATGGCCGACTCAGAGCCTTGCCCGTTTTCGTGAATGCCGGTTTCGAGAAAGATCGAACCGTCGGCCTGCGCGTTGATGATGGCCGCACAGAAATCCACACCCTCCGCGCCAAGGCTCACGCCGCGATAACTCATCGCCACGCCGATGCCGTAGAGTTCATCTTCATCTGTAGCAGCCGACATAAGGAGGCTCTGACTTATTTCGGATTTCTCAGTTTGAGCCTCCTCACGTCGGCTGCTACGAGGTTTTGACTGACCGTGCGAACAGCGCGCGAGTTTCTTTTCGTAATCAATTTCGCGGAGCACTGTGTCGAGCGCCTGTTCGATGGCGACCTTGTGCCCGTCGAGTTTTTGACCGGTGATCGTCACGCTGCCTTGCCGCACCATGTTGCGGCGGCGAAATTCAATTCCCGAAATACCGACCCGCTGCGCCGCGATCTCGACCATTTGCTCGATGACGAAATTCATCTGCGGCGAACCGAACCCGCGCATCGCGCCGGCGACGACGTTGTTCGTGTAAACGCCGAACGTGTCGCAGTGAACATTCTCGACGACATAAGGAC
>ODAK010003532.1_pt1 | contig 16166 bp, 14 predicted proteins | sample 1539591 | NCBI WGS metagenome assembly ODAK01 (sample SAMEA3539303, study PRJEB22396) | soil metagenome | biome: tundra; feature: field; material: soil | place: USA | collected 2010-05 | depth 0.15 m
CCGGCGGGAAATCGCGAATCTGGGCGGGATGAATCAGCAATCCCTCGGGCGCCTCGATGTAGCCGAGGTCCTGCGCGATCTCCGCCGACTCCATCATGGAGCGGCCGACCAGCGCCAGCTTGCGCCCATTTTCGAAGGCCTGCTCCATGGTCAGCTTGATGCGGTGGATGGAGGAGGAGAAACAGGTTATAAACAAGCGCCGCTCGGCGCGGGAGAAAATCTCCTGGAATCGCGCCCGCACGGCACGTTCGCTCGGCGTGTAACCGCGGCGCTCCACGTTGGTTGAATCCTGGAAGAGCGCCAGCACTCCTTCCTTGCCGTATTCCGCGAAGGAATGCAAATCGAACAGGCGATTGTCGGTAGGCGTGGGATCGACCTTAAAGTCGCCGGTGTGGATCAGAGTGCCCAGCGGCGTATGAATGGCCAGCGCGACGCAGTCCACCAGGCTGTGCGTGACCTGGATGGGATTGATCGTGAACGGCCCGACCTTGAAGCGCTCGCCAGGCCTGATCTCATTGAGCACGGCATCATCCAATTGACCATGCTCTTCCAGCTTGCCTTCCACATAGGCCAGGGTGAATTCGGTGCCGTAAACCGGGACGTTGAGTTCCGAGAGGATCCAGGGCAGCGCGCCAATGTGATCTTCATGGCCGTGGGTGAGAATAATGGCGCGCACATGAGCGCGATTCTCGATCAGGTAGGTGATATCGGGGACAACGATGTCCACGCCCAGCAACTCGGCTTCCGGGAACATGAGTCCGGCGTCAATGACGATGATGTCGTCGCCCCAGCGAATGGCCATGCAATTCATGCCGAATTCGCCGAGTCCGCCGAGGGGTACAACCTGGAGTTTTCCTATTGGCATCTGCAACCTTCGATGCTAGCACAGGAGTGCCGCGAAAGTTTCACCGTACGAGAACTGCGCGGTGAAGAAAGCGCCTATACTTGAGTACGCGAACATGACAGACCGGATAAGAAAATCGTGGATGAGGCGCGGCGTGGAGAGTGCCGTACGCAGCGCCTTCATGAAGGCCTACACCACCGTTAAAGTCAATCCTGAGAAGTATCTCGAACACCTGCGCACGGCGTACCACCTGCCTGCCTTGACCTATGAGGGAGTGTATTCGGTGGATCCGGGCATGCTGGACCACATCGCGGAACGGACCGTCCGCGCTCACGTGCGCATGGCCACCGTCGAAGGCGCCGGTCTGGGTTTGGGCGGCATGTTCACCATGCTGCCCGATCTCGGCATCCTGGCCGCAATCACCTTGCGCATGATCCAGAAGCTCAGCTTGATTTACGGCTTCCCGTATAACACCGAGGAGGAAGAAGCTGAACTGTGGGTTGCCGCAGCCAGCGCCGCGGGCGTAGACATCAGCCGCGAGCTGCTGGAGAAGCAGTTCGTCTCGAAGTTCGTTCCCCGGGTCATTCAGCGGATTGCGGTGCGCGCCAGTGCGGAGATCGTGGAGAAGTGGACAGCGCGTCTCATTCCTCTGGTGAGCTCAGCGATCGGAGCGGGTCTGAACCATTACTTTGTGAAGGTCTGGGGCGAGCGCGCCATCAGGCACTTCCGCCAAAAGCACATGCAAATCCGGGCGCAGCAGGTCAGCAGCAGGACTACAAACGCGGCTCTTCCGGCGAGGTAAGGCAAGCCAGCGAAGCTGCAAATCTCCGTCGTGCGCGTTACTGCAAAACGGCTTCCTTTATTACGGGCGATGGCGCCGCCACACCGAACTCGCCCTCCCACTTTGCCATGACCACCGACGCCAGGCAGTTGCCCAGCACGTTGACTGCGGTGCGCCCCATGTCGAGTAACTGATCGACGCCGAGCAACAGAAACACCGGCTCGGTCGGCAGCCCGGTGGAACTGGCCGTCGCCAGCAGGATGACCAGCGCCGCTCGCGAAACACCCGCAACCCCCTTGCTGGTGACCATCAGGGTCAACATGATCAGCAGTTGCTGCCCCAGGGAAAGATGTATGCCTGAGACTTGTGCGACGAAGATCGCGGCGACGCTGAGATAGAGCGAACTGCCATCCAGATTGAAGCTGTACCCCGTAGGGATGACGAACGCAACGATCTGCCGCGGAACGCCGATGGCTTCCATCGCCTCCATGGCTCGCGGCAGCGCAGCCTCGGAACTGGCAGTGCCGAATGCAATCGTAACCGGCTCCGCCACAGCCTTGAGGAAGCGCCGCAGCGGAACCCGGAAGATGAGCGCAATGGGCAGCAACACGCCGAGCACAAAAACCGCGAGCGCGACGTACAGCGTGAGCAGCAACTTCAGCAAACTGGCCAGGATGCCCAGTCCGGTGTGTCCCACAGTGTAGGCTACCGCGGCGCCGACGCCCAACGGCGCCAGGTACATCACGAGGTTGGTGAACTTGAACATCACCTCGCTCAGGCTCTCGCAGAACGCCAGCATGGGTCGGCGCTTTTGCTCGCTGATCATGGCCAGGGCAACGGCGAAAATCAGGCTGAAGACGACGACCTCGAGGACTGCCCCGTCAGCCACCGACTTCGCAATGTTTTCGGGAAAGATATGCAGGATGGTGTCTTGCGCGCTCAGCTTGTTGACCGGGACTGTCTCGGTACTGGGCACAGCCGGCAATTGCACGCCAACTCCGGCCTTGCTGATGTTGATGGCTGCCAGCCCGAGGAAGATCGCGATTGTGGTCACAATCTCGAAGTAAATGATGGAACGAAGACCGAGCCGGCCGACCTGCCGCAGGTTGGAGTGGCCGGCGATGCCCACCACCAGCGTGCCGAAGATCAGGGGCGCGATGATGGTCTTGATGAGCCGAAGAAAAATGAGCGCCAGCACTCGCAGGCTGGTAGCGGCGTTGGGGAAATCGTATCCCACAGCCGCGCCTAACAACATGGCGATAAAGATCCACGCGGTCAGCGTCCGCCGCAAGCAGCCATAGACCACCAGAGCAGCAATCGCGGTCCAGAGGAGCACGGCGACGAGCATCGTCGCTTGTCCCGCGAAGCGCCAGACCAGCAGGGCAGCCAGTGCAACGAAGGCTGCTGTCAACAGCGCGATGTTCTCTCGTTGTTTGGTAGATCGAACCATAGAATCGCAATCACCTTGAGTTGTCATCACGAACGGCCTTTAGGCCGCGAGGGATCTGCTGTTCTCATCGACGGTCGTTCCAGCCGAAACAACAGCAGATTCCTCGCTTCGCTCCTAATGACAATTCCATAGGAAGCAAAGGTCCGCTCTACCTACCGCAATATATCTTCCAACTCCACCCCGCGATTGGTTCGTTCATCGCGATATTTCACAATCACCGGGGTATAGAGTGACAGTCCCCACTCCGCGGCCTTGCCTTTGGAGATGGCGCGTGAGCCTGGTACGACTACCGCTCCTTCAGGCACGCGCAACGGTTCCGTCGCCGTCGCCCGATAAATTTCGCCGTGCACAGTATCAAACAGGGGCGTTGACCGCGTCAGAATCACACCAGATCCCAGCACGGCGCGCGCGCCGACTTGCGTGCCTTCGTAGATGCCGCAGTTTCCGCCGATCAGCGCGTCGTCCTCGATGATCACTGGCGAGGCGTTGATTGGCTCCAGCACGCCGCCGACCTGTGCTGCCGCGCTGACGTGGACGCGCTTGCCCACCTGAGCGCAGGAACCGACCAGCGCGTGCGAGTCGATCATCGCTCCCTCATCGACGTAGGCGCCTACGTTGATGAACATCGGCGGCATGCAAATCACCGAGGGCGCTACGTAAGCTCCAGCGCGCACCGACGAGCCTCCGGGAACCACGCGCACCAGGTCGCTGGCGGCGAAGTGGCGAATCGGATAGGTGTCTTTGTCAACAAAGGAGAGCACGCGCAGGTCTCCGCTCTCCGCCAGTTTGCCGATACGGAAGCCCAGCAGGATCCCTTGCTTCACCCACTCATTGGTGCGCCAGCGGCCTTCGGTCTTTTCGGCGGCACGGATTGTGCCCGCCGTCAGGGCATCGCGGAATCGCGCAAAAACCTCGCTGGCGCCGGGAAACGCAGCCGCATCCCCGCCCATCGCATACAAAGACTCGATCTGACTCTGCAGTTCGCGCATGGCGGGCAGTATAACTGGTAGAGCGGTTCCACAATAGATGTATCTGGTTTGCACGGGCGGATACAGTAACCTTGGAACCGCTTTAGCTGCCACCCGCTCCAGTCAACAACCACACAAATGCAAAACGCCATCCCGTAGGATGGCGTTTGCGGTTGGCAGGGTTGAAATCAGCCGGCCTTGACGATGCGCATGCCGTAGAACGATCTCCACACGAAGGTAAACGACACCAGGAAGAAAATAACCGCCAGCACGTGGCTTAGCCCCGCCCCTTGCGTCGCGGTCAACTGCACTGCGAGCTCCACCGCCAGCAACCCGAACAGCGTGGTGAACTTGATGATCGGATTCATCGCGACCGAAGACGTGTCCTTGAACGGATCGCCCACGGTGTCGCCAATCACGGTGGCATCGTGCAGGGGGGTGCCTTTCTGCTTCAGTTCCACCTCCACAATTTTCTTGGCATTGTCCCAGGCGGCGCCTGCGTTAGCCATGAACATCGCCTGGTATAAGCCAAACGTCGCGATGGAGATGAGATACCCGATGAAGAAGAATGGCTCGACAAAAGCAAAGGACAGAGTCACGAAGAACACCGCGATAAAGATGTTGAACATGCCCTTCTGTGCATACTTGGTGCAGATCTCGACCACCTTCTTGCTGTCGCTAACCGAGGCCTTTTCCGCCCCCTCCAGATGGATGTTGGCCTTGATGAACTCCACCGCGCGATAAGCGCCGGTGGTAACCGCCTGGGTGGAAGCGCCGGTGAACCAGTAAATGATGGCGCCACCGCTAATCAGGCCGAGCACAAACGGCGCGTGCAACAGCGATAGCTTGCCCACATTTTCCGACAGGCCATGAGTGAGCGCCATGATGATGGAGAAGATCATGGTGGTCGCTCCCACGACAGCCGTGCCGATGAGCACCGGTTTGGCCGTGGCTTTGAACGTGTTGCCGGCGCCATCGTTCTCTTCCAGAAGGTGCTTGGCGCGCTCGAAGTTCACGCTCATGTTGTAGTCTTTCTGCAACTCGCCCTTGATGTTCGGGATGGTCTCAATCAGAGAGAGTTCGTACACCGACTGCGCGTTGTCGGTCACCGGGCCGTAGGAATCCACGGCGATGGTTACCGGTCCCATGCCGAGGAAGCCGAAGGCGACCAGGCCGAAGGCGAATACCGCGGGAGCCAGCATCAGCTCACCCAGCCCGAACTGGCTGACGTAAGACCCTATTGCCATCAGGGACACCATGGTGAAGCCGAGGTAGTAGCAGGAAAAATTGCCAGCCACGAAGCCCGACAGGATGCCGAGCGACGCGCCGCCTTCGTCAGCCGAAGTCACCACTTCTCTTACGTGTCGCGATTCGGTTGAGGTGAATACCTTCACCAGTTCCGGGATCACGGCGCCGGCCAGCGTTCCGCAGGAGATAATCGTCGCCAGCTTCCACCACTGTGTCCGATCGCCGCCCAATATCGGCACGATTAGAGAGGACACGATATAAGTCAGAACGATGGAGATGATGGAAGTGAGCCACACCAGCGAGGTAAGCGGCGCTTCGAAATTCATTTGGTCGGAGTTGCCGTAACGGGCTTTGGCAACCGCTTCGTTCAGGAAGTACGCCACGGTGCTGGAGACCAGCATCATGATGCGCATGATGAAGATCCAAACCAGCAACTGCACCTGGACCTTGGGGTCCCTCACCGCCAGCAGGATGAACGTGATCAGCGCCACGCCAGTGACCCCGTAAGTCTCGAATCCGTCAGCGCTGGGACCAACCGAGTCGCCGGCATTGTCGCCGGTGCAGTCAGCGATGACGCCCGGATTGCGCGCATCGTCTTCTTTGATCTTGAAGACGATCTTCATCAGGTCGGAGCCGATGTCGGCAATCTTGGTGAAGATGCCGCCGGCGATACGCAGCGCCGCCGCACCCAGCGATTCGCCGATGGCGAAGCCGATGAAGCACTGCCCGGCGTAATCAGCCGGAACGAACAGCAGGATGCAAAGCATGATGAGCAGCTCGACCGAGATCAGCATCATGCCAATGCTCATGCCGGCCTTGAGGGGGATGGCATAGATGGGATACGGTTTGCCGCACAGTCCGGCGAAGGCGGTGCGCGAGTTGGCGAAAGTATTCACGCGAATGCCGAACCACGCTACTCCGTAGCTGCCCGCGATGCCGAGAAGACTGAAGGCCAAAATGACCGGAACGGTAACCCCTATCGGCTTGCCGGGTACAGGAGCCAGCCATCCGAAATAGGCGATAATAACCACCGCAATGAAGGCCCAAAGGATAAGGATGAACTTACCTTGCGTAATCAAGTAGGTTTTGCAGGTTTCGTAAATCAATTCCGAGATCTCGCGCATGGAGCGGTGGACCGGCAGGTTCTTGAGCTGCATGTAAATCGCCAGGCCGAACAGTAATCCGAAGAAGCAGAAGAGTATGCCGACCAGCAATATCTTGTGGCCATCCATGCCGAGGAAGCTGACCGAGGACAAATCGGGCAGGCGCAGGCTGGCTTCTCCGGCAGCCTCGGGTTGGGCAAAGGCAGCCGTAGCGTTCAGCATTAAAAGAGCCAGAGTTGCACTCAGCAGCTTGATCGAGCTTCTGAAAGGGGTGTGTGCAGGTGACAGCCGTCGCAGAGCGGCGAGCCAGGTGTGCATATGATTCCTCCGATGGGCCGCGCCCGTTTCGTGCGGGACGCACCCGTAAAATGACATTAGATTTGTTGCGCTCTCCCGCGATAAATCGCAGGCAGCGTTTCCATGAGATCGATTACCGCCCAACAGATCAGGCGTGCAAGGCTCTAGCTCGCGTCATCGCAGCTCGCCAGAAAAAACCATGCATGGACCTGCTGGAATCCCGGAAACGCGCTTCCACTTCAAGACAGAAGTGTTGAGGTTTGGCCGCGTCGGGAACACTTGCACCTATTCGTGTGCATTCGCAGGCACACAACAGGCGCAGCACAAAAGGCCAGTCTTTATAGCATGTTGGGCAAAGTGGGGTCAATGACCCATAGGTCAAAGAGGGACGGGCTGCCCATTCATTTCATGGGCAAGTCGCTGCGCCGTCGAGTCTTAGGGAAGGCTGGGCGCGCGAGGCGGAGTAGCCGAGTGGCGCTTCGGAGGGGTGCGTAATTGCTCTCGGGTGAAGGTCCCGCCGCACGTCCCGCAATGCCACTGTATGCGCGCGACGGGTAGCGAGCTGACCGCCTGCTGAGGCTGCCAGACTTTCGACAATTCGCCTTCACAGCTAGGGCAGATCATGATGGCGCTGCTTCGTTGCTGCTGACCGGAAGGATAGTAACCTGCGACACCAGACTGGCTTCGTCCACTATGCCAAGGACTTTTCTGGCGTGTTGCTTCGCCTTCTCTTCGGTGCGAAACCGCTTGGGGTGATGGGGCTTGGGGGCTCCGGCCGGAAACTCAACTCGATAATAAGTCATGTCTTATTATCTCACTAAACAAGGTCGAATGCCCTTAATTCGGTGCGCGCTAGTGCCTGAAAAGTGAGTTTTCAGACCGTATCCTGCGCCGAAAAAGTTGTGCCTCAAACTGACGGCTGAAAGCTGATGGCTGACGGCTGAAAGCTGATGGCTGACAGCTTTTACGGCGTCATTCCCAACTGCCAGAACAGAAACGAATAGATGTCGGTCCACTCTTCCACCTGCTTCGACATGGGCTTGCCTGCTCCATGTCCGGCCTTCGGTTCGATCCGCAGAAGAATCGGATTGGGTCCCCCATTCGCCGCTTGCAGGCGGGCCGTCATCTTCTTGGCGTGCATGGGGTCGACCCTCGTGTCGGTGTCGGCAGTCATGAAGAGCACGGCCGGATAGGCAGTGCCATCCTTGACATGGTGGTACGGCGAGTAGGCGTACAGCCACTCGAACTGCTTCGGGTCCTGCGAAGAACCGTATTCCGGGATCCACAGCTTGGCGATCTGGAAGTTCTGGTAGCGCAGCATGTCGAGCAGCGGCACCTGGCAGATGACGGCGCGAAACAGGTCAGGCCGTTGGGTGAGCGCCGCGCCCATCAGCAACCCGCCGTTGCTGCCGCCGCGAATCGCCAGGTGTTCCTTGTCGGTGAAGCCCTCTTTCTCCAGATACTCGGCGGCGGCGATGAAATCGTCGAAGACGTTCTGCTTCTTGTCGAGCATGCCGGCACGATGCCAGTCTTCGCCGAACTCGGAGCCGCCGCGCAGGTTGGCCATGGCAAATACCCCGTCATGATCGAGCCAGGGAAACAGCACTTTGCTGAATTCCGGTGTCAAGCTGACGTTGAAGCCGCCATAGGCGGTCAGCATGGCCGGGTTGTGGCCGGTGAGCTTCACCCCTTTCCGCATGACGAGGAACATCGGAACCCGCGTGCCGTCTTTCGACGTGTACCACACCTGCCTGGTTTCGTAGTTGTTGGTGTCAATGCCGGTTGGGACTGAATCCCACAGGGTGTTCTTAGCCGTTTGAATGTCGAAGCGGTAGATCGTGGTCGGCACTGTGAACGAGGTGAAGAGATAGAACGCGCTGGTGCTGTCGTAGTCGCCACCGATGTCGACGATCGTTCCCAGGGTGGGAAGTTCCACTTCACCGAGCGGCTTGCCTTGGGTGGTGAAGCGCCGCAACAACGAGTGCGCGTTCTGCTCGTAGAGGACGAACAGTTGTCCGCCGATGATGTGCAGTTCCTTGAGCACCGAGTCGGATTGCGGAATGATCTCGCGCCAGTGTTCGCGCGCCGGTGTCGTCACCGGAGTCTTGAAGACGCGGAAGTGCGGGCTATCTTCGTTGGTCAGGATGTAGAGATCGCCGTCGTACGGCTGTGCAAAGTAGAGGAAGTCCTTGCCCGTGCTGATGCGAACCGCCGGGGCGTTGGCTTGCAAATCCTTAAGAAATACTTCGGTCTTGGTCCAGCCCTGCGCGACCATGATGCTGAGCCAGCGGCCGTCGTTCGATAAGGTTAAGTTCGGCCAATCCTGCGGGTCGCGGCCTTCCCCGAAAATGAGCGCGTCCTTCGCGGTATTTCCACCCAGCGGGTGATAGAAGACGTGCCGGTTATACATCTCCTGGCCTTCCGCCACGTCTCCCTGCTTGGGATAACGCGTGTAATAGAAGCCGCTGTCATCGGGCTTCCACGCGATGCTGGCCGCGCGCGTGCGTTCGATAGTGTCGGGCAGCAGCTTCCTAGTACCGGTCTCGATGACGTGCAAGGTGCTCATCTCGGAGCCACTTTCGGAGGTGCCGTAAGTGACATACTTGCCGTCGTGCGATGCCTGCCACCAGTCGAGCGCCACCGTCCCATCCTTGGAAAGCTGGTTGGCGTCCACCAGCACTTCGTCTTTGCCGTCCACGCGTTTGCGGACGTAGAGAATAGGCTGGTTTTGTTCGCCTTCACGGCGAGTGTGGAAGTAATACTCGCCGCCCACCTGGGTCTCGCCCAGATTGCCGATTTCGAGTAGCTGCTCGATGCGGTCGTGCAGCTTTTCGCGGCCCGGCAGCTTGTCGAGGATGCTGCGCGTGTAGGCCAGTTGCGCAGCCACCCACTGCTGCGTTTCGGGACTGCTTCCATCTTCCAGCCAGCGGTACGGGTCAACAATTTTCCGGCCGAAGTAGTCGTCGGTGACGGGCTGCTGCTTGGTTGCCGGAGGCTTTGGAATGTTCATCGTAGATGAGGATTTGCCGTTGTCGCTCTGCGCGAGTGCGGTGGCGAGCAGCAGGAGTGACGCGCCAAGTGAGAGCAGCGAATAGCGGACGAGGTCATAGGAATGCATCGCCTCGAGTTTAACAGTGCGGCGGGTTGGCAATCCGCGGTTATGGCGGCGAGAGCGGCGTAATGGCGCTACAAAGATCGGCAATCGGTTACGCATTGTCCGGGCCAAAACGGAACTGCTCGATCATCCCAAGTGCTGAAAATTTTTGACGACGCGCGCGCCTACCGCTACAATACAGCTACAACTTAACGCGCTGCTGACAGCGCACCGACATTCCTCAGTAGCTCAATGGCAGAGCATCCGGCTGTTAACCGGAGGGTTGTAGGTTCGAGTCCTACCTGAGGAGCCATTTCTTTCTATCAGTTAGCGCGATAGGTCGGAGCGGCAGTTGCCAGTACCGGGTGAAATACCGGGGACCCTTCCTGAATTTCCGTCCTGCTGATGCTCTCAACTGCACTTCGCAATTCTTCCAAATTGAAGTGACCATACCGGGCCGCCATGCGTACCATCGTGGCCGGAGACCAACCGACAATCTTGGCGACCTTGGCAATTGGCACGCCAGCGTCCAGCATTCGAGATACGGCAGTATGCCGTAGATCGTGAAAGCGACATGCCAACGGTTGGACTTTCTTCTGCGTGGCCCTCGTATCGCCTGCCTGGGGCTCCTGGGGCCGTTCTTCGTCCGGGACGCCCTTCAGGAGCTTGGCTGCCCGGAGCTTGGCTGCTTCCCAAGCCTCTTTGATATCCCCTAGGGGTTTGGTTGGGTCCGTCTGGTATGCCTTGGGTTCGAATTTGTTGCCTGCCGCTCCGTACTTCTCAGCCGGAAATACGTAATGCTCTGGTTCGCGGTTGGGGAAATTGCTGGCCCAAAACGTCAGGGTTGCCACAGCGCGGGGATTCAGGGGAATGATTCGGCCCGTTCCCGATGGGGTCTTGTCCTTCCCGAATTGCACGCAACGATCAGCGAAATTGATGTTGGCCCATTGCAGCGTGCGGATGACGTTGAACCGGGCTCCGGTCTCAATCGCCAGGGTGACAAAGGGCACGAGCGAACGAGAGCGGGATTCCCCGCACGCGTCTAGCAGTGCGCGTTCCTCCTCCGCGGTGATGGCCCGCCCTACGTCATCCCGCGTCGGCAACATGCGCACATCCGGTTGGAGCCGTGCCCATTGCCCGTGCCGCTTCAGGATAGCGCGCAACGTGCCAATCTCAAGGTTCACTGTCTTCGGGGACGCTTCGTCGTTAACCCGCTTCGTCTGGTACCTGCTAATGTCGCGGGCGTCGATGTCCACCACCAGCTTGCGGCCCAATTCGGGGAGCAGGTGCGCCAAGTTGGTTTTCTCGATTACAAGCATCTTGGGCGACCATGCCGTTTTCTTCATGTCCAGCCAATCGTCCGTCGCAACCGAGAGCAACCGGGGCTGCTGGGGTTTGCGGATGCCCGCCGTACCCTCTTCCAACCCCCGCCGGCGCTTGCCCTCGATCTTCAAGGCGAGCGTCTTGCTGCGGGTCCCCGTGGACTCACGGATGCGCTGCGCGTGAAACATGAAATCCATGGTCCACACTTTTGAGCCCTTATAACGATAGATGCTCACGGCTTTTTTCCTTTCGTTGGGGGTTTCAGTTGCCCCTTGTTCACTGCGCGGGTTAAGAATTTGGGGGTGATGTCCGATTCCCGCTCGGAGACGAAAACCTTCCAATCATCGTTTGTGGGGTTCGTGGTCCACTTCTGCATAGCCGCTTGTGCCCGGCGCAGTTTGTCCGCGTGTTCCTTGTCCAGCCTTTCGCGGGTTCGGGCAACGGCAGTAGCAGTGTTTCCGCATCTTCGAGAGCAATAGACCTTCTGCGACGCCCGTTTTTTGAGGTAGTACCGTTTGCAGCGTGCACAGGGACCGGCGAGCTTGTCCCATTCGGGATTCAGAGTCCCGACATGGAAGAGCAACGCGGCGTACCGCTCCGGGCGCATCCGGTCCACCCGCTCCGGCGTCAGTTCGCGTTTCCAAATGTGCTCCCAAGACGGTTGAAGCACCAGATACGCCCTTTGGTTTGTTGACGGCATCCAGCGGGTGACACACACCTCTGCCACGGCCTCTGCCAACTCAGGGTCGCCGTCCATCATTTTTTTCAGGTTGCCGCCGCACCCTTTCAATCTCTCCATTAAGCGGATTAGCGCCTCAGCATACGGCGACGTTCCCCCTCGCGGCTTTTGGTTGAGCGTCTCGACGATGTGGTCCAAGTCCCTTCTATCGAGATGGAAAAACCTTGCTTGCGGAAAAGCTGCCTGAAGGCCAAGAAGGACGGGTTGTTTTCTGGCGCGCCGCACGGATTACTTATAGCACGTAAAATACAAATAAAGCAAGTGAATAACATTGACTCTCAATGGGAGCGAGAGCAGACTGTCTCCATCACGGGAATAGCCCGCAGATACAAGCGGAGGAAACATGCAGCAAGTACGCAAGGGACTCATGACGGTGGAGCAGTTTGCAGAGGCCGTGGGACTGCGGCCCGCAACCGTCCGCCAGAAAGTATGGCGCCGCGAAATCGAGTTCGTTCGCATTGGCCGCGCCATCCGGTTCAAGCCGGAGACCGCCGAAAAACTGATTGATGCTGGCACCGTGCCGGCGCGAGAGGCGCAATGAACACGGCCAGCATCACCGCAGCCCGCAGACGGCCAACCCATCCCACCCACTGCGCCGCGGAGCGGACGGACTCACGCCGGCGGACCTGGCCGCATCGGACCGGGCCGAGGTATTGCGCGCACTGCCTTTGGGAATCGCTGCGAGGCCCCGGATTCGTAACTGTCTTGGCTCTGCTCGTTGCCGGGAAGGGGCGGGGCGAGGAAAACAATCTTGCGGACTCCGGCGCTCCCGGAGTCGCCCGCTGAGAACGGCAAGGGCCGCTAGTGGCCGAAACACTAGCAGCCCCGTACAGCGCGATTGTGTGGCTTCCGTAGCCATCATACGCGCGGTGCGAGCTAAGAAGAAAGAGAACCATGGCAACGGCGCGAGAGATGGTGAGCCAGTCTCAGACAGAGCAAAAACTAGTAGCCGCAGCGGGCCTCATGGACAAAGCCCTTATGCAGTCAACCGGGTTGAAAGAACGAGAGCGCAGGCTCGTCATCAATTGGACTCTTGCGACGCACACGCTGCCCCATGTCCACACGTTCCCGTTGCTCCCATTGGTCGGCAAGATGGGCACGGGAAAGAGTCAGGCGGAGAAGATCATTGGGAGGTTTGCTCACCGATCACGCTCATTCAGCCTTCGAGGAAGAACGCAGCCCGTTATCCGGGATGAACTGGCCGCCTGCTACGAGGGTACCGCGATCATCGAAGAGGCGGACCATGCCTGGAAAGATGGGGACTCGCTCTTTGAGCGGCTGTTGTCGGATCGTTACCAAAGGGCTTCGGCAGAGGCTGGACTGAAGCAAAAACGCGGCGACGATTGGGAATCAGCTACAAAGCTGTACTTCGGAGCGACGGTGCTGCACCGCCGAATCCCCTTCAATGATCCCGCCCTTGATGGCAGAAGCGTTCCCATACGCTTCAGAGCCGACCACAGCCGGACGTACACGGAATACCGCGATGACGATCCGCTCATAGTCGAGGGCTCTGAGTTGCTGCGGGACCTGGTGTTTGAGCCGCCCGCTGTCGAACAGCCCCCGCAAGTGGCGGCACGAATCTTCCATACCTACCGGCTGCTGCTCAGCATGGCAAAGCTGTGCGGTGACGAGGGCTTTCCCGAGGTGATCCGGGACCGCCTGCTGCTCGAAACAGCCGAACTGAAAGAAGCGCAGTCCGCAGAGCCTGACGGGCTCGTGCTGCGGGCGATCCTTGACCAATGGAGCGTCTCTGGTAGTTACGGCTACATCAAAGTCAGCGCCTTGGTGGAGTCGATCCTCAGAAATCACAAAGTGCCGTTCCTGCCGCGTCAGGTTGCTGGGATGGCCCGGCAACTCGGGTTCAACACGAAGAATTCGCACGGCGTCACCGTCGTGGTTCCGACCCCGGCAACTCTGCTGGCAGCGTGCGAAGAATGCGGCTACGAAGACGATGAGGCGATTGCCGAACTGAGGCAACAGGTGCTAGGGACTGAGAACGGGTAGACGAGGTAGACTGTTTCCCGCGTGTGCGTGGGTTTCAGGACACGAGAGTCCGGGTGTAGCCCACATAGAAAAGTGTCTACCTTCTCTACCTTGTCTACCCCTGCCGATTTCAGCGGCTAGTTTGAGATGCTCAACGCCCTAGCGGGCAGGCGTAAAACACGCTCCCTTGGCGCTCTTCGCGAAACTTGGCCCTCTTCCCGCGTGAGAATCCCGAGTGTGGCAAGAATCGGCGCGGCGGGTCGGGATACGCCCGCCGTTCGGTGCGTTCACCTAGCCAATGAATGCAGCATAGCGCATCGAAGGCGCTCCAGGGCTAAAGCCGCTTTAGCATGTCAAGAGAAAATTGGAACTTTTGGTCAAATTCCCCGTTCATATATGTATAGGGCTCAGTCAAACGATTTTGAGCTTGTTCACAGGCGGGCTGTGCTATCCTGATTTTCCCACTGCCTGTTGTGACCGAGGACGCTCTTGAAGAAGCAACTGGAATTCAAGGTCGTTGGAGAAGACCCGCGAGTGTGTGGCGCACCTGTCTTCTCTAACTACGTTGGCATTTCACACGCCGGAAGAGAGGTTCAGTTTGAGTTTATGTTCCTGGACATAAACTTGGTTGCGCAGCAGATTCAGTCTGCCACCGACCCGGCCGTCCAAGAAGCTGAGCCGAAAGTGTTTGAGGCGAAGACGGTTGCGAAGATCGTTGTTCCAAGTTGGGCATTTACCCAACTGCGTGAGCACCTGAATGGGATATTCGAGAAATTAGCGGTGCAAGATGAGCAAGAAGAAACCAGTAAGGAGCGTAAGCATGGCGCTTAGGGCGGCCGGAGTTTTGCGTGTAAGCGCATCCCGCTATGTTTCGGCGGCAGAGCAGGTTTATGGCTTGCCGATCGATGATACTCAACCTGATCCGTTTGCCGCTATCAACCCAAGATGTGCGGGGAAAAAACAACTCTCCGTCCGCCTAGAAGATGCTGAGGACGAGCCGTTCATTGAAACGATGTTGCGCGACGGCGAGATTTCTGGTTACGTCCAACGCCAACGGAACATGGTGGTCATGAAGAAGAGGAAATAACCGTTTGGCAGGCGGGAATGAGTTCTTCGACGGCGCACCACCATCATATCTGCAGCAAGGGGACATCCTGCAGGGTGTCCCTATTCTTTTGACTCCGCCTAGCGAAGAACTTGTTATCCTGCGCACTCCCGGCACTAGAACCCACTTGCAAGATCTGGCCCCCGGCGGCGTGGAGGCGGTGCGGGAAGCAGTACTTGCAGATGCATTCGATCAGCCCGAATATGTGGCGGTCTCCGCGCTTCGATCCCCCGCAATGATAATGACGCAGACCTGCGACCTCGACAAGAAAGACGAATATATTATCTGTCAATTGGAGCCAGTTGAAGGTTCAAAGATTGACACGGGAAATCTGCGGGCAGGAAAGTATGCGACGTTATTCAATATTCCAGAAAACGATTATCTCGCAGAAATGTACATTGACGTGACCGACCTTCGCCCCGTCCGGCGTGAAGCGATACTGCTAAAGAATCGTATCCTGGCTCTTTCAGCAGAGCAGCAGTTAGAACTATCGCGAAAACTCAGCCGGGCCTTGGGTAGAGAGTGGGGATATGCGCCGGGAGATTTAGCGCCCCAAGAAGGCAAGTACCGTTGTCTTTGGTGTGCAAAGTTTGATGTACAAATAACAGAAATTACCGTTGCGAAAGACGAAGCGCTTCCCGAATGTGAGACATGCAAGCAGAGTCGGAAGCGGGCGCAATGGTACCCATTGCTGCCCCTAAAAAAGAGGCTATGATTTGGGGTGTTTATCCCATCGCGCCCTGGCTGCCTCTCGCGCGACCTTTTTTCGTTTTGCGGGAGTCATTGTATCGAGACGGCGCTTACCGCCAATGCGACCGCCCTTGCTGCCGATCTTGGCCATGTACTCGGAGATGTCCGAGGGGACGTTGCGAGCCTGTAGGCTGGTTTCCGGCTCAGCAATCGGCTCTTCTGACGTTGATTGATCTACGATCCACTTGGCGAGTTGGTTTGGGTCGCGTGGCCGCTTGCCCTTGCCGATTGTCATAGAAGTCTCGCTCTCACCGAGCCACGTATTTCCACGCCACGACGACGATAAAAACGATTATCCCGACCGCGTATGCCCAGGCTCTCCCTTTTTGGAGTTTTTCGTGATCTATCATGGAAGCACCTCGCAAGTTGCATCTACTATGCCACAGGTGGGATGCTAAAGCGAGGCTGTGGAAAACGAAACTGACCCACTACGTGTGCCGCGAGCACACCAACTGCATAGGAGGTGTGGAGCTGCAAGAGA
>ODAK010003533.1_pt1 | contig 16163 bp, 18 predicted proteins | sample 1539591 | NCBI WGS metagenome assembly ODAK01 (sample SAMEA3539303, study PRJEB22396) | soil metagenome | biome: tundra; feature: field; material: soil | place: USA | collected 2010-05 | depth 0.15 m
CCCGGTGGTCTCGGCGATCATCTGCCACATCCGCCCGAAGCTGTCGCGCACCGCGTCGCGGCCCTCGGGGTCGCCGCAGGCCGCGAAGCCCTGGAGCTGCAACAGCAGCGAGGTGCGATCGGCCAGTATCTCGTTGTACTGCGCACCCATCCGGCCCAGCGCATCGAGCCCGGTCTCGGATGCCGCCGCGTCGCGCATGCCCTCGGTCATGCGGTCGAACGCCCCGACCATCACCTCTAGGAACAGGGCCTTCTTGGTCCCGAACATCCTGAAGATGTACGCCTGGGTGATCTCGGCACTTCGTGCGATCGCCTCGGTTGACGCCCCGTGAAGTCCATGACTCGCGAACTCGCCCGCGGCGATCCCCAACACCTGGGATCGCCGTTCAATTCCGCTCATACGTACGGCCACCGTGATCAGATTACTAGTTACTAACTAAGAATAATGACGTGTAATCTTGGTGCAGTGGGCGATGACACCTGGGCCGGTCTGGCTGACAAATTTGTCGATGAAGCGTATGCCTCGGTGAAGGGGTACGTGCGCACCCATGTGTTGCACCAGCAGCTGCTCGAGCATTTACCAGCGCCGCCAGCGCCAGTGCTCGATGTCGGCGGCGGCGCGGGCCATCAATCGTTTCCGCTGGCCCAAGCCGGCTACGAGGTGACATTGCTTGACCCGTCGCCGGCGATGCTGGACAAAGCACAACAGCGACTCCAGCGACTACCTGCTGAGGCCCAGCGACGGGTGACGCTCTTGCAGGCCGACGGCGAGAACGCCGACGAGGCGGTGAACGGCCGACGCTTCGCCGCCGTGTTGTGCCATGGCGTGCTCGGGTACCTCGAGCAGCCGGAGCCGTTGGTCACTCAGCTGTGCCGGTGCGCCGCTGCCGGTGGCGTGGTCTCGATCATGACGGGCAACGCCAAGACCCTCGCGGTGCGCCCTGCCTTGGAACGGCGGTGGGATGACGCCCTGGCGGCGTTTGACGCCACCCGCGAGATTGGGGTGCTGGGAGTGCCGGGCCGGGCCGACACGGTGGAGGACCTCAGCGAGCTCATGTCGAGCCGGGACGTGGAGCCACTGCGCTGGTACGGGGTGTGGCTGTTTGTCGACTGGCTCGAGTTCAGTGGAGCCGAGTTGGACCCCAGCGATGCACAGCAGGTAGCGGCGACGGCCGCGGTCGAACTCGAAGCCAGCCGACGTGACCCCTACCGTCAACTCAGTCGCGTCTTTCATCTCGTGGGGCGCAAAGGTCTGCGTTGACGGTGCAATCGCGTCGGCCGTCGAAGAAGTCTTTGCGGGTGAAATCGACTCCTACGCAGAACTGGCCGCATTGTTCGCGCTGAAGATCAGACCCAGATCAGTCTCAGAGGCACGGGCGGTGCGGGTCGCCCAAGAAGAGTTGGACCGCCTTGTCATGTTCCCGTCGAAGGGCCCGCTCTTGGTGTCTCTCGTCGAGGGGATCATCAAGAACCTGGTCCACTGGGCAATGGCCGCGTCTTAACGTTCTCCGGACAGGTCGTTTCGAGACGATCAGATTCTCCACCTTCTGGCAGAATGACACGACAGAGCGGAAGGAGACACCCGTTATGGCGACCGACCTTGTAGAAATGGAACAGATTGCAGGGCAAGTTCGGGCTGCGCTCCAGACGGCTGATCTGACCGGCTATCGGGAACTGCTCGATCCGAACGTCACGTGGGGAGCGCCGGACGACATGAATTCCGGTTGCCGGAACCGGGACCAAGTGCTCGCCTGGTATCGCCGTGGCCGGGCCAAGGGAGTACGGGCCGATGTCGTCGAGACGGTGGTGCGCAACGACAAGATCCTTGTCGGCCTCAGTATCTTCGATGAAGCATCATCTGAATCCGACAGCCAGACGAATCGCTGGCAGATTCTCACGGTGCGGAGTGGGTTGATCGTCGATATCCGAGGTTTCGACGAGCGGGACGCCGCAATCTCCCGCATGGAATAAGTCGCCCATAATTGCTCTCGGTGGCACTATGGCGAGCAGCCTGTCAATGACCCCGGTATCCGTCATGGAGGTGGACGCGAACTCATCGACGGCGGAGAGGTGATGCAAGGCCACACCGTCTTCGTCACCACCGTCAAGGGTACGAACGTCGAGGTCAGCCTGCACGGAATACCCGCCTTGAACAGAAGGCTCCTCGTGCGGATTACCGCAGACATGGTGCCCAGCAAGTGACGTTCGCACCATTAGTCCCCAAGCCCGCCAAGGTGGGATGGTGGTCGCCCGGTCACATCAACTGGCAAACCACTGTCACACGCTGCGTGTGGCCAGCCCTGACCACAACGTGTTTCAACGCATCACAGGCCATTTCACCGGACCCGCTGTGGACCATCGGACTGTGGCCGACCGCGGTGTACGTTCCGGCCGGCAGGTGAACCACCACAGCGCCCGACGCGCCTACACGCACCGACACATGGGCACCCTTTGCATCGCTAAAGACCACGTAGCCGGGCAATCGATGGGGCTGATAACCCGGGGGACCTCCGGAGGTTTCGAATATGCCGGTGACTGTCCCCGACCCTGCAGGCGAAGAGCAGCTGCTCAGGGCCACTACACCGACTGCCAGGAGGACAAGTGGCCATCGCTCCACTCTTCGTTTCGACAGCATTGATCAACCATGACGCACATCAGCCCCAATCGGTTCGTTCGGTCGCAAGAAAGGCTCGCTACGGCTCGACCACTTCTCCACCCCATTCCGCGGGATCCAGATCAGCAAGCGTCTCGGTGAACGTCCACTGGTGGCCCGCTGGGTCCTCGGCGTTGTACTGGCGCTCTCCAAAGGGCATATCGGTCGGTTCCATGAGTATGCGAGCTCCACCCGCACGGGCTCGTTCGCAGTGCGCGCGGGCGTCCTCCACGCGCGCCATGACGGAATGGGTGACCTCGCCCGGGCGTGGGGGGCGACGGTCACCTCGCACGTCGGCCACAATCACCGCACCGTCGCCGAAACGGAGTTGTGATCGGTGGTTGTCCCCGATCCGCACCCGCTCGACAAATCCGAAGACGTCAGTGAGCCAGGCCACGGCGGCTCGGACATCGGGATAGATCAGTACGGGGATAACGGTCGCATCCGGTACAGACCGGTTCTTTCTCAACGAGGCCCTCCTCAGTCTGTCTGACCAGGTCGAACGTATCCCCCCTATCCCGCGGTGCGGAAGTTGTCGGCGGGTCGCCATTGACGGGCGAGATCCGCGGCCGGAGCCGCTCACAGAACCTTGTGATCGCGCGAGTATTGGTGTGTGACGACCATCGGTGGGAGCCGGAGCCGATTCCTTCCCCACGGGTATCCCAACCCGGTGACCCCGGACGCCTCGGAAGGGCCCGGAATCCAAGTTGCCTGATCAGGCCGATCGTGCCTTGGACAACTCTGCACTCGACTGGGCGGGCGAGCGCCTGCAGAAGGTTTTGGCTCGGGCCGGACAGGGATCGCGCCGCGTCTGTGAAGAACTGATCGCGGACGGGCGTGTCACCGTGGACGGGAAGGTGGCCGTGCTGGGCCGCCGGGTCGATGTGCACACGGCACGGGTCGAGGTGGACGGCATCCTGCTCCCGGTTGCGCCCGACCTCGTCTACTACCTCTTGAACAAGCCGGCCGGGGTCATCACGACATCCGCCGATCCGCAGGGACGGCCGACCGTGGTCGACCTGGTGCCCTCCGAACCCCGTGTCTTCTCGGTCGGGAGATTGGACCTCGACACCGAAGGGCTCTTGATCTTGACCAATGACGGTGCGCTGGCCCAGCTGCTGACGCACCCGTCGCACGGGGTGGACAAGGAGTACGTGGCCGAGGTCGAGAACGGCACACCGTCTCCGGGTGCCTTGCGCCAACTGCGCCAGGGCATCGAGCTCGAGGACGGGCGCACGGCGCCGGCGGCCGTGGGCGTGCTGTCACCGGGGGTCCTTCGCCTCGTCATCCACGAAGGCAAGAACCGGCAGGTGCGCCGCATGTGCGATGCCATCGGCCATCCGGTGCGCCGCCTGGTGCGCACGCGCATCGGCACGCTGCGCGACACCGGGCTCGCCCCAGGCCACTGGAGGGAGCTGACCGGAGCCGAGGTGCGCGCCCTGGCCGCAGCCGCCGGACGCCAGTCCTAAGCGTTCGTCGCCAGCCTCTTCGGCACGCAGTACGGCTTGTCGCCGTTCAGGGTCACGAACTTCCCGTTCTTGATCCCCATGTCGAAGAAGCAGGGATTGTCGGCGGGCTGCCCCTTGTGGAAGGTGATCGGTGCCGTGAGCCCGTCGAGGGTGGTGCCCTTGAGGGCGTAGAGGCCACGGATGATCTGGGCCGGGGTCGGGTTCGCACTCAGGTTGGCGGCACCCGCCGCCAGTTGGAACAGGACGCCGGCGGCCCACGACTGCACGACCACCTCGCCGAAGTTCGGCCCCGTCGTCACGCCAGGTGCATATTTGGCCAGGGCGTCGTACATGGGCTTGGTCGCCGCGTTGTGCACGAACCACGGGATGTCGGCTTGCACGTCGAGGTTCCCGTTCATGGAAGGGACACCGAGCCATGCGATGGCGACCGAGCCGTCGCCGCTGAGCTCGATCGGGCTGTAGCCCTGGGTGGCGCAGTTCTGGGCCACCTTGGTCACGATCGCCGACGCATCGGCTACGGAAATGGCCTGGGCCCCGGACTGCTTGGCGGCGAGGCACTGCGCCGAGTAGTTGGGGGCGGCGAATCCGATGCCGGCCGAGAAGACCAGCTTCAGGCCGAGCTTGGGCAGGAGCGTCCGGGTCGTGCCGACCGACTGCTGGCAGATGGCCACCTCCACGCAGTAGAGGATGGCCTCGGTCTTGATGCCGGCCTTCTTGGCCTCTACCGCGTTCGCTCCACCGTCGTAGTTGATGGTGCCGCCAGGGGGGAAGAAGTCCGGGTTCTGGTAGCCGGTGTTGGCCTCGGTGGCCCCGAAGACGGGGACCTTCTGCGTCTTGATGTAGCTGGCCCATACCGTGTCCTCGTCACTGTTGTCGAAGATGGCGATGACGTGGTTCTGCTGGACCAGGGCCTCTGCGTCGGCCTGCGAGGTGGACGGGTTGTACCCGTCGTCCTTGACGACGATCTGCACCTTGTGCCCGTCTATCCCGCCCTTGGCATTGACCGACGAGGCCCACGCATTGACGACATCGGTGGTCTGGGAGATCGTCGAGGCCTCGGGGCCGGTGCAACTGCAGAGGTCGCCGATGACCAACGGCGCCTTGCTCGACGCCGCGCCGGCCGGTTGGCTCACGGCACCCGTGACCAACGTCAAGCCCGCCGCCAGAGCCATCGCACAAAGAATGCGACCCCCCAGCAGACCGTTGCGCATGGCAGCAACTCTCATCTGTACGACCCCCCTTACAGCATCCAGCCGGTGACCACCTTGGTGCGCTGGAGCTTCTCGCGGGTAGGACGCTACACCCCTGGCCCGACCATCTGCAGGTGTCTCAGCCGTGCTTCAGGCACGGGCGCTCCGGCGCACGCCGGCACCGGCTCGGTCCCCGACCCTCCAGCAGTAGAGTGAGCGGCCATGTCTGCACCTCTCATGGTCCGGGGTCTGCGCGGGGCCACCACTGTCGATGAAGACAGCGTGGAGCAGGTGACGCAGCGGTCGCAGGAGCTGATCTTGCGCCTGATGGAGCGCAATGACCTGGCCGAGGACGACATCGTCAGCGTGCTGTTCACCGCGACGGCCGATGTGACCAGCATCTTCCCGGCCACCGCCATCAGGGAGATCGGGTTCGGGGCGGTGCCGCTCCTGTGCGCGGCGGAGATTGCCGTACTGGGCGCCATGCCCCTGTGCATTCGCGTCCTCCTCCATGTCCATACCACCAAGACCAGGGACGAAATCCACCACGTCTATCTCCACGGTGCCCAAGGGCTCCGCGATGACCTCCCGGGCTGACGGCGGGGCGCGCCCGCGGGCGCTCGTCGTGGGGACTGGCCTCATCGGTGGCTCCATAGCCCTCTCCCTCCGTCAGCGTGGTTGGCACGTCGCCGGACTCGACGCTGACGCCGACGCCCTCGCCGAGGCCCTCGACACCGGGGTCATCGACCAGGCCGGTGACGACCTCGAGGCCCAGATCGTCTTCATCGCCACACCGGCGGCGGCCGTGGCCGAGGAGGTCGGCCGGATCCTGGCCACGCCGGGGCGCCGGCACGATGTGGTCGTCACCGACGTCAGCGGGGTCAAGACGGCCATCGTCGAGGCCGCCGATCATCCCCGGTTCATCGGCGGGCACCCCATGGCCGGATCGGAGCAGATCGGCCTGCGCGGAGCCGCCCCCGACCTTTTCGAAGGCGCGGTGTGGGTGCTGACGCCGACCAGTGCGACCGACCTCGACGCGTTCGACCGCCTTCAGGGCGTTGTGACCGAGCTCGGCGCCGACGTGCTCGTCCTCACTCCCGATGACCACGACCGCCTCGTGGCCGTGGTCTCCCACGTGCCCCACCTGGTGGCCGCCACCCTCATGAACGCCGCCACGGTGGGGGCCGAACAGAATGGGGCACTGCTCCGGTTGGCCGCCGGGGGCTTCCGGGACATGACCCGCGTGGCGGCTGGACATCCCGGCATCTGGCCCGACATCTGCTCGGAGAACGCGGGTCCCATCGTCGAGGCACTCGAGGCGCTGTTGGCCGAGCTCACCGTCATGCGCGATCGGGTGGCCGGCAACGATCGCGCCGCGATCTTGGGGGTACTGCAGCGGGCCAGCCACGCCCGGCGCAACCTTCCGGCCCGCATCGTCCGCCCCGACAACCTGTCCGAGCTCCGTATACCGGTGCCCGACCGCCACGGCGTGTTGGCCGAGATCACGTCATTGGCCGCCGACGGGGGAATCAGCATTTACGACATAGAGATCGCGCACTCCGCCGAGGGCCCGCGCGGCGTCCTCATCCTGGTCGTCGACGCGGCGGAGGCCGAACGCCTGCGTGACGCCATCGAGGCCCAGGGCTACCACTGCCGCGCCGAGAAGCTCTCGTGACGGCGCCGCGGATCCTCGTGGTGAACGGTGGGGTTCCCTGCCGGGGTTCGGTGCGCACGCCAGGGGAGAAATCCATCTCACACCGCGCGGTCCTGTTCGCCGCTCTCGCCGAGGGCACCTCGGTGATCTACGGCTTGTCCGACGGGGCCGACGTGGCGGCGTCGCTGGCCGCGGTCGAGGCCATGGGTGTCCGCATCGAACGGGCAGCCGATGGCGGCGTGACGTTGCACGGGGGGCGAAGCCTGCTCCACCAGCCTCGGACCCCCCTCGATTGCGGCAACTCGGGCACCTCCATGCGGTTACTGGCCGGCCTGGTGGCCGGGTTCGACTGGGAGACCGTGTTGATCGGCGATACATCGCTCAGCGCCCGGCCCATGGACCGGGTGGCGGAGCCGCTCGAGTTGATGGGGGCGTCCGTGGAGGGGTCGGGTCCGGCGTGCCGGCCTCCGCTGCGCGTGAAGGGCGGGGCCCTGCACGGGATCGACTGGACGACCAAGGTGGCCAGTGCCCAGGTGAAGTCCGCCATTTTGCTGGCCGGCCTCTCGGCCGAAGGGCCGACCGTGGTGCGGGAGCGGGTCACGACGCGTGCCCACACCGAGGAGATGCTGGTCGAAGCGGGGGTGGACCTCACCGTCGAACCGTGGGGCGAGGGGCGCATCGTCACGATCCACCCGTCGGCCCTCCGCCCGGTATCGCCCCGCATCGTGCCGGGCGATCCTTCCGCTTCGGCCTTCTTCGTGGTCGCCGGGTGCGTGGTGCCAGGGAGCAGCGTGGAAGTCGGGGGGATCTATCAGGGTCCGGCCCGGCTGGGGTACGTCTCGGTGCTCCAGCGCATGGGGGCACAGGTCACGGTGACCCCTGCCCCCGACCGGACCGCGACCATCCGGGCGTCGGCCAAGGAAGCTGGCGCCCCACCGCTCCAGGCCACCACCGTGGCCGCGGCGGAGATCCCGTCGCTCGACGAGATCCCGGCTCTGGCGGTGGCCGCTGCGGTCGCCGAGGGGACGACCGTCTTCACCGATGTGGGGGAGTTGCGGGTCAAGGAAGTGGATCGCCTGCAGGCCGTGATCGAGATGGTGACCGCTTTCGGGGCCGCCGCCCACGCCGAGGGCGACACGTTGTCGATCACCGGGGTCGGTCCCGCCTCACTCCGCCCGGCCCGATTCGACAGCCGAGGCGATCACCGCATGGCCATGGCGGCAGCCGTCGCCGCCCTGGCCGCCACCCCCGGCGGGCGCAGCCTGATCACCGGGTTCGGCGCCGTCGAGACGAGCTATCCGGGTTTTGCCGACGACCTCGGCCGTCTGACGGGCAACGAGCCTCCGGCTCCCCGGGCCCTCCTCATCGCGATCGACGGCCCGGCCGGAGCGGGAAAGTCGACGGTTTCGCGCGCCGTGGCGGCAGAGCTGGGACTCGACCTTCTCGATACGGGAGCCATGTACCGCGCCGTAGCCGCCGTGGCCCTGGCCCGTTACATTGCTCCGGATGATCACAACGCCGTCGCTGCCTTGGCGGCCACGGCGCAGATCGTCGTCGGCCCGCGGGTGGTCATCGACGGCCAGGATGTGACGGACGTCATCCGTTCGCCCGAAGTGGGTCAGGCCGTCTCGGTGGTGGCGGCCAACGCCGAGGTGCGCTCGCATCTGGTCCGCCTCCAGCGGGCCTGGGCCGCGGCAAAGGGTGGAGGAGTGGTTGAGGGTCGAGACATTGGCGCCGTCGTATTCCCTAAAGCTGAGGTAAAGGTTTACCTTACGGCTTCCCCCGAGGAACGGGCTCGCCGGCGCCACGACGAGTCGGCGGCCGGGGTGGCACGGCGGGACCGTATCGACTCGACCCGGGCCGCCTCACCCCTGACCCGGGCCGACGACGCGCACCTCCTCGATACGACCGGGCGCACCGTGCAAGATGTAGTCGAGGAGGTGTTGTCGTGGCTGTGAGCACACCCGGGCCCGGAACCGGCCCCGAGCCCCAGGTCCCTTCATCTCGCCCGGCGCCCGGTCGCCACCAGGAGTTCGCCATTGAGCCGACCCGCAAGATCGGGTACCGCGTCATGCGCCGCATCTTCACCGCCCTGCTCGAGCTGTGGTTCCGGCCCAAGGTGGTGGGCAAGGAGCACGTGCCGGCCACCGGGCCGGTGATCCTGGCGCCTGTCCACCGTTCCTTCGCCGACTTCGGGTTCACGGCCTTGTGCACGAGGCGTAAGTTGTTCTTCATGGCCAAGGACTCGCTGTGGGAGCACAAGGCGCTGGGAAATTTGCTCCTCTACCTGGGCGTCTTCCCCGTCCACCGGGAGTCGGCCGACCGCGAGGCCTTGCAGCGGGCCGAAGAGATCCTCAACCTGGGCCAGTGCCTGGTGCTCTTCCCCGAAGGCACCCGCCGCGAAGGGCCGGTCATCGAGGATCTGATGGAGGGTGCCGCCTTCCTCTCCGCCCGCACCGGCGCCCCGATCGTGCCCATCGGCATCGGTGGCTCGGACCTGTCCATGCCCAAGGGGAGTGCCATCCCCAGGCCCTTCACCATTCAGGTCGTGATCGGGCCTGCCATACCCCCGCCGGCCCGTACCGGGGGTGGGCGGGTCTCGCGTTCTGCCGTGCACGCCGCCAGTGAGGAATTGGTCGGGAAGCTGCAGGCGGTCTACGACGAGTCCAAGGCCAAGACGGGGCGGTACTGAGCCGTGTGCGGGATTGTGGGATGCGTGGGGTACCGGGACGCCGTGCCCATGGTGCTCGACGGCCTGGCCCGCCTCGAATACCGCGGCTATGACTCCGCCGGTATGGCGGTCATCGACGACGGCACCCTCAGGATCCACAAGGTCAAGGGCAAGATCAGCCACCTGCGCGCCACGACCCCCTCCGACTTCTCCGGAACCCTCTGCATCGGCCACACCCGGTGGGCCACCCACGGTGTACCGAACGCGGTCAATGCCCACCCGCACACGGACCCGAGTGGGCGCATCGCCCTGGTGCACAACGGGATCATCGACAACGCCCAGGCCATCAAGGACTCGCTGCTGGCGCAAGGGCACGTCTTCCGCTCCGATACCGACAGTGAGGTCCTGGCCCACCTGATCGCCCTCTCCCGCGCCCCGGAATTGGTCGAGGCGGTGCGGGAAGCCCTGGGGGCGATAGAGGGCACCTACGGCATCGCCGTCATCGACCTGGAGAACCCGACGCAGATTGTGGCGGCACGCAACGGCAGCCCGGTGGTGATCGGCATCGGGGAGAACGAGCACTTCGTGGCGTCGGACGTCGGCGCGCTCATCCGTTATACCCAGCAGATCGCCTACCTCGACGACGGGGAGATCGCCGTCCTCGAACGGGACCAGTTCCGCACCCTCAGCATCGAGGGTACGGAGCGCACCAAGGGTGTCGAGACCGTGGACTGGAGCGCCGGCACCTACGAGAAGGGCGAGCACGAGCACTACCTGCGCAAGGAGATCTTCGAACAACCCGATGCCGTGCGCCGCACGCTCTCAGGCCGGCTCGAGCCGCGTTTCGCCACGGCCCACCTCGGCGGCATCGAGCTCAGTGCCCAGGAGATCCTCCGTACCCGGCGCGTGCAGGTTCTCGGCTGCGGCTCCGCGTACTACGCCGGCCTGGCGGGGGCCCAGCTGATCGAGCGCATCGCGCGGATCCCGGCCGACGCCGAGCCCGCCTCGGAGTTCCGCTATCGCAACCCGATCATTGAGGCGGACACCGTCTATGTCGCCGTGAGCCAATCGGGCGAGACCCTCGACACGCTGCGCGCCGTGCAGGAGATCCGCCGCAAGGGCGGAACGGTGTTGGGCATCGTCAACGTGGTGGGGTCGAGCATCGCCCGGGCCTGCGGTCGAGGGATCTACCTGCACGCCGGACCCGAGATCTCGGTTACCTCCACCAAGTCATTCACCTCCACCGTGACCGCATTCACGCTCCTTGCCCTCCACCTCGGGCGCATCCGCGATCTGGGACAGGGCGACGGGGGGCGATTGATCGCATCCCTCGAGGCGCTCCCGGCGGCGTTACACACTGCGTTGGAGACCGAAGGTCAGGCCCGCGAGGTGGCGGCGCGCTACCGGGAGATGACCAGCGCCTTCTTCGTGGGCCGGGTGCGGGGATTCCCCGTCGCCGCCGAGGCGGCCCAGAAGATGAAGGAGGTCTCGTACATTCACGCCGAGGCCTACCCGGCCTCCGAGCTCAAGCATGGACCGTTGGCGCTCATCTGCCCGGAGCTCCCGACGTTCGTGATCATCCCCGACGACGAGCTCTTCGACAAGAATGTCGCCACCATCCGAGAGATCCAATCCCGCGGCGGGCCCGTGATCGCCATCGGCCATTCGAGCGCCCTGTACGACCTGACCGGTGAGGCGATTCTGGTGCCGAAGCTCGAACCGGAGATCGATCCGATGGTGTTGAACGTCCCGCTGCAACTGCTGGCGTACCACGCCGCGCTCCTGCGCGACGTGGACATCGATCAGCCGCGGAACCTGGCCAAGAGCGTGACGGTCGAATGACCCAGCGGTCTCAGCGAGTGGTGAACCCCGCATCGACGGGCAGCGTCACGCCGGTCACGTAGCGGGCGGCGTCGGAGACCAGCCACAGCACGGCGTTGGAGATATCGATCGGTTCGACCATCTCCACCGGTAGGAGATTCTTGAGCGTCTCCACTCCTGTCGCCGCCCTGGCCGCCAGCATGCGCTGTATCGCCTCGTTCACGATCATCGGCGTGTTCACCCCGGTGGGGTGGACGGTGTTGACCCGGATGGAGTGCGGTGCCAGCGACTTGGCGAACGCGCGCATGAGGCCCACCACCCCGTGCTTGGCCGCGGTGTAGCTCTCGAACGCCACCCCCTCGCTGCCGTCGATCGCCTTGAGGCCGGCCGTCGACGACGTCAGGACGATGGCGCCACCCTGCCCCCGTTCGATCATGTGGGGAATGGCGAGGCGAACCGTGCGCCACACCCCGCCGAGGTCGGTGTCGACCACCTGGCGCCAGGTCTCTTCCTCGTCCACCCCGGTGTCGCCGTTCGACGTGAGGATCCCGGCGTTGGCCAGCACGATGTCCACATGGCCGAACTCGGCCAGACCCGCATCGAGACCCGCCTGCAACTCGGCCCGATCGCGCACATCGGCCTGGTTGGCCACGATCCTGCGGTCCAGTGCCTCGACGAGCCGAACGGTCTCCTCCAGGTCCTCCGGCGTGGACATCGGATACTCGACGGCGGACATCTGCCGGCAGATGTCGACGGCAATGATGTCAGCGCCCTCTTCGGCCAGCCGCACCGCGTGGCTGCGGCCCTGACCCCGCGCCGCACCGGTGATGAACGCAACTTTTCCTTCCAGGCTGCCCATTGCTCTCCCCGCTCCGACGGTGGCGTACCCGAGCCGTCGGGAGCGGACGGTACAAAGCGCCCCCTGTTTTGTCAATCGGCTCACCTTGAAGGCTGGCCACCCCGATGCGGATGAGGTGATCGCCGAGCTCGAAGCCGACGCGTCGCTGACGCCCGGACTCAACTGGTACCGGGCCAACATCCCGCCTGAGTCCTATATCGCCCCCCCGATCGCCCTCCCGCCCATCGCGGCACCCACCATGGGCGTGTGGAGCAGCGGCGACATTGCGCTCACGGAAGGGCAGATGACACGGTCGGCTGGGCATGTCTCGGGCCCATGGCGCTACGAGCGCCTCGATGGTCCGGGCCACTGGATGCAGCTGGAGGCCCCGGGTGAGGTCAACCGCCTGCTCATCGAATTCCTGCCGGCCTGACGGTATCCGGCCCAGCCCTGTTGTCTCGGTGGCTGACGCAATGCTTCTGACGACCATCCGGAGGGCGCGCCGGGAGTTGGCCGACCACGGCCCACGGCGCACGAGAGCTGCGGGTGACTTCGCATGCGTCGCACTGCCGGAGTCGGATTGTGATGCGCTTCGTGACCTGTTGATCGCGGAACAAGTTCGGGTCGTCGTTGAGATCGGTCTCGCCTACGGCAGTTCCGCCCTGGCGATCGGAGAAGCCCTCGTATCGCTCGGCGCCCCGGAGGCGAAGCATCTGATCATCGACGCATACCAGGCGCGGTTCCAGGACACCGGCTGGGAGGCGATCGCCGCGGCAGGCCTCGCGACGCTCTGCACGCTGCTGAAGGAGCGATCCCAGTTGGCGCTGCCGCGCCTGGTGTCCGAGGACATGGTGGCCGATACTGCGTTCGTGGACGGCAGTCATGTCTTTCACAACGTCTTCGTGGACCTTTACTTCCTGCGAGAGCTCGTTCGCCCCGGAGGGCTGATCGTGTTGGACGACTGCCAATGGCCATCGGTGCTCACCGCGGTTCGCTATTTCGAGGTCAATGCGGGCTGGCAGCAACAACCCATTGACGGGCCAACCCGATTGCGTTCGTTTCGGCTGCCCCGCCCCCGCGTCGAACCGAGCTTCGAGACGTTCAGGCCGTTTTGGAATTCGTAGCGCGCCCGTCTGGGTAGGCCGTGCGACCTGATGGTGAGGATTGGCCGCGACAGAATCGGGGAACAATTCACCCTATGTCAATTGATCACGTGCTTGCAGTCGTCCCCGTCACCGACATCGAGAAGGCACGGCAGTGGTACGAGGTACTCCTTGGGCGCACCGAAGATAACCACCCGATGGACACACTGGTTGAGTGGAGAGTGACTGAATCGGGCTGGCTGCAGGTGTTTTACGATCCCGAACGAGCAGGTTCGACGCTTCTGAACTTCGCCGTCGGGGACCTGGAAGCGCATGCCGCTGAACTCGCGGCAAGGGGCGTGGCTCTCGACGAGATCCAGCAGGCGAACAAGGGTGTCAGGACTGCCAGCGTCACTGACCCCGATGGCAACCGAATCACCTTCATCGGAGGCTTCCGGGTTGTCTACTGAGCGCCGAACACCGTTGGGAATCGGCGCGTCGCGATAGGGGGACCTCCGGGGCAGACCTCGACTAGGGAAGCACGTCGATGTCTACCGAGCGCATGCCGCTCGGGGATGCCTCGGCCAAAGAGGCGACGGCGTTAGTGAACCCGGCGAACTCCTCGGGATGAGTGCGGGGGGCGAAGTGACCGGCGCCCGGGATCTCATGCAGCCTGGCATTCGGGAGGTGCGCGACCAGCCAGTTGGCGCCTTTGGAATGGTGAGCCACTGTGTCCGTTCCGTAGCCGACGAGGGCCGGTACGAGCACGTCTTCGAAATTGAATGGAGCGTCGAGCTCTGAGGCCATGTCAATCTGGAATGCGGCTCCCTCAGCGCGGCGCTCCGCCTGCACCTCGTTTGAGAAGCTGTCCCATACCTGGTCGCCGAGCAGCCTTCGGTACATGGCCTCGATTTCATCGGCTGGCTCGTCCGACGTGGCGATCTTGACGATGTAGGCATACATGTCCTCTGGCCACCAACTGACCCATGGGATGGGTGGCTCCCACAATCCGATTGCTGCAAAGGCACTCGGCCGGACTGACGCGGCGAGCATCGTGGGGTTTGAACCGAAACTGTGGGCGACCACGACAGGAGGAACATGGCAGCCGTCGAGGATGGCCAACAGATCGTTGGCATGGTCCATCATCGACCCGGCGGGTGGGGCATAGAGCGATCGGCCGTAGCCCCGCCGGTCGTAGATCACCACATGGCTATTGGCAAGATATGACAGCACGCCCCGGAAACTGGACGAGCGGTCCGGTGCTCCGTGGACGAGGACGAATGCCGGAGCGGTCTTCGGACCCAGGTGCTCGACATACATGTTTGACCGCTCCATTGGAGCATCGTAGTCATGCCGGGACAGCACCGACGTTGGCCACAACGATCATGTGACGGAGCAGAGGCAGCGCGAGCTGTTCTGTCCCCGTCAGGCCGGAACGGCGGCCGGGTTTCTGGAGGGAAAGGGGCTGAGTGTCCTCGGATCGCTGTCCAACCCATTCCGAGGGTGTCGCTGGGTCACCGTTCGGAGAGCGAATGTCCGCCACACCCGGAACCACTCATGAGGTCATCGCATCATGCTCGTTCTGCGGTAAAGCCAACACGGAGGTGAAGACGCTCGTCGCCGGACCAGGAGTCTTCATCTGCAACGAGTGCGTCGACCTATCGGTCACTATCGTTGCCGCCAACGCCGATCTCACGGCAGATGAGTCAGCGCGTCTGCGAGCGCTGGCGCTGGACCGCACGGTCCCAGAAATCATGGACATGCTTCCGGGTCTGGCTCGGAGCGTCGCTCGTTCTGAGGCGGAGTTAGCTCGCTGGGTCGGACGCTTGCGCGACAAAGAAACCGACTGGCAGCAGATCGCCGACGTTCTGGGAACCAGCGCCGACGATGCTCGGCAGCGTTTCGATCTAGCGCAGCCCGCGTAGCCCTGGGCTCTGGTGCCGGTGTTCGGTGCGCCGACCCTACATGCATTGGATCGCGGCGCGTCGTGGGCCCGATTCCCAACTCCTGACACTCATCGCAGAGGGCGTCTGGCGGTGGGTTAGCGTCGGCACACCGCGAAGGAAAGGATGCAGTGTTGGTATGACCGCTATGGCCACGATTGAGCATTTCCACGCCTTGACCGCGGACCCCGATGCGGTCTACACGATCATCGAGCGTGATGGGGCGGTAATTCTCGAGGGGCTGCTGAGCACTGATGTCGTCGCCCGGGTCAACGACGAAGTCGGGGCCGTCCTCGACGAGGCTGATCCCGACGCGGAACTGTTCAACCCGATCATGAAGGCGTTCCACGGTCCGTACACGAAGCAGGTCACGGGCGCCTGTGCCATCTCGCCGACGTTCGCCACCGAGGTGATGTGTCACCCCCTCCTCTTGGACCTCTGCGACCGCATCTTGCTTCCGTCGTGCGCGCGTTACCAGCTCAACCTGGGCCACCTTCTCCAGCGCGGACCAGGGGCAGACGAGCAGTTGCTCCACCGCGATGAGGCGGTGTGGAGCGACGTGCCAAGGCCAGCGCCTGAGCTGCAGCTGGCCAGCGTGATCGCCTTCGTTGATTTCACCCGTCAGAACGGCGCCACCCGCATCATCCCCGGCAGCCACCGCTGGCCGGACCGGAGTCTCCCGCCGGCCGAGCAGTTCGCGCAGCCGCCTCCGAGGGCCGAACAGATTGCGTACGCCGAGATGCCCGCTGGCTCTGCTGTGGTCTACACGGGCGGGACCATCCACGCGGGTGGCTCCAACACGACGGAGTCTCCCCGTCGGGGCGCGCACCTCAGCTACTGCCT
>ODAK010003534.1_pt1 | contig 16161 bp, 14 predicted proteins | sample 1539591 | NCBI WGS metagenome assembly ODAK01 (sample SAMEA3539303, study PRJEB22396) | soil metagenome | biome: tundra; feature: field; material: soil | place: USA | collected 2010-05 | depth 0.15 m
GAATTCGAAGCCCAGGTATTGAGAGATTTATGTGTGTTGAAGACGCAGATGACCGGGCTGACAGGCGACGGAAATGGCGGCCGCATCGCGGAACTTGAGCGGCGCATGGAGCGGCACGAGCAGAACTGGCAACGCGCCAAGGGCTTTCTGGCCGCCGTCAGCGTGCTGTTTGCGGTCATCGAGGTGGCCGTTGAGGCGTGGCATCGACACTGAGGGGATTGTTTACCATGCGGCGGACCATAGCGGGGCTTCGGAACGCGGAGCATTTGCTCGTATAATCAGCCCCATGAACGAAGAGCCGTTGGTTGGCGTCGTGATGGGCAGCAAGAGCGACTACGAAGTGCTTTCGGCGGCGGTGGAGATTCTGCGCGTGCTCAAGATCCCGCATGAAGCGCGTGTTGTAAGTGCACACCGCACGCCTGATCGGCTCTTTCAATACGCCGAGACGGCGCGCGGGCGCGGGCTCCGTGTCATTATCGCCGGAGCTGGAGGCGCTGCGCATCTGCCCGGAATGCTTGCATCGAAGACGCTCGTTCCCGTCCTCGGCGTGCCCGTGGCGGCAACGCAGTTGAACGGCATGGATTCGCTGTTGTCGATCGTCCAAATGCCCAAAGGTGTTCCCGTGGGCACGCTGGCTATCGGCAAGCCTGGAGCGGCCAATGCCGCGCTGTTGGCGGCAGAAATGCTGGCCACGACCGACGCTGTGCTCTATGAACGGCTCGCCGCATGGCGCGCAGCCCGCACCCAGGAAGTGCTCGATCAGAAACTTGATCAGGAGCTTCCGGGGTGAGTGTCGATCCTTCAAAAAACTACGGCACTTCAATCGTCCGGCCCGGCGGCTTGCTGGCGATTCTCGGTGGTGGCCAACTGGGACGCATGACAGCGATGGCCGCGCGCACCATGGGCTATCACGTGCGTGTCATGGACCCCGATCCGGCTTGCCCAGCCAGCTTCGTCGTAGACGAAACCATTGTGGGCCGCTGGGACGACGTGGCTGCGGCGCGTCGGTTGGCTACGGGCGCCGACGCGGTAACTCTCGAGATTGAGCAGATTGGGGTGGATGCTCTCTCTGAAGTGGCCCGGATTGCGCCCCTGCGCCCCGGCGTCGAACCCATCCGCATCATTCAGGACAAGACACTGCAAAAGACTTGGCTCGCGGATGCGGGTTTTCCTGTCGGCGCTTTTCGCGTGGTGCGCAGCGAGACGGAATTGCATGAAGCCGTGCGCGCGCTGGGTGGCCGTGTCTTCGTGAAGATCGGTCGCGGCGGCTACGACGGTCGCGGACAGGCGCGTATTGGATTCGATGGTCCGGCCTCTGAAGCGGCGGTCGCTGAGGCGTGGAACGCTATTGGCGCGCGCCCTGCGGTAGCAGAGCAAGCGCTCGAGCTTGAGTGTGAAATCAGTGTGATGGCTGCGCGTAATCCTGCAGGCGAAGTGCGAAGTTATCCAGCGGCTCGCAATCACCACGAAAATCAGATACTGGCGTGGAGCGTGTTGCCTGCCGGCGTGCCCGCTGCGATGGAGAAGCGTGCAGAAGCGCTGGCTGCCTCAATCATCGCCAAACTGGGGATCGAGGGCTTGCTTTGTGTTGAAGTATTCGTAACTCGCGCAGGCGATCTCCTGGTCAACGAGTTAGCTCCGCGGCCACACAACAGTTATCACCAGAGCGAGCGAGGATGCGTGACCAGCCAGTTTGAACAGGCCGTTCGCGCTGCTTGCAACTTGCCGCTGGGCGATACGGGGCTGATCTCTCCGGCGGCTATTGTGAATCTGCTTGGCGATCTGTGGCTGAATGGAGAACCCGACTTCCCCGCGGCCCTCGCCGTTCCCGGCGTGCGACTGCATCTATATGAAAAGCACACACCGCGCGCAGGACGAAAGATGGGTCACTTATCTGCCACAGGGGCCACTGCCGAAGAGGCTTTGGAGCGCGTGATCAAGGCGAAGAAGAAGTTGTAGCGACGGATCAGCTTTTTGGTTAGTCAGATCCGCACCGGTGATCGACGCGCCGGCTACCTCTTTACTAGGTTTGTTTTTCAAGCTGTGCGACAATCTTGTCGGTGTCGTAAACACATCCACCCCAAACGCCACCACTGGCATGCACCAGCGCAGCCCACAGCCGCGTGTCGTCCGGCAGAGCAGGATGAGGCTGCAGGTCGGGCCGTGGCTTCCGCAGTGCCAATCTCCGCGCACCTTCTTCAGCGCTAAAGATTTCCTCCGCCTCTCCTACCAGGTGAACCGATCCCGTCAGTTTCTCGCGGTCAATGACGATCTCAATCTGGTCGCCTTCCAGCACCTTGCCGATCGGCCCGCCTGCCAGCGCTTCAGGCGAAATATGCCCAATGCACGCGCCCGTTGAAACGCCGCTGAAGCGCGCATCGGTCAGCACTGCAACATGCTTGCAGTGGGGCAACGCCTTCAAGGCCGAAGTGACCTGGTAAATCTCCTGCATCCCCGCACCCTTGGGCCCGCCGCAGATGAGCACAACCACGTCTCCGTGCCCAACGCCGCCGCTTTTGATCGCTCGGATCGCCGCCGCTTCCGTAGTGAACACGCGAGCCGGCCCGCGATGCCGAAACACGTTGGTCTCATCCATGAGCGAGGCATCAATCGCCGTGCTCTTGATAACGGCACCCTCCGGAGCCAGGTTGCCCACGGGAAAACAGATCGTTGCCGTCAGTCCCCGCGAGCGCGCTTTGTCCGGCGTCATGATCACGTCGTCCGCATCAATCCCGTCCTGTTGCTTCAATGCGTTCCGAAGCACCTGGCGCCGCTCGCTCTGCTCCCACCAGTCAAGGCACCCATCCAGCGTTTCGCCGCTCACAGTGCGAACGCTTCCGTCCAAAAGTCCAGAGGAACGGAGTTCCAGCATCACTTCGGGCACACCGCCTGCAAGAAAAACCTGCACTGTTGCAAATCCCCGCGGCCCGTTTGGCAACGCGTCCACAAGGCGCGGCACCTGCCGATTCACCTCAGCCCATTCATCCACGCTGGGGCGCCGCAGCCCGGCCGTAAATGCCACCGCCGGCAAATGCAGCAGCAAATTCGTAGACCCGCCAAAGGCCGCGTGCAGCACCATCGCATTCCTGATCGCCGCATCCGTCAGCACATCCGCCGCGCCCATCTTCAGTTGGTGCATTCGCATCAGAGCCCGCGCTGAGCGCCGCGCCGCATCCAGCCAGATCGGCTGTCCTGAGGGCGCAAGCGCCGTATGCGGCAACGCCAGCCCAAGGGCCTCGGCCACCACCTGCGCCGTCGCCGCCGTGCCTAAAAACTGGCATCCTCCGCCCGGAGTAGCGCACGTCCTGCAGCCCACTTCGGCGGCATACTCAAGCGTGATCTGCTGTTGCGCAAAGCGCGCGCCAATCGTCTGCGCCTTGCCTGCGTCCTCGCCCGATTCCGGCAGCAGCGTCACTCCGCCCGGCACCAGCACTGCCGGCATCGTCCGCGCGGACGCCAGCGCCATCATCATCGCGGGCAGGCCCTTGTCGCAGGTGGCCACGCCCAGCACGCCTTTGCCTGTAGGTAGCGACCGCATCAGCCGCCGCAGCACCATCGCCGCATCATTGCGAAACGGCAGCGAGTCCATCATCCCCGTGGTGCCCTGTGTGCGCCCATCGCAAGGATCGGTGCAGGCCCCGGCAAAGGGAATTGCGCGCAGCGCCTTCAACTCGCGCGCAGCCTCGGCCACCAGCAGGCCGACCTCCCAGTGCCCGGTGTGAAAGCCCAGCGCAACCGGATGACCGTCCTCCGCGCGAAGGCCGCCATGTGTGCTCAGGATCAGAAACTCCGGATCAAGAAGGCGAGTAGTCTCCCATCCCATCCCCGCGTTCTGGCTCAGGGCGAACAAATTGCCCGACGGCTCCGTCAGCAGCATCTCCGCTGTCAGTGGCAGCAAGCCCGCCGGACCCGGCGCATGCGTGGTCACGCGATGCAGACCCGCGTCCGCCGATTCAAGAACCGATGAGAGCGAGATTGTCGCGATGGCAGCCCTCTCCTTCAACTCCGTAAGTATAGAAGCGCCTCAGGGGCGAGAAGCAGATCAGCTTGGATCCAACCGATCATCTCACCGAATAGCCAGCGTCACCGAACAGCGACCTCGGTGATTTGCTATTCTCTATTCCCTGTTGCCTAGTCCCTATCCATCACTTCCCCGGCGCCGTCGCCACTGCCACCAGCGAATCCGCGCATCCGTAGTACAAAAACCACTGCTTGTGGAAGTACACCAGCCCCTCGGCAAACGTAGTCCCCGCGGCGTATTGGCCCGTCTTCTCGTAGGGAAGCTCCGGCTTCAGCACCGGCTCGGCGGTCTGCACCAAGAAGTTTGCCGGGTTTTTCGCGTCAAACAGTGCTTCCCCGGCCGCGTATGCCTCCGGCCCCAAATCCGGGTCCCCACTGCCGACCGCGTTCTTCCCGTTGTAAATCACAACGATGCCCGCCGGCGTCCGCACCGGCGGCGGCCCGGTTTCAGGAAATGAGCTGTCAAAGTGCCCCGGCCGCGGTCGCAGCAGTTCAACCGCGACACCATTGGCATACTCGACCGGGTTCCAATGAATCAGGTCTGTCGAAGTCGCCAGGTGAACGGCCCCTTCACCCCAGTACATCCAATACATGCCGTTGATCTTTGCGGCAATCAATCGGCCTTTCACCAACTCCGTCACAATCCCCGCCGACTTATACGGGGTCCCCAACGACGGGTCCTTGTCGTTGGGGTGTTTGTATTTCAGCTGCGCATACTTGCCGCCATCCGCGTTCAGAAAAGCCGGCCCGTATTTGGTCCAGTGCATCAGATCGCGCGAGGTGGCAATCCCCACCGAATACGTCTCTCGATTCCACTGTGTATACGTCAGCACATACATCCCGTCGGCGGACTCGACAATGCGCGGGTCTTCTACGCCGCCCGGCCACTCGCGCGCATTCTGATCATCGTCTGCGGGATAAAAAACCGGCTCGCCCATCCGCTTGAAGTGGATGCCGTCCTTGCTCTCCGCCAGCCCCAGCCGCGAAGTGTGCCCGCCAATCTCCACCACGCCGGTATTATCCTCGGCGCGGTACAACACATAAATCTTGCCATGACGCACAATCGCCGCCGGATTGAACGTGTGCAGCGCCTCCCACTGCACCGGCTTCTTCAATATCGGGTCCATGAAGGTGGACTCCGGCCGCGGCGTGATCACCGGATTTCCCTCTGCAGGCCGCGTGAACGGCCCAATCACCCACGGCTGCGGAGTCTGCGCGTGCAGGGCAACGCTGCAAATCCAAACAGCCGCAAGCAGCATCCCGTTGAACCTGGTCACCGTGATTCGTCGATTGCGCACGTCGCAAGTCTAATGCATTGCGCCCTCGCCCCAAGCCAACCAATGCAATCGCGCGCGCATCCAACGCGCACCATGGAGACGAACGGCTCAATTCCTCTTAAAAGCTTCGGTAAGTCAGACGTGAAGATTTCCGCCCTTGCAATGGGCGGTCATCACCTCGGGTCCGCCAAGGATGAGCAGACCGCGGTCGAAATCATCCATCGGGCAGTCGATGGCGGTATCACTTTTTATGACTGCTGCTGGGAATACAACCGCGGGCAGTCAGAAGATTGGCTGGGCAAGGGGCTCAAGGGTTATCGCGACAAAGTCTTCCTGATGACCAAGGTCTGCACCCATGGCCGCGACGCCTCGCTCGCCATGCAGATGCTGGAGCAGAGCCTGCGCCGCCTGCAGACCGACCATCTCGATCTGTGGCAGATTCACGGAGTCAGTTTTCCCAATGACCCAGACCTCTTCATCCGTCCGGGAGGCGCAGCCGAAGCCCTGACCCGCGCCAAAAAAGAAGGAAAGGTTCGCTTCACCGGCTTTACCGGCCACAAGGACCCCGAGGTCCATCTCGCCATGTTGAACACCGGCTTTCCATTTGACGCCGTGCAGATGCCGCTGAATCCCTTTGACGCGAACTTCCACAGCTTCGAGCAGAAGGTCCTCCCGGTTCTGAATCAGCGCGGCATCGCTCCGCTGGGTATGAAGCCCATCTGCGGCCATGGCGACCCCATCCAGCAGGGCGTATTCACGGCCCAGGAACTATTGAGCTACGCCATGTCGCTGCCCGTCGCGACAACCATCAGCGGCGTCGCCGATTTGCCCATCCTCGAGCAGAACCTGAAGATCGCTCAAGGATTCACGCCGCTCAGCGATAGCGACATGCAGGCGCTGCGCCAGCGCGCGAAACAATACGCTGCGGACGGCCACTTCGAGCTCTACAAGACGTCCATGAGATTCGACAATCCCGAGGCGCGGCTGGCCCACGATTTCCCGCTGGATATGGCACAGGTCGAGGTCAAGCAGCTGGTTCTCGCGGCCCAGAACACAGGGCGTCCCTATCCGCAGGTCAGCTAATCGCCCGGCGTGTGAACACCGCGCGCTTCAATCTTCACTTTCAACTTCACTCCAAGAGACTGACGCCGATGAACACCTCTCATCCCAATCCTCCCCAGTCACCCGGCGATCTTATCGCTGTCGAAACTCAGCCCGCGCGTGACCCGGAAAACCCGCTTTCGCAGAGCGACGTTTCGCGCCGGCGATTTCTTCAGGGCGGCGCGGCCTTCGCCGGAGCGTCCACGGTGATACCGATGGCCACCATGGTGCAACCTGCCGCCGCCCGCGCCGGCCAGGCGGCTGATGCTGGCACAAACGGCCAGCAATCCAGGCTGCCCAATCCCATTGTTCCCAATTTCCAGGGTCAATACGGCAACTCCGCGACTCCGGATTTTCAGGTACCAAAGCGCCCCATGGGGAAAACCGGCTTGCAGGTGTCGATCATCGGACTGGGCGGCTATCACCTCGGCACGGTAGCCGGACTGGAAGAGGTCAACACCATGGTCGCGAAGGCCCTCGACCACGGCATCAACTTCTTTGACAACGCCTGGGAGTACCACAAGGGCATGAGCGAGGAGCGCGTGGGGACAGCGCTCAAGGGCAAGCGCGATCAGGCGATCGTGATGACCAAGGTGTGCACTCACGGGCGCAAAAAAGATGTCGCCATGCGAATGCTGGAGGAATCGCTGACCCGCCTGCAGACGGACCACCTCGACGTATGGCAGGTGCACGAAGTCATTTATTACAACGACCCCGAACTTGCCTACGCACCCGACGGCGTGCTCGAAGCTCTCGCCGCCGCCAAGCAGCAGGGCAAGGTTCGATTCGTCGGCTTCACCGGCCACAAGAATCCCTCAATTCACCTCGACATGCTGAACCGTGGATTCCCATTCGACACGGTGCAGATGCCCATCAATCCCTTCGATCCAAGTTTTCGTTCGTTCGAACGCGAAGTCGTGCCGGTCGCGGTAAGCAAGGGTATGGCCGTCTTCTCCATGAAGAGCATGGGCGGCTCTGGTGAGCCCATTGTGCATGGCGCGCTCACGCCCACTGAGGCGCTCTCGTACGCAATGAGTGTGCCCGGCGTCTCCACAACCATTTCGGGCATGGACTCCCTGGCCGTGCTCGATCAGAACCTTGAAATCCTGCGCAGTTTTCAGCCCCTCACCGAGAAACAGATGGAGGAGTTGCGCGCGCATGGCCGCGCATTTAACGATGGGCGTTATGAGTTGTTCAAGAGCACGGTTAAGTATGACGGCGACATAGGCCGCGAGCAGCACAACTATCCCACCCCCACGGAGCTGCCTGCCTGAATGCCGGCGTCAATACGGGCGATATAAAAACTCAGCGCCGCATCGCCCTGCTCCAGCAGCCGCGTGCGTGCTAGCAGTCCGTAGTGCTCGCTCAGCTTTTCCTTGCGCCGATGCTCTGCAATTACCACCGCATCCTCCGCCAGCAGGCCTGCATCGACCCCGCCCAATAGCCCGAGCGTCGTTCTGTACTCGTCTTCCGCGTCATAGGGCGGATCGAGAAATATCACATCGAAGCCCGCCGCATCGCCCGGCGCTCTGCGCAGATATGCCCCCACGCTCCCGGGATGCACGTGAAAATCTGCTTTGAGTCCCAGCCGCGCAAGGTTTCCCCGCAGCACCTTCAGCGCCGCCGGAGCCCGCTCAACAAATGTGGCACTCTTCGCTCCGCGGCTCAACGCTTCGATGCCCACCGCGCCCGAGCCCGCATACAAATCCATAAAACGCGCATCCTCGATCCGCGGCGCCAGCACGTTGAACAACGTTTCCCGCAGCCGGTCGCTGGTGGGCCGCGTCGCCAGCCCCGGCGGAGCCTCCAGCGTGCGGCGGCGAAGCGATCCTGCAATGATGCGCATCGCACAAAAGAATACCTGAACCGGGACTTGGTCCCACCCTCTACAATTCATATATGCGAGGCTGGACAATCCCGCTGGGCCGATGGATGGGCGTCGAGTTGCGCATTCACGCCTTCTTCCCCCTATTGGCGGTCGTGTGCCTGGGGCTCAGCGCTTCCGACGGCTGGCTGCGCGGATTCGGACTGTTTCTCGCACTCACCACAGCGGTCGTTGTGCGCGAGATTGCGCGCCTCCTCGTTGCCGCTTGGCTGGGTCTGCGTCTTCGCGCCATTCTGGTGCTTCCCATCGGCGGTCTGTATTCCTATGCCAACCCCGAGAGCCAGGAAAACTCCAATCAGGGCATCGGGCAGTTTGCACTCGCTTTCGCTGGCCCCATAGCGAACCTTGCAACGGCCTTCGCTCTGGCCGTAGCCTTTATGGGCGCAGGCGGCAACATCCGGCTCTTTGACCAGCCCTGGATCACTTCGGCATACCTGCTCCGCAGCATGGTCTGGATGCAGGCCGGCCTCGGGCTGCTCCACCTGCTGCCCGCCTACCCTCTTGATTTTGGACGCCTTCTGCGCGGCAGCTTCGCCCGCAAGCATGGCGTTGCGCCCACCGGGCGTGCGACCACCGGCCTGGGACAGTTGCTCGCCCTGGCCGCCATGATCGCCGGCATGTTGCTCCACAGCCCCTGGCTCGTCATTGCTGGATTTTTCATCATGATCGGCGCGCAGGTTGAAGATCAGGGCGTCTTTTTCCAATCCGTAGTGGACACGGTGCACATGCGCGAAGTGATGCTCACCGACTTCTCCACTCTCTCGCCCTCTGACACCCTCGCCGACGCCCTCGCCCGCTGCGTTCATTCCCTGCAGGAGGACTTCCCCGTAGTCCGCGGCCCGCAGTTGGTCGGCATCGTTTCGCGGCAGCGCATTGTGGACGCCTTGCGCAGCGACGGCAATGGCTATGTGCAGTCTGTCATGTCGCGCGCCTTCCAGGTTGCCCGGCCCGAGGACACACTCGGCGCCACCATCCGCCGCTTGACCGCCGGCCGCGGCCTCTCGCTCATTCCCGTCACCGAAAGTGGCCGTGTAGTAGGCATCGTCAGCGTGCAAAACCTCATGAGCTCCATGTCCCTCCTCTCTGAGCAGCGCCGAATCGAGCGCGAGGAAGACGAAGAGTAGCGACTGGCCATGTCCACATCCGGTGAAGGCAAGAATCAATTCAAATATGATGTTGTCATCCTGAGCGACTGAGCGAAGCGAGGGAGTCGAAAGCCTGCCCCCCGTGGTGGGGACCTGCGGTTGTTGTTTTACTGTCGTGATGAGCGAAGAGCTTTTCAGCGAAGCGAAGGAACCGAGCTGCTCAAGCTTTGAATTGAATCCAATGGAAGATCCCGCCGCCCCACTCGCCCCCGGCCTCTACCTCGTCGCCACCCCCATCGGCAATCTCGGCGACATTACCCTTCGTGCCCTCGACGTACTCAAGCGCGCCGACCGCATCGCCTGCGAAGACACCCGCCAGACCCAAAAGCTGCTCAACCACTTCGAGATAACGACCCCTACGATCAGTTGTCACCAGCACAATGAGCATCATCGTGCCGCCGAGTTGATCGACATCCTCAAAGCCGGCGGCCGAATCGCGGTGGTCTCCGATGCGGGCATGCCCGGCATCAGCGATCCCGGCGGCTGGCTGGTTGCTGAAGCCATTGCGGCCGGCATTCCCGTCATCCCCATACCCGGAGCCAATGCCGCACTCAGCGCCCTGGTTGCCTCCGGTCTGCCCATTGGCGAGTTTTCGTTTCTGGGATTCCTGCCCGAGAAAGCCGGGGCCCGGCGCACGCGACTTGAAAACCTCGCCTCGACTCCGCGCGAATCTCCGCAGACTCTCATCTTCTACGAGGCCCCGCACCGCATCCTCGACACCCTGGCCGACCTTGAATCCATCTGGGGTTCCGCTCTGCGCGTGGTGGCGGCACGCGAAATCACCAAGATGCACGAAGAGTTCCCGCGCGGAACCGTAGCCGAGGTCCACCGCGACCTCGCCGCCCGCGACCGCATCCGCGGCGAATTCACATTGCTGATTGAAGCTCCGGCACGATCCGCAGGTGCCCCAGGTCCGGGGTCCCCAGCGACTGGCCTTCGTCGCTGGGGTGGAGGTCCGGATTCTCGGACCTGGGAATCCATCTCCGCGAAAGTCGCCCGTCTCCAATCCGAATCCGGGATCGACGAGAAAGAAGCCCTCAAGCGCCTTGCCCGCGAGTCGGGCCAATCCAAGAGTGAGTTATATCGCGAGTTACAGCGCGAGCGCGCCCGGCGACGCTAGATTTGCGTCGAAAAACTTAAGCTACCTTCACCGAGCGCCGCGAGGGAGCGGTCTTTCGGACTTTGTCCTCCGGCAGGATCGTGCAGAACTACATTCAGCAGAGACTTGTGAACCCGGATGCGGCCGTTGTACTCAATAAAGCCAAGCTCGCGAAACCGGTTCATGAAAAAGCTGACGCGGGAGCGCGTGGTTCCGATCATTTCCGCGAGAGTCTCTTGCGAAATCTTCGGAATCAGCGTCTCCGGTTCGCCCGGTTGCCCAAACTCCGCCATCAGCAACAGAATCCTCGCAAGGCGCTTCTCGCTGGAGTTGAAGAGTTGATCGACAAGATCGGCCTGGATGCGCATACTGCGCGTCAGCAGAAACTTCAAAAACAGGTCGGAGAAGCCGGGTTCCTCATGCATTACGCGAAGCATCTCTTCCCGGCCTATCTTCAGCGCGGTGCACTCAGTAATAGCTATGGCCGTGGACAAACGCTGCCCAGGTACTGCAGCCAACGCCGCCTCCCCTACAAATTCGCCTGCCGAGAGTATCGTGAGGGTGGCTTCCTTGCCGGCCTCCGAGACGACGGTGAGTTTTGCGCGGCCCTTCTGAAGATAAAAAACTGAGTCCGCCTCATCTCCCTGAGAAAAGAACGGGTCCTTTGGCTCCAACTGTACAATTCTTCGCCCAAGACCCGCGTTCGCCAGGAAGGCGCCTGCATCGAACGTCGGCTTTTCAAGCTTGACCATCGCGATGGTCTCCTACCATAGATTTGCGGCACGCACTCAACATGAGCCAGAAAGGCGCGACCTGAATGATTCGTATTTACAGGGTACTAAATCTTGTGACCATTCAGTCAACCACAACTCGCCCAAACGGAGTCGCTTAAGTCACAACTTGGCAGGTTTCTTCGCTTTTCGTGCCGAATCGGCGTTTTCATGCCGGCTAATTAAGTCGATTAAGTGAGCTTTACTGCTCAGTAAGCTTTTCACGCACCAACTAATATCCAACTTACCGGATGCGTTCTACATTCGCGTAGAGCAAGACGCGCCCCGCATAGGTAGAAAAAAAGGTGCAACATGAAGAAAGTTATGACGTTAGTCGCAGTCCTCAGCTTATCCAGCATGGGCTGGGCGGGAACCAACCGCGAAGCAACCAATGACCGGTTGGAACATGCGGGCAATGTGCTGCACGAGATCATGGCCGCACCGGACAAAGGCATCCCTGAAGAAGTTCTGGAACATGCAAAATGCGTCGCCGTTGTTCCCCATATGCTCAAGGCCGGCTTGGTCTTCGGCGGAGAGAATGGCCGCGGCGTAGCCACGTGCCGCACCTCCTCCGGGTGGAGCGCGCCGGTGTTCTTCGCCATCACAGGCGGAAGCTGGGGCCTGCAGATCGGCGTCGAAGGCGTTGACCTGGTCATGATTATTCAGAATGAACGCGGAATGCGGCAGCTGCTTTCAAGCAAATTTGAAATTGGCGGAGACGCCTCTGCGGCAGCCGGACCGGTGGGGCGCCATGCTTCGGCCAATACCGACTGGAAAATGGATGCGGAGATACTCACCTACTCACGCGCTCGCGGAGCCTTTGCCGGATTGACCCTCGACGGCTCTTCGGTTCGCCGCGATGACGATTCCACCCGTGACATTTACGGACCTCACGTTTCCAACCGTTCCATTCTGCAAGGAAACGTGGCTGTGCCGGCCGGTGCGCACTCCTTCCTCGAAGCAGTGCGGAACGCGAAGCAACAGGCAGTCGCTTCGAACTAACAGTCGCAAGTCAACCCAACGAGGGCGCCCCGGGCAGATTCAAGTCAAGGGCGCCCACACTCTCTGAAAGGAATCCGTATGCTTTGGACACTCTTCGTCGTGGTTCTGGTCTTGTGGCTGCTGGGCTTTAGCTTCCACATCGCCGGTGGACTAATTCACTTGCTCCTCGTCGTCGCGCTCATCATCCTGCTCTTCAACCTGATCTCCGGAAGGCGCAGCGCCATCTGAAACAAGTAAGCGGCGCAACCTCAAACGCAGATGAGTCGCTCGGACCTGGTCCCCCCCGGTCCCAGCTCCCAGCTCTGTGAACTTAAATTTCGATGGAGATTTCCCCAAGTTTCTAACGCTCACCTTGCATAGAATTACCGCTCTTTGGCGCACAATCGTTTTATGACGATCCGGCCTGGTGTCCAAGTCGAAGTGTCACCCCCACCAGACCATCTGCCGACCTGCGAAGTACCCGTAATTTCTTCCGCATGAGTATTTTGCGTTTAGCTTAAATGTTAAGAGGATTTTGCAAGCAACCATCCATCCAACTCTTTTAGATGGATGATTTTAGCCATAAATAGGGGGGATGGGGTACCGGTCTGTGACCCTCACCACTGACCATGACCCCTGTTCACCGTTCCACCATCGTCACTGCCTCCAACGCGCATTCGGCTACTCGCAGCAGCTTCCGATTCTCCGGCTTCAGAAACCCTGCCGCCACCGTCGAATCCAGGAAGCTCAACAGCCCGTCCCAATACCCCTCGGTATTGATCAGCACGCAGGGCTTGGCATGCAGGCGCAATTGCTTCCAGGTCACAATCTCCATCAGCTCATCGAGTGTCCCGTAGCCGCCGGGCAGAACCAGAAAAGCATCCGCCAGCTTGACCATGCGTGCCTTGCGCGCGTGCATCGTCGGCACCACTTCGAGCCGGGTCAGCCCGGTATGCGCAATCTCGCTTCCCGACAGCACCTCCGGCAGCACGCCGATCACCTCGGCCCCGCCAGCAAGGGCCGCATCGGCTACCGCGCCCATCAACCCCACGCTGGCCCCGCCATACACCAGACCAAGCCCCGCCGCCGCAATCGCCGTGCCCAGAGCCACCGCCTCCGCCAGAAACGCAGGGTCATTCCCGCTGGCCGACCCGCAATACACAGCCACCCGACGAAGCGAATCATTCGATGATGTCATGATGTTTTTCAGAATAGCGCTCGCAACAAGCGAGAAACGGCGCCAAGCTGGGCTTTCCGGGAACTATTGCAGTCTCAGCCGCGTAAATCAGGATAACGTCGCTCGAATCGTGTCGAGCTGAAAGCTGCAAGGAGACTCCCATGCGCAAGATCCTGGCCGCTGCTGCAGCGGTTGCACTGTTTCTCTCCGTACCTCCGGACACTTTTGCCAAGACGCCCGCAACGTCCAAGGCCAGCACCGGAACGATCGTCATTGTCTTCAAAGATGGCCATCGGCAGAGCTTCAATCTCGCTGAAATCGCGCGGGTAGAGTTTCCCGGCGCCAGTGAAACGACCTCCGCCTCCGCTAATCCCGCGTGGCCTGCGCGAGGGCGCTACGTCGGCAAATGGGCCGTCGGTGATGGTAACGGAAGCACCTTCATGATCACGCTGGAGGAAAGCGGCGAAGCCTACCGATCGCTCGGCGATGTGCACGGCAAATGGGCTTATGTCGACGGCGAGGCGCGTGTCACCTGGGATGACGGTGCGCAGGACGCAATCCGAAAAGCCGGCTCCGGGTTCGAGAAGTACGCCTACAAGGCAGGCAAGTCGTTTACCGATTCGCCCGACAACGTGACCAGCGCTCACAATACGACTCCGAAACCAAGCTAGGGCTCGCCCGTACGCATGGCTCAACTGGCCGATCTCGGCCAGCTTGAGCCGTGACGCCCGTCCTCTGCGCATATCTGTCACGGCAGGTAAACTAGATACAGGAACCTTCCCGCCTGGACACGCATCGTGCAGCCGCTCATCGACAACCTGAACCCCGAACAGCGCGCCGCCGTTGAAGCCACTGAAGGCCCGTTGCTCATCCTCGCCGGTGCCGGCTCCGGCAAAACCCGCGTCATCACCAGCCGCATCGCCTGGCTCATCCGCGAAAAGGGCGTGGCCCCCGATTCCATCCTCGCCGTCACCTTCACCAACAAGGCAGCAAAGGAGATGGGTGAGCGCGTCGACCGCCTGCTCGGCCACTCGGCACTGGCCAAGCCACTGATCGCAACCTTCCACTCGCTCTGCGTCCGCATTCTGCGCCGCGACATCGAGGCCTTGAAAGTCAACGGCGAAGGCCTCACCCGCGCCTTCGTCATCTACGACGAAAACGATCAGCAGGGCATCGTCAAGCAGATCATGCGGCGGATGGGCCTCGACACCAAGCAGCTCACCCCGCGCACCGTCCTTGGCCGTATCTCCTGGGCCAAGAACCACATGGTCGATCCCCAGGAGTATTACCTCGACTCCAAGGATCCCAACAGCGAGCGCATCGCCCACATCTACAAGAGTTACAAGGCCGAACTGCTACGGAACAACGCACTCGATTTCGACGACCTGCTGCTTGAAGCCGTCCGCCTGCTCAAAGTCTCCAGCGAAGCCCGCGAGCGCTACCAGCGCCGTTACCGCTATCTCCTCGTCGACGAGTACCAAGACACCAACCGCCCCCAATACGAGCTCATGAAGCTCCTCGCCGGCGAGCACAAGAACGTCTGCGCCGTCGGCGATGAGGATCAGAGCATCTACTCATGGCGCGGCGCCGACATCCGCAACATTCTTGAGTTCGAAAAGGATTTCCCCAACGCCCGCATCGTGCGCCTGGAGCAGAACTACCGTTCCACCCAGATCATTCTCGAAGCCGCCGGCTCGGTCGTCGCCAACAACCTTCGCCGCAAGGGAAAGAAGCTGTGGACCGATCGCCAGGGCGGCAGCTTGATCGGTTATTACGAAGCCCCCGACGGCGAGAATGAAGCCCTCTTTATTGCCGATCGCATACAGAAGTTCCTCCGCGAATCCGGCGACGCCGCCACAGAAGCGCACTGTGCCGTCCTCTACAGGACCAACTCGCAGTCCCGCCTGGTTGAGGAGGCACTGCGCCGCTACAACATCCGCTACACCATGGTGGGCGGCTTCAGCTTCTACGAGCGCGCCGAGATCAAGGACCTGCTCAGCTACTTGCGCCTTGTCCGCAACCCGCATGATTCCATGGCCTTGCAGCGGGTCATCAACACTCCCACGCGCGGCATTGGCAAAACCACACTGGGGACACTGGAACGCGTGGCGCTTGAAACCGGCCAGTCCACCTGGGACGCCATGGCTGCTGCCATAGCCAACCGCCTCATCCCTACTCGCGCCCTCATGGCGCTCGAGTCATTTCGGCAGCTCATTCTCGATGCGCAGGCCATGATGGACCCCGACTTCGCCGGCAAGCTCTCCGCCGACATCGCCGAATCCGCGGCAGACGACGCCGACACCGACTTCGCGTTTGGCGCGGAATCACCCAGTCCGGAACAAAACCAGCAAATCGAAGACGCGCTGGGAGAAGCGGCAGACTTCAGTTTCGGCAGCAATGCAGACCAGATTCCGCTCCTCGATGCCAGCCACTTCTCCCCCTTCGCCGAGGCGCCAAAACGCCCCTTCCTGAAAATGCCGCAGGCCCCCGAATCCGGGGTGCCCCAGGTCCGGGGTCCCCAGCGACAGGTCTTCGTCGCTGGGGTGGAGGTCCCGCTTTTGAGACCTGGGAAAGGCCTACCCCCCGCCCCCGATTTTCTCTCGGATCCCGAAGAAGTTGCGGCTGACAAAAAGGGAGGTCTGGTCGAGGGATTCCGCGCTCCCGGCGACGCCGCCACCCTTCCCGAGCTGATCCGCTTCCTCATCG
>ODAK010003535.1_pt1 | contig 16160 bp, 12 predicted proteins | sample 1539591 | NCBI WGS metagenome assembly ODAK01 (sample SAMEA3539303, study PRJEB22396) | soil metagenome | biome: tundra; feature: field; material: soil | place: USA | collected 2010-05 | depth 0.15 m
GTGATCGCCGCCCGCGCCTATGCCTGGGGCTGGCCGATCCAACGCATCGCCGAGGCGGTCGGCGACGAACCGCATGGGCCGGGCGCCTTGTCCGAGGCGGAGGCGACCGCCCTCGCCTCGCCCCGGCCGCTAGAAGAGGCGCCGGCGCCGGTGCGCGGCGACTATCCGGACTGGCTGGATGAGCCCCTGGCCCGCCAGTACGGCGACGAGCGCGCGCTTGAGACCGCGGCCCTGGCCGCTCGCGCGCCGGTCGACCTGCGCGTCAACAGCCTGAAGACCGACGTGGCGCGCGCCCTCAAGGCCCTGTCGCCGCTGGGCGCCGCGCCGGCCGGCCTCCTGGTCGACGCCCTGCGGGTTCCCGCGCCTGACGCCGCCGAGCGCGCCGCGCCGGTGGAGTCCGCGCCCGAATTCCAGAAGGGCTGGTTCGAGGTCCAGGACCTGGGCTCGCAGATCGCCGCGGCCGCGGCCGGCGAGATCAAGGGCCGCCAGGTGCTCGATTTCTGCGCCGGCGGCGGCGGCAAGACGCTGGCCCTGGCCGCGGCCATGGGAAACACCGGCCAGCTCTACGCCTATGATTCCGAGGCCCGGCGGCTGTCGGAGACGGTCAAGCGCGCCACGCGCGCCGGGGTGCGCAATCTGCAGGTCCGCTCGCCGATCCGCCCCGACGCGCTGGAGGGCCTGGAAGGCCGCATGGACCTGGTCTTCGTCGACGCCCCCTGCACCGGCTCGGGGACCTGGCGGCGGCATCCGGACGCCAAGTGGCGGCTCACCCCCGCCCAGCTCGAACGCCGCATCGCCGAGCAGGACGAGGTGCTCAGCGCCGCCGCAGGCTATGTGAAACCCGGTGGGCGGCTGGTCTATGTCACCTGCTCGCTGCTGGCCGAGGAGAACGAGGACCGCGTCGCCGCCTTCCTGGCCGCCCATCCGGCCTTCGCCAACGCGGCCATCGAGATCGCGGGGACCGAGCCTTGGCGGACCGGCGCCGGTCACTTGCGCCTGACGCCCCGCAACGCCGGCACGGACGGCTTCTTCGTCGCCGCCCTGACGCGGGGCGCCGCATGAGCGCTTACGACATAGCGGGCCTCGTCGGCGTGGCGCTGATCCTGGCGGCCTATGCGGCGGCGACCCTGGGCCGGTTGCCGCCAAAGGGCGCGCCGTCGCTGGCGATCAATTTCGTCGGCGCCAGCCTGATCCTGCTGTCGCTGACGCGGAACTTCAACCTCTCGGCCGCCATCGTCGAAGGCGCCTGGGCCGTCATCGCCCTGATCGGCCTCATCCGCCTGGCGTTCGGCCGCCTCCGCGCGGGGCCGCCGGGATGACGCCCGGGCGATTCTCAGCTAAGGGCCGGCCATGAGCGAACCCGCCCGGCACGAGCGCGTCCTGATCGTCGATTTCGGCAGCCAGGTGACGCAACTGATCGCGCGCCGGGTTCGCGAAAGCGGCCTCTATTGCGAGATCCACCCCTATGACCGGGTCGACGACGCCCTGCTGGATGCGTTCGCCCCCAGGGCCGTCATCCTCTCCGGCGGCCCGGCCAGCGCCGGCGAGGCGGAGAGCCCCGCCGCCAACCCGACCATCTTCAATCTCGGCGTGCCGGTGCTGGGCGTCTGCTACGGCGAAATGACCATGTGCGCGGCGCTTGGCGGCGCCGTGGAAGGCGGCCACAACCGCGAATTCGGCCGCGCCGACATCCATATCGAACGGGAATCCTCGCTGCTGGCCGGCCTGGGCGAAGTCGGCGACGACGAGCCGGTCTGGATGAGCCACGGCGACGTCATCACCGCCATCCCGCTGGGCTTCGAGGTGGTGGCCACCTCCGAGGGCTCGCCGTTCGCGGTGATCGCCGACGAGGGCCGCCGGCTCTACGGCGTGCAGTTCCACCCGGAGGTGGCGCACACGCCGCGTGGCGCGCTGATCCTGCGCAACTTCACCCACCGGATCGCGGGCCTGGGCGGCGACTGGACCATGGCCGCCTTCCGCGACGAGGCGGTGGCCCGCATCCGGGCCCAGGTCGGAAACGGCAAGGTGATCTGCGGCCTCTCCGGCGGCGTCGATTCCTCGGTGGCGGCAGTGCTGATCCACGAGGCGATCGGCGACCAGCTCACCTGCGTCTTCGTCGACACCGGCCTGCTGCGCCTGAACGAGGCGACCGAGGTCGTGCGGCTGTTCAGAGATCACTACAATATTCCGCTGATACACGTTGATGCTGCATATGAATTCCTCGGTGAGCTCGCCGGCGTTTCCGACCCCGAGGCCAAGCGCAAGACCATCGGCCGGGTCTTTGTCGAGATCTTCGACCGCGAGGCCGGCAAGATCGAGGGCGCCGCCTTCCTGGCCCAGGGCACCCTCTATCCCGACGTGATCGAAAGCGTCTCGGCCCGCGGCGGCCCGTCGGCGGTGATCAAGAGCCACCACAATGTCGGCGGCCTGCCCGAGGCGATGAAGCTGAAACTGGTCGAGCCTCTGCGCGAGCTCTTCAAGGACGAGGTCCGCGCGCTCGGCGTCGAGCTTGGCCTGCCGCCCGCCTTCGTCGGCCGCCACCCCTTCCCCGGCCCCGGCCTCGGCATCCGCATCCCCGGCGCCGTGACCCCCGAGCGGGTCGAAATCCTGCAAAGGGCCGACGCCATCTACCTCGACGAGATCCGCAAGGCCGGCCTCTACGACGAGATCTGGCAGGCCTTCGCGGTCCTGCTGCCGGTTCGCACGGTCGGGGTCATGGGCGACGCCCGTACCTATGAAGAGGTCTGCGCGCTGCGCGCTGTCACCTCCACCGACGGCATGACCGCCGACTTCTACGAATTTCCCTGGGCGGTGCTGGCGCGCACCGCGACGCGGATCATCAACGAGGTGAAGGGCATCAACCGGGTGGTCTATGACGTCACGTCCAAGCCGCCCGGGACGATCGAGTGGGAGTGAGGCGGGCCCGCTAGAGGGAAACGGCGCATGAGCCGATTGGGCAAGCCGGAGCAGGCGGCCATCGAACTTGTCGCCAGGCGCTTCTCCGCGACCTGGGAAGAGGCGGACGGAGGGTCGCCCGCCGCCTATCTGACGATCGCCGCAAAGCGAATTGCCGTGGACGTCACGGCGATCCAGCCGGGCATCGCTGAACGGACCAGGCCACACTTGCGCTTCGACAGGGTGGCGCTGGGGCTTGTTCGACGATTGCGCGCCGGTCTGTCGGAGGTCGTTCCGGACGGCGAGGCCGTGGTGCTGACCGTCACGGCCCCGATCCGGCTGCCAGCAAAGACGGCTGCGGCGCTGGAGAGCAGGATCCGAGACGGTCTCGCGGGCCGGCCCACTCGGGTGGAGATCGAAGAGACGATCTGCGGAAATCAGGTCCGGGCTCGGCTTGTGAGGGGGGTCTCAAAGCGAAGCTCGAAGGTGATCGGTTTCGTGCACAATCCCGATTCAGATCCGGACCTTCTCCTGGGTTTGACGCAAGCCTTGCTCCAGTCCATCGGCGCGGCGGCGGATAAGCCCCCGCCAGAGACGTTCACAGGCGATCGATGGCTGGTTGTCGCCATTGAAGATGGACCTCCGCACATCGAGACCTATCGGCAGATCTATTCCCAGCTCTCCATGTCGACCGACTTCAATGAGGTCCTGATGCAGCTCGCTGGCGGGCGGGTTGAGAGCCTGATGTAATTGGGGACACGTACGACTTCTGAGCGACAGCGAAGCACCGAAGCGCGGGTCGGAAAGTCGTACGTGTCCCCAATTGCGTGAAACAGGTGTTTGTCGACGGCCCAAGAGCCGAGATCCGCAGAGTCAGACGCGGATGGAAAAAGCGGTCTGGCGCACTTGACGTGCCCAGCTCATCAGCGCATTAAACCGATTAGGTAATTAACTAAACGGTATAATGGATGCCTGACCCACTCTCCGCCACGTTCGCGGCCCTTTCTGACCCGACACGCCGCGCGATCCTCGCACGCCTAGTGCTGGGTGAAACCTCGGTGACGGAGTTGGCGGAGCCATTCCCAATCAGCCTGCCGGCGGTCTCAAAACACCTGAAGGTCCTGGAGCGAGCGGGCTTGGTCAAACAGAGCCGGAACGCCCAGTGGCGACCCTGCCGCCTGAACGCCGCACCGTTAAAGGAAGCGGCAGGCTGGCTCGAATCCTACAAAGGTTCCTGGGAGGAAAGTCTCGACCGTCTCGACGAATATTTGGAGCACGTTCAGAATGGAGATGCCAAGTGATCAGTACAAATCGTGAGACCGAACTCGTCATAACGCGCACCTTCAACGCCCCATGCGCATTGGTCTTCAAGGCGTATTCAGAATCGGAACGGCTGGCGAAGTGGTGGGGTCCCGCTGGTCTAACCTGGGTCACGTCCAAGCTCGATTTTCGCCCGGGGGGCTATTTTCACTACTGTATGAAAGCGCCCGACGGACGTGAGATGTGGGGCCGCTTCGACTATGTGGAAATTGATGAAATGGACAGGATCGTGTTCACCAACGCCTTCTCAGATGCGGCTGGCGCTGTTGCGCGCGCGCCTTTTTCGCCGGACTGGCCACTCGAAGTGATGAACGTCGTCACCTTTTCGGCCGATAACGAGAACACCACCACGGTCACGCTGCGCGCGTGGCCCCACAACGCCACGGATGCGGAACAGCAGGCTTTCAGCGCTATGCGCCCGTCGTTGCAGCAAGGCTTTGCCGGGACGTTCGATCAACTCGCGGATTACCTGTCAAAGGCGGTTTGACGGCAGAGACGATCCCACGCCGCGCCAAATTCCGCTCAGGCTCACGCACTTCCGCGTTCGTGTTTTATCCGCCTATGCGACAAAAGTGGGCCGTTCGTTAGTTCGGGCCGTGTCTATGAACTGCCCTCGCCTGACGACGGGGCCTGAGCCTCTTCCATTCGCCGCCCTGGCCAAGGCTGTTGGCGAAGCGGCACCCCGGATAACGCTGTTCAATTTCGCGAGAGCGCGTAGGCTCCGCGCCTGTATGAGGGCTGGCGCGCCAATCGCGAGTTCGAGACCTCGCACACCATGGTTCGCCAACATCGCAAGGGGGAACCGTCATGATTTTCGGCATGTCTGTCGCGCTGTTCACGACCATCCACGTGATCATCAGCCTGGTCGCGATCCTGGCCGGCTTCGTCGTCGTATTCGGAATGTTGCAGAACCGGCACTCGGGCCTCTCGGCGGCGATCTATCTGGTGCTGATCGCGCTCACCAGCCTGACCGGCTATCCGATCCCGCCGCTGGGTTTCGATCCGCCACGCATCGTCGGGACCATTTCCCTGGTGGTGATCGTGATGGCCGCCGCCGCGCTCTATGTCTTCCGCCTGAACGGGGTGTGGCGCGGCATCTATGTGGTGACCGCAGTCGCGGCGCTTTATTTCGACTGCTTCGTTGGCGTCGTGCAGGCCCTGGCCAAGGTCGCGGCGCTCCACGCCCTGGCGCCGACCCAGTCGTCGCCGGGGTTCGCGGTGGCGCAGATCGTCGCATTGGCCATCTTCGTCTTCCTCGGCTATTTCGGCCTGAAGCGCTTCCACCCCGGCGCCGTCTGAGCGCCAAGGCCGATCAGGGCTTCTTCTTCGCCGTCGCGTCGGTCGAATGGCCGTAGTCGTGGCGCCAGCGGACCGCCAGCTTGGCGCCCGCCTCGCCGCCGACCTGGGAGATCAGCGACAGGCCGTGGGGCGCCCGGTATTCGACCTGGGCGGAGGGGCCGTAGCGGCCGCCGCCGGTGAGTTCCAGATAGACGCGCTTGCCGATGTATTTGCCGCCGGAGACGGTGACGCCCGACGCCGAGTCGCTGCCAAGGGCCAGGCGGTCGAGGCGGGCGAAATTCTGCAGGCCGCCCAGGATGTCGAAGCCGCCGCCGGTGGCCAGCGTCGCCAGGGCCGCGGCCAACTGGGCCGCCTCCACGCCGGACAGCTGCGAGGCCGAGGTGCCGAACAGCACCTGGGCCAGGATCTCGTCCTGAGGCAGGACGGGCGTCGATGAGAGCGTGATTTCCGGCTTGGCGGCCGTGCCGGCGATATTGATGGTCGCTGTCAGGGTCGGGTCGTCGCGGCTGGCGGTGATGTCCAGCCGGATCGCCGCCGGGTCGCTGGCCAGATAGACGGTCGACTGGGTGTCGATCTCGAAGCGCTGGCCGGCGAACTGGTAGTCGCCGCGCACCACATTGGCCGTGCCCTGCAGGATCGGCCTTGCGGTGTCGCCGGTGACGGTGGCGTCCAGGCTCATCTCGGCATTCAGGCCCAGGCCCTTGACGAAGACGTTGCCCGGCGCGCGCAGATGAATGTCGAGCGCCGCCGACAGGCTGCGGTCGACGGCCTGGGCCTGCAGCCCGTTGTCCAGGCTGGCCGGCCGGTTGCGCTCCACCACGTCCATGCTGACCACGCCGGGCGGCGCGCGGCTGGTCTTGGCGGAAATGTCGGCGCGGTTGATCAGCAACTGGCCGGCCATGGTGGCCTTGCCGGCGGCGTTGCGCGAAATGGTCACCGAGCCAGAGGCGGTCGCCGTCGCCGTCTCGTTGTCGAGCAGCTGGAAGGACTTCAGCGTGACGGCGAGCGTGCTTTCGCCGCCCTTGGCCAGGCTGACCACGCCCTGGCCGGACAGCGTGCCCGACTTGGCGTCGGCGGCGGTGAAGCTGCGCACGGAGATGACGTCCTGGGCCAGATCCGCCTGGGCGACCACATTGCGCAGCTTGAGACCGGTCGCGGCGTCCTCGAACCGGCCCTCGGCGAGGCTGGCCTGACCGGTAAAGCTCGGCGCGTTCAGGGTGCCGGCGATGGCGCCGTGGGCGATGGCGCGGCCGGCGCGGGTGCGCGTGCCGCCGAACAGCAGCTGCCAGACCGGCTCGATCTCGCCGTCGACGTCGAAGCGCCCGGTCATCGGCCGCTCGGCGGCGATCGCGACCCGGAACGGCGCCGCCGAGGCTTCCGCCGGCAGGTCGAGATTGACGCTGGCCCGGCCGCCGGACTGGTTGGTCGCGGTGGCGTCCACAGCCAGTCGCGCATTGGCCAGGCTGGCCTTCACCTCCCCGTCCAGCGCCAGCTTGGCCGGCGCGTCCCGCACCCGGGCGCCCGCCAGGTGCGCGGTCAGGGTTCCGCCCAGGGTCTGGTCGTGGCCGTCCAGCGCCAGGTCGGCGTCGACCCGGCCGGTAAAATCGTCATCGACGGCGGCCATGTCGACATTGTCCAGCTTGGCCCTGGCGGTGAAGGCCGATCCGGCCTGGCGCGCGTCGAGGTCGAGGCGGCCTGAGCCGATCCCGAGGCTGGCCTTGGCGGTCTGGTCCGCGCCGCCGAAGGTGAACTGGGCCGGCGTCAGGGTGTGAAATGCGGCCTTGCGGATCTTGCCCGCGCCTTCGAAACTGACCGCATAGACGCCGCCGGTCTCGCCGGCGACACCCGCGCCCTGCAGGCGCACCGGCGTGCCCGACCAGGCCAGGTCGCCACTGATCTTGTAGGCGGCGTGGCTGAGCGGCCCGTCGGCGCTCAGATCGATGGAGGTGGCCACCAGGTCCGAGCCGCGCGGCGCGGCGTTGGTCGCCTTCAGCCGCAGGCTGGCGACCGGCGCACCGGCGGCATCGGCGATCTTCAGCTGCGCCTCGACATGGCCCTGGGTGAGGAAGGCGCCCTGGCCGGCGCTCAAGGATAGATCGGCGACCGAGGGCGCATCGCCGGTCAAGGTCAGGGCGCCCGTCGCCGTCGCGCCGCCGCCCGCCGCGTCGATGCCGCTCAGCGCCAGCCCGCCGGGGATGAAGCGGAAGGCCGCCTTGGCGCGGGCCGGGCCATAGTCGCTGGAGGCGGTCAGCGCGACGTCGCCGTTGAAGCCCTCGGGCGCGCTGATGAAGGACAGCACCAGGTGGGCGGGCTTCAGCGTCAGGTCCGGCAGGTCGACGCGTTCGAGTTCGGCTAAGAGGTCGATGCGCGGCGCGGCCCAGGTTCCGGTCACCGCGCCATTGCCCGACGCCGCGCCGGCGATCTCGACCGGGCCGGCGTCGAAGGGGCCGTGGGCGGTCCAGTTCAGCGCCAGTTTCAGGGCCCCGTCCTTGCCGATGGGCCCGGCGCCCTGCACGTCCGCCGCCGCGCCGGAAAGGTCGGCCTTGGCGATGACGATGGCGCCGTCGTCATAGGTTCCGGTGGCGCTCAGCTTCGGCTTGTCGCCCAGCAGGCGGTCGAGCTGGTCGAGCCCGCTGGCGAAACCGGCGCCCTGGGCGCTGAGATCCACCGCCCAGGGGCCGCCCAGGCGCGATTGGCCGGCCGACCAGGTCGCATCGACACCTCCCCGCGCGCCCGGACGGGCCATGGCCAGGTTGGAGACCTTCAAGTTCCCCTTGAAGCTGAGGCCGCCGAGCAGACCGCGCTCGCCGGTGGCGTCGAGCGCCAGGCCGGAGCCCTGCGCCTTCAGCGACTGGATCAGGTAGCGGCCATCGGCCAGCCGCGAGGCCTCAAGGGTCGCATGCGGCCGCCCGCCGATCATGGCCGCGAGCAGGCCCGAGCCCCGGCCCTGTTCGCCGGTGGCGTCCAGCTTCAGCCGCCATTCGCCCTTGGCGCGGGTCAGTTCGACCGGCCCGGCGACGCGGGCCAGGCCATAGCCGCCGAGGCTGAGTTGCTCCACCGCCGCGTTGCCGACAAGTCGCCAGTCGCCCAAGCCGCCTTTCAGCTGGCCGTTCAACACGCCCCGGCCCATGGCGGGCGCGGCCAGGATGCGGCGCAGGTCGGTGACGCTGGCCTGAACGGTCAGGCCGCTTGTGCTGGTCAGCTTGTCCGCATTGGCGACACCGACGGCCTGGGCGGCGGCATTGTCGGTGCGGGTGAAGAGAGCGACGCCATAGAGGTCGCCGCCGGCCGGGCGTCCGGCGGCGGTGAACCGCACCTGGGGCCCCAGGGCGTGCAGCATGGGTGCGGTGAGGCGCGAGGCGGTCAGCGAGACCTGGCCGCTGGCCTCGCCGCCGGCCTTGGTCCAGGTCCCATCGGCCGTGGCGACCGGCTGGTCGCCGGATATGGCGCGCAGGTGCAGCCAGCCGGCGCCCTGCGCGCCGCCGGACTGGGCGTCGAGCGAGAAGGCCCTGTTGGCCGGCAGGCCCAGGAGGCCGGCTATGGCCCCGCCTTGCGCCTCGCGCGCCTGGGCGGTGATGGCCAGCCGCTGGTGGACTCCGAAATCGTAGCGGGCGTTGAGACCATCGCCCGGATGCAGCCGGCTCTGCGCCACCAGCGCGCCGGCGATGGCGCCGTTGCGCTCCAGGTCGAGCGAGCCGGCGGTCGCGAACAGGCCCCTGGCGGAACTCGCCGCCGGCAGGGTCTCGATCTCCAGGCTGAACCGGTCGACCTGCACGGCCACGGCCTGGCGCTTGGCCAGGTTGCCGGGCTCGAACACCGGCGCCCGGATGATCTGCACCTGACCGATCAGGTCATCGACCTGCACTCGGCGCCGCAGCAGGTCGATCGGCCGCCAGCGGATCGCGATCCGGCGCGCGTCGAGCCAGACGCCGGTGCGGTCGGCGATGGTCAGCCGGGTGACCCCGAAATCGCTCCAGAGATCGCCCTCCAGGCCCTCGACGTGCAGCCGCCCGAACTGGCCGACCTGCAGGCCCTCAAGCCGTTCGGCGATGAAGGTGCGGCCGGCGGGCGTCAGGGGTCCGAACCGCGCGATCACCCCGGCGACCAGAACAAGGCCGATAACCAGCACCAGCACGTCCAGCGCCAGATGGCCCCACAGTGACGGCTTGCGCGGGGGCGCCTTGGGGGGCGGCTTGGCCGGTTTCGGCAGCGGCGCTGGTTCGGGCTCGCTCAAAAGCTCTGGCCGATGCTGAGATAGAGCTGGATGAAGCCATCGCCATGGCGGCGGGTGAGCGGCGTGGCGATGTCCAGCCGGATCGGCCCGAAGCCCAGGTTATAGCGCAGGCCGACGCCCACCCCGACCTCCGGATGGGCGAAGTCGGGCGCCAGTTTGGTCCCGACCGCGCCGGCGTCGATGAAGCCGACCACGCCCCAGCGCTGGGTCACCCGCTGGCGCACCTCGATGGAGCTCTCGAACAGGGAGAGTCCGCCCTCCGGCGTGTTGTCGGCATAGCGCGGCCCCACCGCCTGATAGGCATAGCCGCGCACCGAGCCGCCGCCGCCGGCGTAGAAGCGGTCCTGGGCCGGCACCAGCGGGATGTCGCCGCCGGCGATCTCGCCGAGCTTGATCCGGCCGGCGATCACCGTCCTGGCCGTGGCCCCCAGCGGCAGATAGGCCGACACCTGGGCCTGGGCCTTCAGATAGACGATCGAGCCGTCGCCGATACTGGCCTTGGGCTCCACCCGCGCGTCCAGCCGCCAGCCGGAGGTCGGATCGAGCGGATCGTTCGACCGGTCGACCGCGAAGGCGACCAGGCCGCCGAGCGTGGCCAGCTTGCGCTGGTGGTTGAGGGCGATGAAGTTGGCCGCTTCCTTTTCGTTGGTCTCGGTGGCGTCCAGCGACAGCCCGTAGGTTAGGAATGAGGTCTTGCCGAAGCGCCGCGTCAGGTCGGCGCTGATCCCGCCGCCGTAGTCCAGATAGGCCGGAGTGTCGTCGCGATAGAGGGCCGCGGTCAGTTTCAGGGTCTGTTCGGGCCGCCTCCAGTCAGGCAGGGCGAGCTGGCTCTGCAGCCGGCTGTCGATCTGGGCGATGCGGAAGATGTTGGTCAGGGTGTCGCCGCGGCCGAGGCGATTATACAGGATCCAGCGGCTGTCGACGCCGATGCCCTCGCCGGTCGAATAGCTGGCGCCGAGTTCGAGCGTGCCCTTCGGCCGGTCGGAAAGGCTGACGATCACCGGCCGCTCGCCCTTCACCGCCTGCTCGGCCGGGGCCAGCGAGACCGTGACCCGGTCATAGACGCCCGAATCGAGCAGGCGGCGCTCCAGCTCGGCCACCGACTTGGGGCGATAGGGATCGCCGACGCGCCAGGGCGCCAGGCGCGCCACCCATTTCGGATTGGTGCGGCCGTGGGTGATCACCTCGACATCGCCCAGATGCACCAGGTCGCCGGCGGCGATCCGGAAGGCCGGCTGCACGGTGAAATCGGCATGATCGACCACCACTTCGCGCGATTGCGCCGTGGCGTCGGCGAAGCCGCTTTCGCGCAAGGCCGCGACGATGCGGCCCTCGGCGGCGATGATGTCGACCGCGCGGCCGGGATCGCCCGGCTTGAGCGCCATCGCGGCCTGGGCGGCGGCGGCGATCTTGGGGTCGGGCGGCGCGCCCGCCCACTCGATATGGGGCTGGGCGATCTTCGAGCGTGGGCCGGGGGTGACGGTGACGAAACCCTGAGGCTGGTCGCCGTCGCCGATGCCAGGCTCGACCACATAGTCGTAATAGCCCTCGGAACGCAGAACGGCGATGGCGGTCTCGCCGGCCTCGCGGGCGCGGCGGTCGGCCTCCAGCCGGCTGGTCGGCGCCGCCGCGGGTGTCCCGATGGCCTGCTGGATCTCGGTCCTCAGGCTCGAGTCGAGGGTCCCGCGCACGTCGATGCGTTGCGGCGCTGCCAGCGCCCGACCCGGAGTCAGGCCCGCGGCCGCCAGCACGCAGAAAGCCGAGGCGGCGACCCCGAATCCAAGGCGTCCCAACAGACTGTCCCTTTCGCCGCCCCCGGCTGGCGGTTTAGCCTAAGCCGGCCCGCGCTGTCACCCGTGTCGCTGCGCCGCATTTCTTGGGAAATCGGTCAAAAGGCGCCCTTTTCTTGGGCGCCGGAACGGCCGGCGCGGAACCCGCCCAGACGTCGGGTGATTTCATCGCACACCGGACTAGCTTGCTCCCAGGGCCGGTTCGCAGCATGGATTGACGATGAAAGCGGTCGGGAGTTCTGCCGGCGTGGCGCAAACGCAGGATATTCCGGCATCCCTGTTCCCGTCCGCGGCCTTCTATAGCCCCGGGCGCTCCTATGATGAGATGTTCGCGGCCGACGGCTCGGTCCGCGCCCACTACGTGGCGCTACAGAACCGGATGTCGTCGCTGAGTCCCACCGAGCTCGCCAACCGGCAACGGACGCTGGAACAGTCCTTCCTGCTGCAGGGCATTACCTTTACCGTCTATGGGGCCGAGGCTACCACAGAGCGGATCATTCCGACCGACCTCTTCCCACGCATCATCCCCGCGGCCGAATGGGCCAAGATCGAGGCCGGGCTGACCCAGCGCCTGAAGGCGCTCAACCTCTTCCTGGCCGACATCTATGGCGACCAGAAGATCCTGGCCGACGGGTTGGTCCCCCGCGAACTGATCCTGGACGCCCCCTCCTACCGGCGCGAGATGCGCGGGCTCTACGTGCCGCACAACACCTATGTGAACGTTTCCGGCGCCGACCTGATCCGTGACGAGGCCGGCGAGTTCGCGGTGCTGGAGGATAATCTGCGCGTGCCCTCCGGCGTCTCCTACATGCTGGCCAATCGCGACGCCGCCAAGCGCACCTTCCCCGGCACCTATCGCACCGCCAATGTGCGGCCAGTCGAGCGCTATCCGGACCTGCTGCTGGCGACCCTGAAGAGCCTGGTCGCCGACTGGCGGCCCAATCCCCAGGTCGTGGTGATGACCCCCGGGGTCTACAACTCCGCCTATTACGAGCACGCCTATCTGGCGCGGCTGATGGGCACGCCGCTGGTCGAGGGCCGCGACCTGCTGGTCCACGACAACATGGTCTATATGCGCACCACCGTGGGCCTGCGCCGGATCGACGTGATCTACCGCCGCGTCGACGACGACTTCATCGACCCCCTCACCTTCCGGCGCGATTCCGGGCTCGGGGCCGCGGGCCTGTTCAACGCCTATCGCGCCGGCAATGTGGCGATCGCCAATGCGCCGGGCACCGGGGTCGCCGACGACAAGGCGGTCTATGCCTATACCCCCGAAATCATCCGCTACTATCTGTCGGAAGAGCCGATCCTGCCGATCATCGAGACCTTCCTCTGCCGCGAACCGAGTCAGCTCAGCCACGTCCTGGCCAATCTGCACAAGTTCGTGGTCAAGGCGGTCGGCGCGTCCGGCGGCTACGGCATGCTGGTCGGCCCGCATGCCACGGTCGCCGAGCGGGCGGAGTTCGCCGAGCGCATCAAGGCTGACCCCGACAACTACATCGCCCAGCCGACCATCCAGCTCTCCACCGCCCCATGCCTGGTGGACGGGCGGATCGAGCCGCGGCACGTGGATCTGCGGCCCTTCGTCCTGGCCGGACAGCGGATCGTGGTGACGCCCGGCGCGCTGACCCGCGTGGCGCTGAAGCGCGGCTCGCTGGTGGTCAATTCCAGCCAGGGCGGCGGCTCGAAGGATACCTGGGTGCTGGCTGACGAGGACCCCGTCCCATGATGCTCGCCCGCGTCGCCGACAGCCTCTACTGGATCGGCCGCTATGTGGAGCGGGCCGAGCATATCAGCAGGCTCTCCGACGTCATGCTGACCGCGACCCTTGACCAGAACGACGCCGCCGTCGCCGTCGCCCAGCTGGCCCTGGCCTCGATCGGCGGCCCGGATGTCGAGGCGGCGCCCTATGACGCCGTGCACAGCCTGGTGTTCGAGCGCGAGAACCTGGGCTCGGTGGTCACCTCCCTGGCCCGGGCGCGGGAGAACGCCCGCCAGGTGCGCGACCAGATCACCACCGAGACCTGGGAGCGGCTGAACATGCTCTATCTGCGGGTCACCGACCCGCGCGCCGAAGAGGCCTTCACCAACGGCTCCTCGGTCTTCCTGCACGAGATCATCGCCGATCTGCACCTGTTCAAGGGCGCGGCCGACGCCACCATGAGCCACGGCGAGGGCTGGCGGTTTCAGCTGCTGGGTGTGCATCTGGAGCGCGCGCAGCTGATCGCGCGGCTGCTCGAGGTCTGTTTCGGCGACCGCGCCGGCGAAAAGACCCTGAGCGACCACCGCACCCAGATCTCGGTGCTGCGCATGGCCTGCGCCATGGAGCCGTATCTGCGACTCTATACCGCCGAGATTCAGCCGCAGCGCATGCTGGAATTTCTGCTGTTCGACGAGGACTTCCCGCGCTCGATCCGGTTTTCCACCAACCGCATCGAGGAGCATCTGACCAGCCTGGCGCGCCGCGACCAATATTACGAAGGCGCCGAGCCGGACCGGCTGGCCGCACGTCTCTCAGCCCGATTGAAGTTCGCCGACATGGACGAGACCCTGGGCGCGGGCGCCATCCTTGGCACGGTGGTCAGCGAATGCTCGCGCATTCATCACGCCATCTACGAGACCTTCGTGGCCTACCCGCTCGAAGAAAGGCTGCCGGCCTAAAATCAATGCTGCTCGAAATCCGCCACCTGACCCAGTATCGCTACGACGCTCCGGTGCGCGAGAGCGTCATGGAGCTCTGGGTGCAGCCGCAGAAAAGCGCCAGCCAGCGGCTGATCAGCTTCGAGCTGGAGTTGGATCCGGCGGCGCAGCTGTTCTCCTATGTCGATACCTTCGGCAACGCCGTCTATCATTTCGACGCGCCGCAGCCGCACGACCGTCTGGCCATCCGCTCGCATTCCCTGGTCGAGACCGAGCCGGCCGAGACCCTGCCAAACGCGCTGGACATGGGCGAGTGGCAGCGGCTGAAGAGCGAGTTCGTCCGTGGCCAGCAGTTCGACTTCCTGCGCCCCTATGGCCATGCGGTCACCACGCCGGCCCTCGAAGCTTTCATCCGCGCTTTCGAGATCGACAACTTGCGCCACGCCGACCCGCTGACAGCCGCGCGCAACCTTTGCCAGACCCTCTATGAGGGGCTGGGCTACGAGGCTGGCGTCACCCGCGCCGACAGCCCGATCGACGTGGCGCTGGAGGCCGGGCGCGGCGTCTGCCAGGACTTCGCCCACATCATGCTGGCCATCTGCCGCGGCTGGGGCCTGCCGGCGCGCTACGTCTCCGGCTATCTTTACACCGATGCGGCCGAGGGCGGTTTCCGCTCCAATCCGGACGCCACCCACGCCTGGGTCGAGGTCTTCCTGCCATCGCTGCGCTGGGTGGGGTTCGATCCGACCAACAATACCCTGACCAGCGAGCGCCACGTCACCGTCGCCGTCGGCCGCGACTATGACGACGTGCCGCCCTCGCGCGGCGTCTTCAAGGGCGACGCCGAGAGCGCGCTCGAGGTCGCCGTCTCGGTCCGCCAGACCCGCACCGCGGCGGCCGAACCGGAATTCCTGCGCACCGGCCGCCCGGTGATCTCAGGCACGGCGCGGCGAAGGCTGGCGGCCGAAGCGGCCGAGGAGCAACTTCAGCAGCAGCAGCAACAACAACAGCAATAGGCGCGAAGCGGTCCCGCTAGAGCGTGGCGATCCGGCTCAGAAGCGGCCGGTAGTGTTCGATGTCGGGCGCCAGGCGTCCCGCCACCTTGCCCGCGTCGTCCCAACGCCGAAGCCGGATCGCATCGGCGGCGAAGCGGCCGCGCTCGAAGCGGCGGCATTGGGCTTGGGTGAACCGGCCGCCTTGCAGGCTCAGGCTTAAGGTCGAGGCCGGGCTGAGGGTGGCCTCGTAGCCCGGCTCGGCCGTGCACAGGTAGCGCTTGGCCGACACGTGCTGGGCGATGGGCCCTGTCACCTCGGGCCCGAACCACCGCCTGAGCGCCCGCGAGCCGTAAACCTCGTGCCGCGCGTCCTGGCCATCGCGCCCGGCCGCTTCGCCGCGGCCTTCGAACAGGTGGCCATAGTCGTGCAGCAAGGCCGCCGCGATCAGAGGCTCGCCGGCCCCCTCCTGCCCCGCCAGCAAGGCGCACTGGAGCGCGTGGTCGAGCTGGGTGACGTCCTCGCCATAGGCCTCGCCGCCGCGCTCGGCGAAGGCCTGGAAGATCTCATCGAGGCTCGCTTGCATCCGCCGCCTCGCCCGATCAGCCCGCGAGCCCGCCGCCCAGGGCGGGAATCAGGTCGGCGACGGTTTCGATCACCAGGTCCGCCCCCGCGGCCATCAGCCGGTCGCCGGCGATCTTCACGCGCTTTGCGCGCTCGTCGGGCTCGAGCGCCGCGAACAGGACCCGCGACAGGCCGATCCCGTTGCCGGACGCCGCGACGCCGACGGTGAAACAGCCGGCGGCGCGGCCCTCGGCGATCCCCGCCTCCGCATCGTCCACCTTGACCACGCGCGACAGCGGCCAGACGCCCAGTTCCGCGCAGGCCTTGTAGATCATGAGCGGCGACGGCCGTCCCTCGGGGGTTTCGCCGGAGCAGACCAGGTGGTCGGGCGCGTAGCCCTGCGCGGCGGCCCTGGTCAGCACC
>ODAK010003537.1_pt1 | contig 16159 bp, 7 predicted proteins | sample 1539591 | NCBI WGS metagenome assembly ODAK01 (sample SAMEA3539303, study PRJEB22396) | soil metagenome | biome: tundra; feature: field; material: soil | place: USA | collected 2010-05 | depth 0.15 m
GAGATTGCGAAGCGGGCTTATGAGATTTTTGAAGAGCGGAGCCGTCAAGGTGGGCCCGCCATAAGTGACTGGGAGCAGGCGAAACAAGAGATGGAGAATGATAAATTGAAAGCTGCGTCGAACAAAGAAATTAAAGTTGCTGAAACTAAAACAGTAGCAAGTAATGAACCTAAAGCTGAAGTTTCAGCCGGAACAACATCGCAAGACAAAGAAGGTGCTATTCCCAAAAATGAAGAAGCGTCGGCAAATGATTCAACACCGCAGACCGTTCAACGGGTTCATAAACTCTATGAAGTGTTAGGTCGCGAAGACGTAAAAGAAGCGCAGGACTGGGAGAAAGCGGAGAAGGAAGAACATGAACATGAAACGCATGAATAAATACATATGAACGACTCAAAGTCAGCACCGGGCATACGCATGTTGCATCCGCAGAATTCGCCGGACTTCCTCGATGACACGCTTGAATGGCGGCGACTTTTTGCGGAAACATGGGGAACGTTCCTGCTCGTAGTGGTTGCAGCGGGAGCTGATGTAGTTGCAGCAAAAAGCCATGGTGCGGTATCGTTAGGAATGGCTGTCGTAGCACCCGGAATTATGGTAATGGCCATCATTTATTTTATGGGCGCTGTGAGCGGAGCGCATTTAAATCCAGCCGTTACACTTGCGTTTGCCTTGCGTAGAAACTTCCCCTGGAGCAGGGTACCTGGCTATATTATCGCACAAATAATTGGAGGTATCGGCGCCGCTCTATTTCTCCGAACCCTCTTTGGTACGATAGGATTCCTTGGTGCCACGCACCCTGGAGAAGGAGTGGGTAATTTTACAGCACTTGCTATGGAAATATTGCTGACAGCAGGATTGGTGAATACTATCCTGGGCACAGCTTCCGGGTCAAGAAATATTGGCTCAAATGGCGCCCTTGCCGTTGGAGGATATATCGCCCTTGCAGGACTTTGGGCAGCTCCAATCAGCGGTTCTTCAATGAACCCGGTTCGCTCCTTCTCACCCGACCTGATTCGTGGTGATTTAACAACAACATGGATTTATATTGTCGGTCCAATTATCGGAGCCTTTATTGGTGTTGGGTTTGAATTCATTCTTAAAGGAAAGGCAACCGATGCTGGGGCAATTGCTGCACAGGGTACTATCTCTTAAGATTTCAAAAAAAGCTTTTTAAATAAAAAATAATGAAAGTATCCCCCTTAGCAGGAAAACCGGCTGAACAAAATATACTCATTGATATTCCGCGCCTTGTAACAGCCTATTACACGGGAAAACCTGATCCCTCAGTTACCGCTGAGAAAGTATCCTTTGGAACCTCTGGTCATCGCGGTTCTTCATTCCAAAACTCTTTCAACGAAAATCATATTCTTGCCATCACACAAGCCATTTGTCTATATCGCAAAGAACAAAAAATAGATGGCCCGCTATATCTTGGATTTGATACACATGCCTTGTCGGCGCCTTCTTATGCTACCACCATGGAAGTATTGGCAGCAAATAATGTTGAGGTGATGATTGCTACCGGTGATGAATATACACCCACGCCTGTGATTTCCCATGCAATTTTAAAATACAATAAAGGGCGTAAAACAGGTTTAGCGGATGGAATTGTCATAACACCATCGCATAATCCGCCGGATGATGGTGGCTTTAAATACAATCCGCCTAACGGAGGCCCTGCTGGGAATGATGTTACCAACTGGATTGAAAAGAAAGCCAATGGATTGCTGCAGAACAATCTTCAAAGGATAAAAAGAATTTCTTTTGATAAAGCGGTTAAAGCATCAACAACACATCACTATGATTATCTGAATACATATGTCAATGACCTGGAGAATACCATTGACATGGAAACTATTCGCAATGCAAAAATAAAGATGGGCGTTGATCCTCTTGGCGGCGCAGGGGTTCATTACTGGGAACCCATTGCCGAACGTTATCACCTTGATCTAACTGTCACCAATAAAATTGTTGATCCCACATTTAGTTTTATGACAGTTGACTGGGATGGCCAGATCCGTATGGATCCTTCTTCTCCTTATGCCATGCGGCGGCTGATAGCGATGAAAGATAATTTTGATATTTCGTTTGCATGCGACACCGATCATGACCGGCATGGAATTGTAACAAAAAATGAAGGATTGCTAAATCCAAATCATTATTTATCAGTTGCTATTTTTTACCTGCTTAAAAATCGCCCCCAATGGACAAAAACATCAGCGGTCGGCAAAACGGTTGTTACTACGCAACTCATTGACCGCATAGCAGCGAAACTATACAGGAAATTATATGATGTTCCTGTCGGATTCAAATGGTTCGTTGATGGCTTACTTGATGGATCACTTTGTTTTGGCGGAGAGGAAAGTGCAGGCGCCTCTTTTTCAAGATTGGATGGAAGTGTATGGACAACAGATAAAGATGGATTTATCCCGGCATTATTATCTGCAGAGATCACCGCTAAAATGGGAAACGATCCCGGTAAAATATATACCAACCTCACTAAAGAATATGGTGTACCTTTCTATGGTCGCATTGAAGCAAAAGCCACTCCTGAACAAAAAGAAAAATTAAAAACCCTGTCTGCTTCGCAAATAAAACACAAGGAACTTGCCGGAGAAAAAATTAAAAGAATTCTCACTAAGGCCCCCGGAAATAATGCGCCTATCGGAGGCCTGAAAGTAATAACAGATAATGGATGGTTTGCTGCACGACCTTCAGGAACAGAAGACATTTATAAAATCTATGCTGAAAGTTTTTTGAATAAAGAACATTTAAAAAAAATAATTGATGAAGCGCAAACGATTGTTAATGCTGCATTATAGATGAATTAAACAAACTTAATGAAATTACAATTAATACCGGCAGCACACGAGCTCATATCTAATATGAGGGACTTTTTTCAAATAAGTGATGCCAAACTTAAACCCTCGAATGAAGAGCCTCTCAGGGAAGAATTATTCAGTTCAGACCAGATGGAACGATTTGGCAAAACACTGGCCGCAAGACATAAATTAAGCACAAACCCAGCAAAAGATCATTTGCTGAAACGGTTAGCAAACAATGAAACTACTTTACAGGAGGTGCGCAAGCTCCTCACGGATTCAATCAAAAGGAAATACCAGGTTACACCCGCGGGCGAATGGCTGATAGATAATTTTTACCTTGTTGAAGAACATATTCGCATTGCTAAAACACATTTCCCAAAAAATTATAGTGAAGATCTTCCTCAGTTATTGGATGGAATTTCAACGGGGCAAACCCGTAGTTATGATATCGTTCTCCAGATCATTTCTCATAGTGATGGGAGAATAGATATGGAAAGCCTGGGCAGTTTTGTGAAGGCATACCAGACAGTTACTCCTTTGAAATTAGGAGAATTATGGTCTATACCTCTTATGCTGCGACTGGCGCTGATTGAAAATATCCGTCGTGTGTCGGCCCGCATTGCCATCGATAAAGTTGACAGAAATCTTGCTGATTACTGGGCGGAAAGAATGATTGCTACTACGGAGAAAGCCCCAAAAAATCTCATCCTGGTTATAGCAGATATGGCACGGTCCAATCCTCCGATTGTGAGCGCATTTGTATCTGAATTAATTCGCCAATTGCGTGGTAAAGGCCCTGACCTGGGGTTAGTGCTTAACTGGATAGAACAGCAACTATCAGGAAGTGGGCTAACCAGTACTGAACTGGTAAATGCAGAAAACAAGAAGCAGGCCGCTGACCAGGTTTCCATGAGTAACAGCATTGGAAGCCTTCGCTTGCTCGGTGCAATGGATTGGCGTGAATTTGTTGAAACACATAGTGTTGTCGAACAAACATTACTTGAAGACAATGGAGGAATTTACGGCTTAATGGATTTTGCTACCCGTGACCGGTACCGGCATGTCGTAGAACTAATTGCAAAAAAAAGCACCTCCAGTGAGCAGGAAGTTGCCCGGATAGCTATACAATTAATGCATGAAAATACTTCTGCGGATGGTGATGACCAGCGTGCTGCACATGTTGGTTACTACCTCATAGGGCATGGACTCGCACAAACAGTAAAGCAGGCTCAAATGCGTGAATCAGGCGCTAAAAGTTTACTGCACACTATCAGGAGACATGCATTCCTGGTCTATTCATTTTGTATTTTGTTGATAACATTTGTTATTGGCGGAGTTATTTTATTAATAACAGATTCAGATACAAAGAGCACGTGGCTTCTTATAGTCATTACTATGCTAACGTTGCTATGCGCAAGCCAGCTGGCGATATCGGTTGTTAACTTTTTTGTTACACTTTTGGTGAAGCCCAATTTGCTGCCGAGGATGGATTTCTCGCACCAGATTCCTGATAATGCCACCTCAATGGTTGTAATTCCTGCAATGCTTACGACAGTCGGGGAAATTGACGACTTAGTGGAATCGTTGGAAGTTCGCTTCCTGGCCAACAGGAACAATAATTTACATTTTGGTTTGTTAACTGATTTTATAGATGCACAGGAAGAAAAGCTTCCCGGCGATCAGTCACTTTTAGAAACAGCAAAAAATGGAATTGAAAGGCTTAATAAAAAGTATGAAAGAGAAAATGATGATTTGTTTTTTCTTTTCCATCGTCCACGAAAATGGAATGCAGGTGAAAAAATGTGGATGGGTTATGAAAGAAAACGTGGTAAACTTTCTGATTTAAATGCCTTGTTAAGAGGTAATGCAAAAGAGCATTTCTCACTTGTTACAGGTGACCAAACTATTTTTCCCAAAATAAAATATGTAATTACTTTAGACGCGGATACACAATTGCCCCTGGGGTCCGCCTGGAAATTAATCGGAACGATGGCCCATCCGTTGAACCGCGCCTGGTACGATGAAAGAAGGAACCGCGTAACAAAAGGTTATGGCATTCTGCAGCCAAGAATAACCGTTAGTCTTCCGGACATAACCGGTTCTTTATATGCCAGGATGCATGGAAATGAGCCAGGCATCGATCCCTACACCCGTGCATCATCTGATGTTTACCAGGATTTATTCGGAGAGGGTTCTTATATCGGCAAAGGAATTTACGAAGTAGATACTTTTCAAAAAGTGCTTGAAGGAAAATTTTTGGAAAACCGTATCCTGAGCCATGATTTGCTGGAAGGTTGTTATGTAAGGTCTGGATTACTCAGCGATGTACAATTGTTTGAAAAATATCCAACGACTTATAGCGCAGATTTGAAAATGCGGAGACGCTGGATTCGCGGCGACTGGCAGATTTTTTCATGGATTTTACCGTGGGTAAAGGGGCCCGGCAAACGCTTGAATAAGAATCCCCTTTCAGCATTGTCAAAATGGAAAATATTTGACAACGTACGGCGAAGCCTTGTACCACTGGCCCTTACAGCTTTACTTTTATTGGGATGGATGGTATTGCCTTATTCTTTATTCTGGACCATTATCGTTTCAGGAATTATAGTTTTCCCGATTATTATTACTTCATTTTGGGACACAATCCGGAAACCGAAAGATGTTGTTTTAAGCTACCACATCAAGAATTCCCTTGGCAACCTTCGTGATATCACAGTCAAAACCTTATTCACATTAATATGTCTTCCGTACGAAGCTTATTCGAATGGCAAAGCAATAGGTCACACACTTTGGCGCATGTTAATCACCAGGAAAAAATTACTGGAATGGAATCCTTCTACTCATAATGTAAAAACAAATACCAAAAGTTTACGATCATCTTATGTTGCCATGTGGATTGAACCGTTTTTAACAATCACCATTTTAGCTTTTTTAGCAATTTACTTCCCTTCAAAATTATTAATAGCTGGTCCCGTTCTCGTGTTATGGTTTATTGCTCCCTTTATTACCTGGTTTACAAGTAAACCTTTAGAAAAACAGGTAACAATACTTACTATTGAGCAGCATGTCTTTCTTCAGAAACTCGCAAGGAAAACCTGGAGTTACTTTGACCGTTTTGTCGTAATTGACGACAACTGGTTACCTCCCGATAATTTCCAGGAACAACCTGTTGAACAAATTGCGCACCGCACGTCTCCCACCAACATAGGATTGTCATTGCTGGCTGGTTTAACTGCCTGCGACTTTGGTTATATAACCACCGGTCAATTGATTGAAAGAACCAAAAATACAATCGGTACCTTGCAAAAAATGGAGAAATATAAAGGCCATTTTTATAACTGGTACGACACGGAATCATTGAATCCACTGCCACCAAAATATATTTCTACAGTCGACAGCGGCAACCTTGCCGGTCATTTACTGGTATTGCGCCAGGGGCTGCTTGCCATTCCACAACAGAAAATTCAAAGTATACAATTATTTAATGGGCTGATAGACACACTGAGAGTACTCGCAGATACCTCAAACGAAAATGATGGTAAACTACTCGAACCGCTTATTATTGAACTTGAAACCTTATCTAGCGGAACAGACAGTGCTCACATTGAAGTAAAAAATGAATTTGAATCTTTATCAAAACACTTCGATCTTATTTCTGAAAAAATAGATAATGACCCTGCAAGTGAAACATATAGGTGGAAGCAAGTACTTATTAAAGAGTTACAACAAATAAATGAACAGTTTCAAATTTTTGAACCCTGGTTATTATTGGCAAACGCTCCACCAAAATTTACAGAACTGGCTTTGATGATTTCAAATTCAACGTTGACAGAATTATTAAATACAGCCAATGAATTACAGGATGCAGTGAATCGCAAACAAAAAGAGACAAACACAACGGATGAAAACAAATGGCTTGAATTATTTCAAACTGCTTTAAATAAATCAATTCATAAGGCAGACCAATTAATTACTGCATCCGAAAATCTTGCTCAGCAATGTAATGACCTGGCGGATATGGTGGAATGGGATTTCCTGTACGATAAATCAAGTCACCTGTTTACTATTGGCTACAATGTTCAGGAACACAGGGCTGATGTGAGTTATTATGATTTACTCGCATCGGAAGTGAGACTATGCATATTTATTTGCATTGCGCAGGGCAAGCTACCGGAAGAAAGTTGGTTTGCGTTAGGGCGGCTACTTACTAATGTAGACGGGAAACCTATTCTTTTATCATGGAGTGGTTCTATGTTTGAATACCTGATGCCACTCCTGGTAATGCCTACTTATGAAAATACATTACTTGACCAAACCTATAAAGCGGCAGTGGAATGGCAGATTAAATATAGTAAAAAAACAAATATCCCCTGGGGCATTTCAGAATCGTGTTACAATATGATCAATGCTAATTCTAATTACCAGTACCGTGCCTTTGGCGCTCCGGGATTGGGCTTGAAACGTGGACTGGAGGAGGATGCTGTCATAGCGCCTTATGCATCTGCAATGGCATTAATGATAGCTCCGGAAAAAGCGTGCGAAAACCTGGAACTGCTTAAGAAAAAAGGATTAGAAGGAAGGTTTGGATTGTATGAAGCCATAGATTATACACCTTCACGATTACAGCGTGGGCAATCAAGTGCAATTGTTTATTCATTTATGGCGCATCACCATGGAATGAGTTTATTGTCATTGGCTTATTTACTACGTGACAAACCGATGCAAAAATTATTTGAAGCAGAACCGCAGTTTAAGGCAACGCTTTTATTACTACAGGAAAGAATTCCAAGAGCCACTACCTTTTTTGCACACACCACTGATATAGCAGATATTAATTATGTAACAAGTGGCCAGGAAACAAGGATTATCAATACCCCGAACACCTCTGTACCTAAAGTACAATTATTATCGAATGGAAGGTACCATGTAATGATAACCAATGCGGGAGGAGGTTACAGTCGATGGAAAGACCTTGCTGTTACCCGCTGGCATGAAGATGTTACCTGCGATAATTGGGGAACTTTTTGTTACATCCGGGATTTAGATAGTAAAAAATACTGGTCCAATACTCATCAGCCCACACTTACAAAGGCTGATAAATACGAGGCAGCTTATTCCCAGGGCCGCGCAGATTTTAATACAAAACAAAATGAAATAGAGACACACACTGAAATTGTTGTTTCTCCGGAAGATGATATAGAAATGCGGAGATTACGGGTAACAAACCGTTCCGGTATACGTAAGACTATTGAGGTTACCAGTTATGCAGAAGTAGTGATGGCAAATGCCGCATCAGATTTGATGGCGCCCGCTTTCAGCAATCTTTTTGTACAAACCGAAATCATTCCTCATAAACATACGATCATGTGTACCCGAAGACCACGATCGGCAGAAGAACAATCACCGTGGATGTTTCATTTAATGGCAACAGAAGGAAAACATGCCGAAGAAATTTCCTATGAAACAGACAGGATGGCATTTATTGGTCATGGCAATTCTATCGTGAATCCGCAGGCCATGAATAATCCCGGCAAACTATCCGGAAGCCAGGGTTCCGTGCTGGACCCTATTGTTGCCATCCGTTATAAAATAATCCTGGAGCCGGAAGAAGTAGCTACCATTGATATGGTTATTGGCATTGCTGAAACGAAGGAAATTTGCCAGGGGCTGATTAATAGATACCAGGATAATACCCCTCATAAAGATCGTGTATTTGAAATGGCCTGGACGCATAGCCAGGTGGTCCTCCGGCAAATAAATGCTTCCGAAGCTGATGCACAATTATATGGACGTTTAGCCAGTTCCATTATTTTTACTAATACTTCTTTTCGTGCAGACGCTGCCATACTAATCAATAATCACCGTCAACAGTCAGGTCTGTGGGGTTATTCTATTTCTGGAGACTTACCCATTATTCTTTTAAAAATTGAAAACCAGGCTAACATGCAAATGGTAAAACAATTGATACAAGCCCATGCTTATTGGCGTTTAAAAGGACTTTTAGTAGACCTCGTGATCTGGAATGAAGCACATAATGTTTACAGGCAGGATTTCCAAAATGACATCCAGGCGCTAATTCCATCCGAATTAAAAGACCGCCCGGGAGGTATTTTTGTGAGAGCCGCAGACCAGATATCTAATGAGGATCGCATATTATTTCAAACAGCAGCCCGTGTCAATATTTCGGATAGCGTGGGAACGTTAGCAGATCATGTGAACCGTAAAACGATTGCAAAAGTAGCCATACCCCGTATCAGTAAAGACGAAAAATATACGGCTTCTTTAACGCCAATTACTTCGCCAAAGGACCTTATCTTTTTTAATGGATCAGGTGGCTTCTCTCCTGATGGAAAAGAATATGTTATTGTTACCGATGATAACAGCAAAACGCCGGTTCCATGGGTAAACGTAATTGCGAATCCAAAGTTTGGAACGGTTGTTTCAGAAAGCGGGTCAGCGTATACCTGGACTGAAAATGCGCATGAATTAAGGCTTACATCCTGGAGTAATGATCCCGTATCAGACACAACCGGTGAAGCATTTTATATAAGAGATGAAGAGAACGGTCACTTCTGGTCAACTGCATTGTTGCCCGCGGGAAGTAAGTCACCTTATATTACCCGTCATGGTTTTGGGTACAGTGTTTTTGAGCACATGGAAGATGGCATCTATTCAGAGATGATTGTGTATGTTGATATAGAATCAACTATTAAATTCACCGTATTAAAAATACGTAACCAGTCAGGAAGATCGCGTAAGTTATCCGCTACAGGTTATACGGAGTGGGTGTTGGGCGATAACAGGATGAAAACTGCCATGCATATTAATACAGAAGTGGATCCTGATAGCGGGGCAATCTTTTCAAAAAATCAATACAATACGGAGTTTAACAACAGGGTAGCATTTTTTGATGTGGATTATTTGAAAAAAACTTTTACCGGCGACCGTACTGAATTTATTGGACGCAATGGAACTTTGCAAAATCCGGATGCGATGTCACGTATAAAACTTTCCGGCAAAGTTGGACTTGCATTGGATCCATGCGGTGCTATCCAGGTTCCATTCTTTGTGGCGGATGGAGAAGAACAGGAAATCATTTTCAGGTTAGGAGCAGGCAAAGATGCCAATGAAGCAAGCGCCATTGCCACCCAATTTCGTGGAGCTGCAAAAGCCAGTGAAGCATTAGAAAAAGTAAAAAAATACTGGACGAATACCATAGGCGCTCTACAAGTGGAAACGCCGGATAAAGCCATTAATCTTATTACTAACGGGTGGCTAACGTATCAAACGCTTTCATCACGATTATGGGGACGCAGTGGATTTTATCAGTCTGGCGGCGCATTTGGTTTCAGGGATCAGTTACAGGATGTAATGTCTTTGCTTCATACAAGGCCTGAACTTGCCCGCGAACAGATTTTACTTTGCGCATCACGCCAATTTAAAGAAGGTGATGTTCAGCATTGGTGGCATCCGCCAATTGGCCGTGGAGTTCGTACAAGAATATCCGATGATTTTCTCTGGTTGCCTTTTGTAACTGCATATTATCTTAAACATACCGGCGATGCTGCTATATTGGATGCATCCTCAAATTTTATAGACGGACGCCAGCTAAACCAGGGAGAAGAATCCTATTTTGATCTTCCACTGGATTCGCATACATCTGCTACACTCTATGAACATTGCGTCAGCGCCATAAAAAATGGACTCAATTTTGGCGTACACGGGTTACCGCTAATTGGTACCGGTGACTGGAACGATGGTTTTGATAAGGTAGGCCAGCAGGGTAAAGGAGAAAGTGTTTGGCTCGCATTTTTCCTTTATGAAATACTTATCCGATTTGCATACATCGCAGGTTTACAAAATGATGCTGCATTTGCAACAGCATGTAAAAATCATGCGCAGCAATTAAAACAAAATATTGATAAAAGCGCCTGGGATGGTGAGTGGTACAAGCGTGCCTGGTTTGATAATGGAACACCACTTGGATCTAAAAACGATGAAGAATGTAAGATTGATTCTATTGCTCAAAGCTGGTCGGTATTATCAGGAGGAGGAAATGCCAACCTCGTGCATACTGCTATGGAATCAGCCTATAAAAACCTGGTACAAAAGGAGGTTGGTATCATTCAATTATTAGAACCCGCATTCGATAAGTCTGATTTGAATCCAGGGTATATAAAAGGATATGTACCCGGCGTAAGAGAAAATGGCGGGCAATACACACATGCTGCCGTATGGATGATCATGGCGTTTGCAAGATTGGGTGATACCAAACGTGTGTGGGAATTATTAAACATGATCAACCCGGTTAATCACAGTAAAACTGCTGAAGAAATTACCATCTATAAAGTGGAACCTTATGTATTGGCTGCAGATGTATATTCACGAACTCCACATGCCGGGCGTGGCGGATGGACCTGGTACACCGGCTCTGCAGGTTGGTTGTACCGTTTAATTATAGAATCTTTTCTTGGCTTCCAACAGGAAGGAAATAAACTCAGCATTACTCCTTGTGTTCCTAAAGAATGGGAATCATTTAAAGTCCATTACCACTATAAGAAATCGTTGTATCATATTGAAGTTATGCAAATCAATATTGGCGAAGAAATTATCATAACGGTAGATGGGCTTCAACAGTCTGATCAAATGATTACCCTGTCAGATGATGGAGCGGAACATATTGTTCATGTAGGGAGTGTTGCAATGATTTTGAACTAAAGAAAAGGAATATAAAAATTAGTCGACTTAATTATTTCTTGAAATGGCGAAGCCATATAAAACAGTTGTTTTATATGGCTTCTTTGTGCCCGGGACTGGATTCGAACTGGATTCCCTGCACCTTCCAAAAGTATTATGCAATTACCAACAGACATTACTCCAGAGTACCTCCGCCTATTGGAAAAATATTTTCTCAACAAGAAAAAGAAATTATCTTATTCTTCGCTTGGTATCTATATGAGAAATATACGTGCCATCATTAACCAGGCGATTTCAAAAAAAATAATCAGCTTAGATTTGTACCCTTTTGGAAAAGGGAAATATGTTCCTCCTGCCACAAAAAAAGCAAAAAAATCATTGCCAATTGAAGAGATAGAAAAAATCTATAATTATAAATCTGCTGACGCTGGCGAAGCCTGGGCCCGCGATATGTGGATTTTTGCATACCTCGCAAACGGTATGAATGTAAAAGATATCGCACTCTTAAAATATGAAAATATTAGTAACGTAGTAATTTCTTACATCCGTTCAAAGACAAAAAATTCAGCAAAGGAAAACCTTATCACTATTGAAGTGCCACTTCATGAAGACATTCAGCGTATTTTAAACAGTTGGGGAACAAAGCCTGCAAAACCGGAGAATTTTATTTTTGACATCCTACAATCAGATAATTTATCGGACTTACAAAACTATCGAAACATCAATCAGGCAGTCAAAAATATCAACAAATATATGAAGCGGATAGCCTTAAATCTTGAACTTGAAAGAGTCCCGACTACAAATTTCGCCAGGCATTCATTTTCTACCGCATTAATACGTTCCTGCGTACCAATTGAAATGATTTCAGAGCAATTGGGGCACATCTCGATAAAAACTACCCAGATCTATTTAGGAAGTTTTGAAAGTGCCCAGAAAAGGGATATAACCAAGTATTTGACCTCGTTTAAAGCAGTAGAATAAACAAGCCAATTTCACTTAACTTGGAGGCTACAATTTATAAATGATCCTGTAAAGATTTGATAATCAAACTTTTCGGATAACCGAACAGCCTGTTGTATAAAGTACTTGGAAGTTGCAAGGAAGCCTTTAAGCCTTGTGAATATAAATCAATGCAGGCTTTCCTGCCATCATATTCTGCAAATCAGGCATCATTTCGCCCGCCGTGCGGGCGGTAAAAAAAATACTTGGCAACTTCGGCTGATGCTATATACAACACAATAATACCCGTAAGGGCGAGATAAAAAATAAGTGGCAGCGTGGTAAATCCAAAAGGGTTTTTCAAAGGTGTAAAAGGTATTATAAGTGTAGTGGCCACTATGGCCAGCGTGGCGGCCAGCAAATACTTGCCCGGGCGGCTTTTATAAAAAGGTTTGCGTGTTCTTACCACCAACACCACCAGTGCCGCCGAGATAATAGATTCTATCCACCAGCCGGTTTGAAATTGAGCCGGATTGGCATGGAGCATATACTTCAGCACTCCGAAAGTAACATAGTCAAAAATCGAACTGATAAGGCCGAAAACAATCATAAAATTGCGGATAAACTTAATGCTCCACTTGCGCGGTTTCAGCACCATTTCATCATCCACGCTATCGGTTGCAATGGTCATTTCGGGCATATCGGTCATAATATTCATCAGCAGTATCTGCTTGGGCAGCAGGGGTAAAAAGGGTAAAAAGAGTGATGCCCCTGCCATGCTGAACATATTGCCGAAATTGGCACTGGTGGCCATAAAAATATACTTTAATGTGTTGGCAAAAGTTTTCCTACCCTCCTTCACTCCCGCTATCACTGCGTCCAGGTTTTTTTCAAGCAAAACAATATGAGCAGCGCTTTTAGCAGCATCCACCGCAGTGTCTACCGATATACCCACATCCGCAGCATGCAGTGCTGAGACATCGTTAATACCATCGCCCATGTAGCCCACCACGTTTCCGGCTCTCTTCAGGGCCACAATAATGCGTTCCTTTTGGTTGGGTTCCACTTCCGCAAAAATATTCACGTCGTTTGCCCGCTGCGCCAATGCATCATCTGTAATGCGATATAGTTCAGGGCCGGTGATGATAACTGGGTTTTCAAGACCAATTTGCTTACAAAGGCTCATAGCAATGGCGGCATTATCGCCGGTAATCACCTTAAACCCTATACCCAGGGCTTTTAGCGATGTTAAGGTATTCGCTATATCGGCTTTTGGCGGGTCGTTAAATACGACAAAACCAAGAAAAGTCATCTCCCGCTCTGCATCCTTATTTATTATCTCGGTGGCCAGCATATTTTTACTGGCAATACCCAATACGCGGAAGCCCGAAGCGCTTAATTCTTGAAATGTGCTTACAAGCTTATCTTTTATTTCCGCGATTGCTATAATGCTGCCATTCGCTGCCTCAGCTTTATTGCAAACGTCCATTATATTGCTGAAAGCCCCTTTGCTTATCATTATACTCTCATTATTGCAGCTAACCAGTATGCTTAATCGTTTGCGAATAAAATCATACGGCACCTCATCCGTCTTTTTATATGCTGAAATATCCGTATTTTTTTTCGCGTTGCGGATGGCCACATCAATAGGATTTGCAAAGCCGCTTTCGAGCGAAGCATTGAGCAAGGCATATAAATACACCTTATCGCTATGAGCGCCGGTTATATCCTTTGTAGCATGAAGCAGAACCGTGCCATCTGTAAGCGTTCCGGTTTTATCGGAGCAAAGCACATTCATACTTCCAAAATTTTCGATGCTCTCCAGTACCTTCACAATTACCTTTTTCACCGCCATTTTTCGTGCACCGTACGACAGGTTTACGCTAATGATTGCGGGCAGCAATTGCGGCGTTAAACCCACGGCGATAGCCAGAGAAAAAAGAAACGCATCAATCACGGGTTTGTGAAAAAACACGTTGATGGCAAAAATGGTTATTACCAAAACAAGTGTTACTGCCATTAAAAAATTACCAAATTGCCTGATGCCTTTTTGAAAATCGCTCTCGGGTGGATGAAGCTGCAGCCGTTCGGATATCTGCCCGTATTCGGTAGCCTTACCCGTATTTACTACCAGGGCTTTTGCGGTGCCGCTTACCACATTAGTGCCCAAAAACAAGGCATTGGTACGTTTGGCAATGGGCGAACCGGCATCGGTTACTCCTACACTTTTCTCAGCCGGAAAAGATTCGCCGGTTAATGATGCTTCATTGACAAAAAGGTCTTTCGATTCAATCAAAAGACAATCGCCGGGAATCATATCACCAGCCATTAATACGGCTATATCGCCGGGCACTGTTTCTTCTACCGGCACATCTGTTTTATTTCCATCGCGCATTACATGCACCTTGATACTGATGATTTCAATCAATTTTTTCATGGCATTCGTCGCGCCCATTTCCTGCCAAAAGCTTAAAAGGCCGCTTGCAAAAACTATGATGAGGATAATGATGCCATCGGTGTTATCCTGCAGAACAAAAGAAAGTATTGCTGCAGCTATCAGAATAAGGATAATAGGGCTCTTAAATTGTTTCAACAGCAGAACAATCGTTGAAGTGCTCCGATGCTCATTGATGGCATTCTTTTTTACTTCCTTCAGCCGCTGCCGCACTTGTTCATCGCTCAATCCGTTTATGGACGAGTTCAATTGTCCTATTGCTTCATCTGCTTTCCTGCTCCAAAAACTGGTGTTTATAAGGTTCATATGTTATCTGCTTTATTAAAGAATATCCTTGGGTTTTGAAAATCCTCAATTTGCGCTCTATCGCCTGTGTCTTTTTTCATCTGTGGAAGAAATAACTATGTTTTAACCTGCCCGGTAATTCGTTTTACTGTTTCCATATCAAAGTATTCTCTTGCACGGTCTATTTTTCCATTAGTAAGGTGGAAAACAAAGCAACATTGAAGTTCATAGATGGCTCCGGTTGCTTTGATTTTGAGTGAGCCGAAGTTGGCATCTCCCGTCAATGTGCCTCCTGAAATGTATTCAAGGGAAGCATATTCTTCATTCGCAAAAAAGTTTATAAGTTTTTTCATCCTGTTAGGTGAAGCAGCCCAGTGGTTCTTTGCCAAATTAGAGAACTCATCTTTCCCATTAATCATATCCCCTGTAGGGACAATCAGCCATTCCGGCCTTCACGTTCCTGCAAATTTTTAGTATCAGTCACAGGGATTAAGGTTTCTGTTGTCATTTTAGTTGGTTTTATATTGTTTCATTAAGCTTACCTTATCGAGGTACTCGAGGAGGTGAAATATTTTTCCTTCTTCATTAATTTGGTATATAAAACTGACACCTACTGCATATATTTGTCCCACAAGTGTGTTTGGGCCAACGGGAAACTGCCTTGCAACTCCCGAGAACTTTATACAACAGCCTGTGCGGATATCCGGCAGCGTTGATTATCAAATTTACATAAACTTTTTAAGTAACTTGGCTTTACCACTAATTTGAATTCACTTCTTCCTATTTTAATTGAATCTATTGCCCATGGAGCTAATTCGCCCCAAAACATGCTATCACCCTTTTGTCCTTATTGCGTTTCATCTAAATTGTTTACCCGATAACTTATTGCAGGCTATTCCACGTTCAACTCGATTTGATTGGACTCATAAAGATATTCAGGGTTCTTTTGGCTATG
>ODAK010003538.1_pt1 | contig 16157 bp, 13 predicted proteins | sample 1539591 | NCBI WGS metagenome assembly ODAK01 (sample SAMEA3539303, study PRJEB22396) | soil metagenome | biome: tundra; feature: field; material: soil | place: USA | collected 2010-05 | depth 0.15 m
TGGCCAGGGCGGCACCGTCGGGGGCATAGGCCACCGACCGCACCCAGTTCGTGTGGCCGGTGAGCTGCTGCAGTTGCTGGCCGGTGCGGGCATCCCAGATCCGGACGCCGTCCGCGCCGCCGGTGGCCAGGGCGGGCACCGTCGGGGGCATAGGCCACCGAGGCCACCGAGGCCACCGAGCCGGCGTGCCCGCCGTACGGCGTGACGCCCGGACCACCCACCGCCACCGCTGCCCCCTTTGGGCTGGTGCCGATCCGCACAGCGTAGGACGGCACCGGGCCGCCATCGTTAGAGTAAGCCTCTGGAAGCAGGCTTTCCATAGGGATCGGATGTCGGGGAAGCAGCACCACGAGAGGGCGACAGCAGCCCGGCTGCCTTGGCTTAAGACCGCGGCCCGTCGCGGTTGCGGTGCCTGTCCTTCCACGGCGTGGCTGTGCCCCAGCACAGTGTTCATCTGAGAGCTTGATCATGCCGAATACATGCCTAAATGAGCGCATGTCGCGGCGTTAGAGCAGGTCAGGCGAGTTCAGGGACGGGTCTTGAAAACCGCTAGGGCGTTGCTAGCAGCCGAGCACGTATCGCATCGGGTTGTCACGCTCGTCAACGAAGACCCACCATCACGTACGGCCGAATGCCGTCAAGGGACGATCTGTGATGCTGTGATAGCGATCGCCGCTCATCATGCCCGCCGCGATGGGTGCGGTCAGACGATCTTGAAATCCATCCAGATACAGTCCTGACCTTGCACTTCAGGTGGAGATAGTGATGCCGGTTTTGCTGCCATCCTGTCAAAGGCCCGGTCGCCGGGATCAGGCCTCCATCTGCTACTTCCTGGTCAGGGTGGCCTCACATGGACCTGTGGCCTCTGGATTGTGAGGGCGGGAGTCTCGACGCGGGGGGGCACGGCAGGGAGAGGAGGCGTTCAATCCAGGACTGCCAACGCCCGCACACAGTCGCGTCCTTTGCCGATCCTGCCCGGCGCGTGCCACGCTGCGGGGTTCGGTCCCGCCAACGAACGGCCAACAAATGATCAATGGCATGATCACCACGCTGGGTGATCATGCCATTTACCTGGTACTACATGGTCGGGGTGGCCGGATTTGAACCGGCGGCCTCTTCGTCCCGAACGAAGCGCGCTGCCAAGCTGCGCCACACCCCGCCGTCCGCCTGGGCGGCAGGAGCGCCAGTGGATAAACCGCCGGAGCCTCCGGCAGTCTAGCCGATCCGCGGAACCAGCGTGAGAAGGGTGGCCTCGGGTCGGCAGCAGAGCCTCACCGGCGCCCATGGCGATGTGCCAAGCCCGGCGGACACGTGCAGCCAGGTGCCGGGCCAGCCCGCGCCAGGGTGCTCACCTGGGTACCTGTGCAGCCCGCGGGCCAGCCGGGGGTCGAGACCGCAATTGGACACAAGTGCGCCGTACAACGGCAGGCGGAGTTGGCCGCCATGGGTGTGGCCAGCGAGCAGCAGGTTGTAGCCGTCGGCCACGAACCGGTCCATCACCCGGGGCTCGGGCGAGTGCATAACGCCCAGGCGCAGGTCGGCGGCGGGGTCGGCGGGCCCGGCGACGTCGTCGTAGCGGTCCCGGTCGGTGTGCGAGTCGTGTACGCCAGTCACTTCGATGTCGAGATCAGCGGCCTTGATCCGCCCGCGCTGGTTGTTCGCGTCCAGCCAGCCAGCGGCGGCCATCCCCGCGCCAAGCTCTGGCCATGGCATGTCGGGGACGTGCCGGTGCACGCGCGCGCTGGTCTCCCACAGGTACCGCGCCGGGTTCCGCGGCTTCGGCGAGTACAGGTCATTCGAGCCGTACACGAAGATGCCGGGCCGGTCCAGCAGCGGGCCGAGAGCTTCCAGGAATGGCTCAACGGCCTGCGGGTGGCCGATTGAGTCACCCGTGTTCACGACCAGGTCGGGTTCAAGCGCGTCCAGGGACCTGAGCCACGACATGAGCAGGTGCCTTCTGGGCGTCAGGTGCACATCGGAGATGTGCAGGATGCGCAGCGGCGGGAGGCCGGCGGCCAGCACCGGGACCTCGAAACGGCGCAAGGCGAACCAGTTCCGCTCGACGACGGAACCGTAGGCCAGGGTGCCGGCACCGACGGCAGCCGCGGCCCCGAGGGCTTGGAGGGCTCGTGATCGCATCTATCTATGGTGCCACGCCAGCCGGCCAGGCGAACCGTGGCCGCCTGGCCGGCATCTACATTGCGCGCGCCGCGTCCCGGCACGGCAGGATGGAGCCATGGCTGACCTGAAGGACCGGCTCCGCGAAGATCTGACCGCATCGATGAAGGCCCGCGATGAGGTCCGCACGCGCACCTTGCGCATGGTGCTGACCTCCGTCTCCAAGGAGGAGGTGGCTGGCTCTGCGGCCCGTGAGCTCAACGATGACGAGGTCATGAAGGTGCTCACGCAGGAGGCCAAGCGGCGCCGGGAGGCCGCCGAGGCGTTCGCGGCGGCCGGACGGGAAGAACAAGCAGCAGCAGAACGGCAGGAGGGGGCGATTCTGGCCGGATACCTCCCGGCCCAGCTCAGCGACGACGAACTCGCCGCCCTGGTCGCGGCCGCCATCCAGGACACCGGAGCGACCGGTATGGCAGCGATGGGCCAGGTGATGAGGGCAGTCACCCCGCAGGTGGCAGGCCGCGCGGACGGAGCCAGGGTGGCCGCCGAGGTCCGCCGTACGCTGGTCGGCTAAGGAGCCCCGGCCGGGCGCGGCGGCCAGATGTCAGGAGCTAATACCCCGGCCGTATAGGCACGCGCGATGAGTTCGCCGCGGCTGCTCGCCTGGGCCCGGCGGAGCATGTCGGCGATGTGCTGCGCCACGGTGTGATGGCTGATGTGCAGCCTTTTGGCAGTCTGGGCGTTGGTGTGACCACCCGCGATGAGGCACAAGATGGCGGTCTCCCGAAGCGTTAGATCGAGCCATGGACAGGCTCCTGGTCCCGCCTCGCCGTCTTGAACACTGGTCATGGCGCCCCCGTCGGGTCTGCTAAGCGCCCCCTGCCGTCGTCCCACATTCCCCTCGGGAGGACGTTATGGCATGACTTGTCCAGGGGTCAACCCGTGCAGTTCTAGTCGTTTTGGGGATGGTGTGGCTCTTTGCCGCGAGCGGGGGCTCGGTCCAGTGGCCGGGCCTGAACACGGCCGAGGCGGGCCGCTGGCCCCGCAAGATCGCCGCCCGGCTGCCCAGCTCAGCGTGGCACCAGTACTCCGCAGGGCCTAGTGCCAAAGGCCGCCGCTACTACGACTGGGCCTGGGTCGGCATCAATCCGGGCCAGCCGGGCACCGCTGGCTGCTGATCCGCGCAATCACCGCGCCGCCTTGTCGTGTTCGTGGGGTGGGCCGGCCCATGCGGCTGATGCCAGCTGGCGAGGGACTGCTGAAATGGTGGTTCGACCAGCGGTGGGCCCCATGCACGCCGCCGCCCGCGTCGCCTGTTGCCGCACTGCGGCAGCGCTTCGGCGGCTGGGCCGCGCCCGTACGCGATGTGCTGGCCGCGATCAGCGACAGCGACGCCGGGTTCTTCCCGCACCACCGGCACGCCGTGCCGCCCACCTGGGCACCGGCCCGATCACCGTGATCGGCGACGCGGCGCACTCAATGCCGCCGACCCGGGCCCAGGGCGCCAACCAGGCCCTCGAGGACGCATGGGCAATGGCCGCGCACTGCGCAAGACAGGCGACGTGCCGGGCGCGCTGCGTGCCTTCGAACTAGCGCGGTCGCCCAGGGCGTCCCTCGTTGCCAGGCAGGCGCCACGGAGGACCTCAACACATACCGGCCCATGCTGTCCCGGCTGGTGCCCGGCGCCCTGGTCGCCCGCTACTACACCCGGTTCCTCAGCCAGGCCAGCAACTACCTCACGGCCTGACGCGGCGTCGCGGGCGGCGTCCGCTCAGGATGCCAAGCAGAAGTAGTAATTCCAGGGATGCAGGCCGTCCGGCGGATCTGCCAGGTTCGAGGTAGCAGCGAGACGCGCCGGGAGGCCAGGCCATGAGGACTACCCTGTTACGGACGATCATGGCAGTGGCATGCGTGCCGGCTCTGACAGCGGGGATGCTGCAGGCCCCCGCGGTGGCCGTCGCGCGCGTGCAGCAGCACGTCCAGGCTGCGCCTCCTGTTTCGCCGGACCGGCTGGCGAACCCGAGTGCGGTGCTGGCCCCGGACTGGCGGTCATCCGGAGATCGCGCGGTAAGCGTGGCCGGGGATGCGACCGGCCTGCATGTCCTCGTAGCCGATGAGGCTAGCGGTTATGCGTGGCGGACGGCGGCCACGCTGACAGTGCGGGGAACCGACACGACAGAGTGGATCGGCCAGGCGTGCGTGACCGGCTCAGGTGACGAGGTGGTGGTCGTGTATGCGCCGAGGCAGATCAGCAACCTGGCAGATGCCCAGGGCTTTACGGCGCTTGCCGCGCTCGTCAACCTGGCGACCGGGAAGGTCACATCGCTCGGCGGTGGTTTCTCCATCTCCTACTTCGACCCGGGCTGCGGGACAGGGGAGCAAGTGGTATTAACCCAGGGCGGCTGGGGTGGCGCGCAGCAGCCGGGGCAGCCCGAGAGCACCCGCTTGGTGATGCTAGACGCGCGGACAGGCCGGACTGTTTTCACGGTCGCGGAGCCAGGTCAGGTGACCTCGGCGGTGCCCTACCAGGGTCAGATCGCCGCTGTCTATGGCCCCGGCGTGGTGACGATCGGAACTGGCGGTCAGGTGCGGACACTGGCGCGCGCAACCGGAGCGGCGTTTCGGTTGGTGCCAGACTCGGCCGGGGGGCTTGGTTTCCAGACGATGGCGGGCACCCAGGTGCGATTCCACCGGTATACGGCCGGGCGTGACCAGGTGATCGGCACGGCACGGGCCGGGTCGGTGGAATTGCAGGAGGGCGGCGGCCGGGTGTGGCTGACTGGACCGCAAGCGGCCCAGCTGGGCCACCTCCCCGCTCAATGGCGTGCCATTGACGCGCCTGCTTTGTCTCAGGTGTCCACCACTGGCGCGCTGGCGATCACATCGGTTCTGGCTGGCCGGCTGTCGTCCAGCCGTGCGGTCGTTGCTCCGGATCTGCCGCAGCCGGTGCGAATCGGCGCGCTGGTCATGGCCACTGGAAAGCGGGTCGCATTCACCGTGCCACAAGCGCCCCCCACGACGAACGGCGCCCTCGCGCCGATGGCAGGCAGTGCCGGGGGGAACTCCGCGTCGGCCACGCACGCGGCGAGAGCGGGTGTGGCAGCCGCGAACCCAGCCACGGTCACCTATGACCCGGACCGGACCTGTTCCGTACCGCGGAACGACCCGACGGTGCAGACTTACCAACCGTCAGCGGAGCAGGTGGAGTGGGCGGCCGACCAGGCCGTACAGGGTGACCTGACGGATACGCGTGGTGCCAACCTGTACGGGGCCGGGCTGCCTGCCTATACCCCACAGGGCATGTTCCCCGCGCCTGGCCTGACTGGCGGCGGGAGCGTCCCGGCACAGATCCTGCTGGGAATCATGACCCAGGAGTCCAACCTCGAGCAGGCCAGCAATCATGCGATCATCGGGCAGACCGGTAATGTCCTCCCCTCCTATAACTGGTATGGCAACTGGGTGAACGACGCCAACGGAGTGCCGCAGAACACCGGGCAGGTCAACTGGTCCAACGTTGACTGCGGATACGGGATCGCCCAGGTCACTACGGGGATGTGCATGTCGGGGAACACTAATTGCCCGTCGGCAGACGGAACGGCGCTGCCCGCGAACGACCAACGCGCAGTGTCGGTCGACTACCAGGCCAATATCGCTGCCGGGCTACAGAACCTCGAGGGCAAGTGGAATGAGCTCTATAAGCTGGGGATCACGGCGAATGGCGCGAACCCGATGTACATCGAGAACTGGTGGTTCGCGCTGTGGGACTACAACTCGGGCCTCGAACCCAATGCCAAGAACGGCAACACCACCGGCTGCTCACCGAGCCCGACCTGCCATGACTCGGGCGGGGACTGGGGTCTCGGCTGGGCGAACAACCCGGCCAACAGCAGCTACCCGCCGGACCGGCCGCAGTTCCTCGACAGCAGCGCCGCCGCCACACCTGACGGCCAGACCTACAGCCCGTCGTGGGACCAGGCGCACCCGAACTACTGGTCGTATGAGGAGAAAGTAATCGGGTTCGCGTTCAACGCCTTCACGGCGTACAGCTTCGTCGACGGCAAGTGGGAGCAGGCCTACGCCTACGGTGCCTGGCCGTCTACCGCGGTCGACCCGGCCGAACCGGCGCACACGGCGCTGTGCGTGAACTCGGGCACGACAAACGATCATTGCAACCCGAGCGTGATCAGTTCCGGCAGCCCGACGCAGGCCACGGACCCGTGTTCGCTAACCGGTTCGCTGGCCGACCACTGCTGGTGGCACTCCCCGCTTAGCTGGGTCAGTTGCACCAATCTCTGCGGCACTCAAGTGCTGACCTATGGCGCTGGCGCGGCCGATCCGGGTAACCCCGGGGTCCCTGCCGGATATGCGCCCGACTGCTCGACGAGCGGGGTGCTGCCGTCAAATGCCGTCATCGTCGATGACGTGACGACCCCGGCCGCTCTCGGATGCCCTGGGGAAAACTGGACCAGCAAGGGAACCATGAGCTGGATGTTCGGCTCATCCGGCGGCACCTACCCCTCGAAGATCGACTTTCATCAGATCGGCGCTGGCTTCGGCGGCCACTTCTGGTTTACCCATACCATCCCAACCGACCAGTCCGGCTTGATCGGCCCCAGCGTAGGATTCAACAGCACTACCGCCGCCGATCCGTCCCTGGAGATCACCGGAACCTGGGTACCGCCATCGACGGTCACCGGCTGGACGCGGATCATGGTACATGTCCCTAACGTGGGCGCGTGGGACCCGGACGCCAGCTACCAGATCAACCTCGGCGGCGGCACCGGCACCCGCCACCGGATAGTCAACCAGGCCAAGCAGGCGAACACCTGGGTCGATCTTGGCTTCTTTGATCTGAGCGCCGGAGCGACCGTTTCGCTCGACAACGCCGGCTACGTAGATAGTGCCAGTGGCACCAGCTCAGGCTATGACGTGGCCTGGGACGCGGCCGCGTTCATCCCGGTCGGCGGTTCCTTCAACAGCTACGTAGCGATGGGAGACTCCTACGCTTCCGGCGAAGGGCTGCTGCCCTTCAACGCCGACAGCGACTATAACTACTCCGGTATGACCCACTCCTGCCATCGGTCCAGCCAGGCCTATCCAGAACTGGTAACGCTGCCCGGCCAGAGTACGCCGATCGCCCAGCAGGCCGCCCAGCCAGGCAGCAATACCTCTTTCGCGTTCACAGCCTGCTCGGGCGTGGAGACCAACGCGATGAGTTGGGACAGTGCTGTGGTCGATTCGACGCCAACGAGCTGGGATAGCGCCGGTTATGTCGATTGGGGCAATTACGGCCTGAACTACGGTTCGCCGTCCGATCCCTCCGCGGTTAGCACGCCCACCCTAGGATCCACCGTCGGCGAACTGCCGCAGGCCGACGAGGGCTGGCTGAACCCCGAGACATCTCTCGTCACGGTGACGATCGGCGGAAACGATGCCCGCTTCTCCGACGTCCTGTCGGCTTGCGCGGAGACGGATAATCTGCTCACCACAGACGGCAATGGATGCTCGTCGACTGGCTATTACATGAAGCGAGCTTCCAACGGGGTTACTGACCCGCAGCCACTCTACGAGACGGAACAGACCGTTATCAAAGATCTGCAGGCGCATCTGGTAGGCGTTTACAACGCCATTGCCGCAGCCGCCCCCAACGCTATGATCGTCGTCGTCGGTTACCCGCGGCTGTTTCCTGGAGACCAGGCTCCGACCGCGCCGTGCGCCCCGGATGCCGCTGTCGACTTCCCAATCCCAGACGTCGCCTGGCTGAACCAGATGGGCGACCTGCTAGACCAGACGATCTCCCAGGCGGTTACGGCCGTCAACGCGCAGACGGGCCGGGTCTTCTACATCGACCCGAACAGCGCCTTCGAGGGGCACCGGGTGTGCGATTCGGCGCCGTGGATCAACGGCATAGTGAACGAGGAGACTTCCACGAGCGGCACGAGCACACCTGGTATCGACAGCTTCCACCCGAACGCGTTCGGCCAGGCGGCGCTCGGCCAACTGGTCACCGATTTCCTGGCTACCCACATCCCGCTTGCTCAGCAGGGCGCGCCGCGGCAGTGATAATAAGACGGGAACGCCGGGGCCGCCTGTTGAGCCGCAGCGTCACCGACCGATCGGAGCTTCAACGGTGCTTGCGCTGACGGCCGCCCACGATGAGTCGCACGGCCGTTAACGGGGCTGCGCTCATGCGCCGCACGGGATGCGGGGGGTGGCTCGGATTAGCGCTCGCCTTGCTGGCCGCGGGCGTGACAGCGGTGGCCGTTGTCATCGGGGTGACGCTCAGCCGGTCACCAGCGCCGCCTGACCTGAGCGCGTTCATGAGATCCGTGACTGTCCGCTCCAGCGAACAAGCTGAGACGGGGTGGATCACGCGCAAGCTCGGCGGGCTGCAAGCTCAGGCTCGATGGCTGCACCCGCAGGGCAGTTCGGTAGTCGACGGTTGCAGTGCCGTCAGCGGCACAGGAAGCGGCTTCATGGCCCGTCCTCCGCTTGGCGTGTACTGCCGCCGTTATGTCACCGCCTATTACGGGTTTGACGGTGCGGTATCCGCCCGGAAAGTCCAGCTAGAGCAGGCGCTGCGAGCCGAGGGCGCGACCGGATTCGCTGCTTGCCCACCACCAGGCATCATGAACCCCCCGCCGACCGCCCCGCCAGCCGTCTGTGGGTTGTGGACCTTGGCAGCGACCCCGCCGAGGTTCAGCAACAACGTTATCGACTTCAGCTGGATTCGCCACGGCCTGCCCGTGGACCCGTCCATAACGCTCGGATTGATTAGCGTGAAGGGCCAGCCCGCCCGGTACCGCTACTACCAATATGAGTCCGCCGACCTGCGCGCGATCGCCGGCAGGGCGTTCCGCACACACGAATACCTGCTGATCGTCATGATCGGCAATCTGTACTACAACGCAGTCGGCGGTTCCTCCCCGCCACCTTGACACACCACGTGGCGGCAGTGGCGTCCGTAGATTCGGAGTGTGCCTGGTCAGCGCGAGCGGCGCCGCTGGGCGCCCAATGGCCAAGCCGTCATCTCCGCAATGCGTCCAGCGGCTCGATCAGCGCCGCGTGCAACGCTGGGTACAGCCCGGCGATCAGCCCGATGCCGGCGCCCACCAGCGGCGCAGCCACGGCCGTTACCGGGTTCAATACGGCGGTCCACTCACGAATAGCGGCGAAGATGACAACCCCGCTCACCGCCAATGCGGTGCCTACCATGCCGCCGAGCAGGCCAAGCATGGTGGACTCGGCAAGGAACTGAGCTGCGATATGCCAGCGAAGGGCGCCCAAGGCGCGGCGCAGCCCTATCTCGCCGGTACGTTCGAGCACCGCCACGAATGTAGTGTTGGCGATACCTACTGCCCCGATTACCAGGCAGATCGCGGCAAGCGCCATAAACAGCCCAGTCAGGTCTGTACTTATAGCCTGGCGCAGCCCGCGTGGATTAGCTGGGGGAATTGCCGCCAACAGTCCCGGATTGTTGGGGCTGAGTGCCAGCGGAGCCTGCGCGGCGATGAGCTGTGCTGCCCCCAGTCGGGTACGGATCAGCATCTGGGCGGCCGCCGACGACAGCGGGGGGCCGTACAAACGCAGCACGGTCCGCTGGGGAATTATTATACCTAGCAGCATTTCTGGATTCGTGGCGATAGACTTAACTATACCGATAATTGTAAACGGCTGGCCGTTGATGAACACGGCAGGCTGGGCGTCTATCCGGGCAATGCCAAGCCGATTAGCGATCCCCGCACCGATCACCGCCACCGGCTGGGTCCGCGTGTCATGGAACCGGTTGAAGAATACACCAACCGAGAGAGTTGCCTTCATCGCGCCGAACAGGCCCGGGGACGCCGCATATACCTTGGCATCTTCCCCCAAGTCCGCATCCGAGCCCTGAATGGCCCCGGGTACTGCGGAGATCACCGGCGCGATCCCGAAGTTCACCTGCCACCAGACGCCTGCCGAAACGACGCCATTGAGCCGGTCAATACGCTGGTCAGCATCGGGCGGGAAGTCCATTGTGGTCGCGGACATCCCTGCATCTCCGGCTTGGACCCCACCCGCGTCGGTCACCGTCACCGTAGTCGCGGACAGCGCGTTGAACTGCTGGCCGATCTGGGCTGAGGCGGTGGCCGTGAAGCCGAGCACCGCCACGAAGGCCCCGACACCCAGAATCGTGCCCAGCATGGTCAGTGCCGCCCGGCCCGGCCGCTGAGTGACGCCTGCAATGGCCTCAGCGGCCAGATCACGCCACACGAGCCGAGATGATGATACGTCAGTGCGCCGCTTACGCCATGAGACCATCCGCCAAAGCGTGCCGCCCGGTGAACCACCCCGCCGACGGATGGGTGCCCGCATCACTTGGCAAGTCCAGACGGCGTGACATCTTTTAGCTCGCCGTCCAGGATGGCTACCGTCCGCTGAGCCCGACCTGCGACCGCCGTATCATGCGTGATGACGATTACCGTCTGCCCTTCGGAATGCAGACTATCGAGCAGGCAGAGAATGCTCTCGGCTGTCGCCGAGTCAAGGTTGCCGGTTGGCTCATCGCAGAGCAGCAGGCTCGGCCGGTTCACCAATGCGCGGGCAATAGCCACGCGCTGTCGTTCGCCCCCCGAGAGGGTAGTCGGCAGCGCGTCAGTACGGTGTGCCAGTCCAACCCGCAGCAGCGCGTCAATGGTCAGCGCTCGTCGTGCGAGCCGTCCGCGCTGCCCGGCATACATGAGCGCCAGCGTCACGTTCTCGGCGGCCGTCCGGTATGGCAGCAGATGAAATTCTTGGAATACGAAGCCGATTCGCTGCCCGCGCACTGCGGTGCGCTCAGCATCGGTCAACGCCGCCACGTCTCCGCCATCGAGCTGGTAGCGGCCCGCCGTCGGCCGGTCCAGCAGCCCGAGAATGTTCAGCAGTGTCGATTTTCCTGACCCCGAGGGGCCGGTGATGGCCAGGTACTCACCGCGGCCAACCACGAGGTCAACCTGCCCGAGCGCTTTCACTGCGGGCGGCCCGGGATAGGTCCGGCCCACCTGCCGGAGCACGATCGCCGGACCGCAGTCATCCTCCGGACCGGTCAACTGCCCACCGCGACCGCGTCTCCCGCCGCCAGGCCACCGGCCACTGGCGTGACCTGGACCAGGCCACCCGCGGACGCTCCGGCGCGGACCTGCACGCGCCGCACGCGGCCACCAGGCCCGACCACTGTCACCGAGGTGTCAGCGCTGGCGTCCGAGGTAATGGCCGCCTCCGGAACAGCAAGAACTGGCCCGGGCGTGGCGGCGGAGGACACCGTGAGCTCGACGTCCTGACCCGCCCACGAATTGGCCCACGTCCCGTCCGGCCTGATCTGGACAGGTATGTACGGCGCGGTACCTGGAGCATTACCGGTGCCGCTGCTGGCCGAGGGTGAGGGAGTGGACCCTGCCTGGTTCTGCCCGGGCGTGACTACCTGGCCAATCGCTGTCACGACTCCAGCCGTCTGCTGCCCGGTGACATTCGACGTCACCTGCGCCCGCATGCCGGGACGCACCTGTCCGGCGTCGGATGGGTCAAGCTGTCCAGTAAGTCGTAGACCGCCGACGGTCAATACGACCAGCGGCGCGGTGACAGCGCTTCCTAGCCCGGCCGTCACACTTGCCACTGTCGCGGGAAATGACGGGACGAACATGACCTCGGCCATAGGCACCTCCACCAGCGAGGTCGTGCTCGTGGCAGCCGACGTGCTCGCGGTGGCTGGCGAAGCCGCCTGCCCTGCCCCGGTGCCGGCCGAGGAGCCACTGTCTTTTCCGACGGCAGGTGTACTGCTCCCCGCGGTGACCAGCGGCACCGGATACCCGATGGCCGCGTAGAACCGCTTGACCGCGGCGGCTGTGGCTCGTCCGAACATCCCGGATGTGTCTCCGGCGCAGCTGTAACCCAGATGGGCGAGCGCCGCCTGCAGTTGGCTGATGTCGGCGCCGGAATCGCCCTGCACCATGTCCCGGAACGCCGGTACAGATCCGGTCAGCACGAACACCGGCCGGTCTGACACCTCGGCGATCACCTGGCCCGGACGAACCTCGGCTCCCCCGCTCGTCGGCACTCGCGACACGACCAGGCTCTGCGAAGCGGGCCCGGATCCGCTGGGAGCAACCTCTGCGGCCGGTGTGAAGCTCACGGTTTCGGTGGCGCTGAAGGTGGCGCGGAATACGACAGTATCGCGCAGTACCTGATAGGACACCGGGGCCGTGATCACGCTGGCCTTCGGTGGTCCCGTCGCCGCCGCGATCTCAGCCGGCGACCTGACCCACATCGACGCGATCAGCCCGGCGACAGAGACGACCGCCGTGCAGCACGCTAGCCACAGCAAACGCCGCTGCCGTCGGCCTCGCATCGAATTCCCATCAGGTGGATGGCCCTCGGTAACATCCCGGCGGACACCGGGCAGCGGCCCAGCCATGGGCTGCCGCTCCTGGTTCACCCTGCGCAACAGCGTGCGCCCAGTGACCATAGCCGCCATCACCCTCCGTAGCGCGCCAGTAGGTACTCGAGCTTCTTCGCCTGGGCAGCTACCTGGGACTTCAGCTGAGCAAGGGCCAGGGCATTCTTAGCGATGGCAGCGTTCTCGTAATCAGACTCCACGGCATACGTAATACCGAGCAAATTGGTCCGAAACTTACAGGAAACGTCCGCTTCTGCTGTCTGAATTTCAGTCTGCGTTGGCGGCACGCTCATGTTCCACTGCGGATCGGCGGCAGCCTTGAATGGAGTTGAGTAGTCATATCCATGCTGCCGCATGCACTCCGACCACGCGGTGTAGACCGCGAGCACCCGGTGGTCCGACTGCGTCTGCGCGAAGGCCTGGCCCTCGATGTCCTCGGCTAGCGCCGATGCGCCGCCCCCGTTCCCTCGTGACTGGTCGTTGATTCCGGCGGCCAGCAGTTCACTATTTGCCCGCCCTTCGCAGCCGCCCGTCGGCAACTTCGTGCCCTGGCCGGAGGCCGGTGACTGGGATCCGCTAGCGGAACGGGTCCCGGGGCCAGTGGCCGGGCCGTCCAGCACCAGGAGTTCAGCGCGCGAGAACTGCGCTTTGAGGCCTGGCTGACCTGATCCCGCCGCCCACGCTGGGATGTGATATCCGTAGCTACGGGCGGCCGCACCATCGCTGACCCCGTATCGCCGAGAATTGAATTCCTGCAGGATCTGCACGCCGTTCGTAATAGTGCTGCTCGATAGCTCTGGGAGATAGCTGAAGCCGTATGTGGCCATGCACGCCTGCACTAGCCGTTGTTTGACATACTGTTCTTCCTGGCTCTGTGCCGCCGAGAACTCGTACGCTGCGATAGGCAACTGAAGCTGCGCAGCGCTCGACGGGCTCGGCGTCGGTCCCGCGGTCGGCCGCACTGCGGGACCGTGGCTCCCGCAGCCGACGGCCATCGCTGCAACCGCTGCTCCTCCCAATATTCGGAGGCAGGAGTTAGCCCGCATAGCCAGCGCCTGGCTCACCCGCATTCACCACCTGACCTGATCAGGAACAGGTGTTGAGATCGATGGACGCCTCGTTGTTGCGGAGCTGCTGCGGATCGTTGGCGTTAGGTGACAGGTTCCCGCCCTCACCGGGGCTCAGCCAGTTAAAGTCGCCAACGTAGTTGGGATATACCCAGGTGGTGACATTGCAATTCGGGGTTCCGTTCTCCATGGACGCCGCATTGTTTCGGACTGCCTGTCCGTAACCTGGAGTGTTGACATTATGGTTCTCCCCGGTGCCAAACGTGTAACCACTCAGGCTGGGAATATTGCCGACGTGATCTAGGTATGCGCTGCCGCCATTCATCCCGCCCGGGCTGTAGTACAAGCACCAATTATAGACCGAGGCGGAGCACCACGACGCCTTCCATCCGTTGATATTGGCGTTGATGGCGCCTGCTGGCGCTGCCGCTAGCGCCATTCCTACGGCAACGAGACTGAACGTCCCAGCCGCAGCCACCACCTTGCGCCCATTTCGCCGGAAGATCATGACTACTCCTTATGCCCACGGCCAGCTACTGTTAGCGGCCAAGCGAAGACAACTGCCTGGTACCAGGCTCCGCGAGCCGCTGGCCGTCCGGTATCCCTAAAACGACTGTTCCTGCTGAGAACGGGCCGCCGCCGACATGGCCGGCCCAGGCCCCAATGGCATTAAGTTAGACTTACAGCTGTGTAAGATCGCCTGCGTGGCGAGACCAGGGCAGCAGGTGGTAGCCGGGGACCGGCTGGCGGACCGGATCGGGATCGGGGTGCTGGCGAAGGTGTTCACCCCGGAGCTGGTGGACCGGGTCGTCGAGCAGGCGGGCGTGCGCGAGCAGCGCACGCGCACCTTGCCGGCGCGGGTCGTCGTGTACTACCTGCTGGCGATGGTGCTGTTCTTCCAGTCGGGTTACGGCGAGGTGTGGAACAAGCTGGTCGCGGGCCTGGACTGGGCCCGGCGGTTCCGGGCGCGCCTGGATCTGGGGATGCAGCCGAGCCCGGCGGCGATCACCTACGCGCGCCAGCGGCTGGGCTGGCAGGTGATGGCCGCCTTGCTGGAGGAGACGGCCGGGCCGCTGGCCGGGCAGGACCAGCAATCGGCGTTCGCGGCGGGGATGCGGCTGGCCGCCATCGACGGGATGTGCCTGGACCTGCCTGATAACGAGGAGAACGGGGCGGAATTCGGGTACCCGGGCAACGACGGCGGCCGCGGGCCGTTCCCGCGGATCCGCGTTGTGGGGCTCGGCGAATGCGGGACCCGGGCAGTGCTTGGCGCGGCCACCTCGGGCCTGGCCACTGGGGAGCAGCCGCTGACCCGCCAGCTCCTGGGGAAGCTGGCACCCGGGGACCTGCTGCTGGCCGACCGCAACTTCCTGGGCCACGGCCTGCTCGCCGAGGTGCTTGCCACCGGGGCGCACGTGCTGTGGCGCGCGAAAAGCGACGTCGATCTCCCGGTGCTGGAGGTGCTGGCCGACGGGACCTGGCTGTCACGCATCGCTGACCCGGCCGCCTCCCGCCGGATGCGCCGCGAAGGCGCGGACCCCAAGGACATCCCCGGCATCACCGTCCGCGTCGCCGGGTACTCGGTGACCTCCGAGGACGGCAGTGAGACGCCGGAGACCTTCACCCTGGTCACCGGCATCCTCGACCCCGGCCTGCTGACCCGCGGGCAGGCCGCCGGCGCCTACGCGTCCCGCTGGCAGCTGGAAACCTGCTTCGATGAGCTGGAAACCTCCCTGCGCGGCGGCGCCGCCGTGGTGCTCCGATCGAAGTCCCCGCCGATGATCCGGCAGGAAATCTACGCCATGCTCTGCTGCTACCAGGCCATCCGCACCCTGATCAGCCACGCCGCCGGCGACGCCGGGATAGACCCCGCCAGGATCTCCTTCACCCGCGCCCGCGACGGAATCCGCAGCCGCATCAGCGACTCCGGATGCTTTTCCCCCTGAGCACCTCGGCGACCTCACTGCCGACCTCGCCTTCGAGATCACCTTCCACCGCAACCTCGTCCCCTGGCGGCCCGGCCGCCGCCACGAGCGCAAGACCAAGCGGCCCGGCGGCCGGTACAAGAACCGCAAACCCGGCGACACCACCCGCCTGACCCCGCTGACCAGGATCGTCTTCTGGCTGCTGCCAGTCCCAGCCTAACTTAATGTCATTGGCCCAGGCCCAGGCCGATGGTCCTGAAGTTCCGCCATCCGGACTGGGTTTTGACAGTTGCGCGCCGAGGTCATTGCCCCGTCACGTGGCGGCGGCTTGCCTGCATGCCCGGGGATGGGTCCAGCACCGAGTGGTGCATCACCGCACCAGGCACGGGACAGTTCCGGAAACCGCGGACGCGGGCTAGCGGGTGGGGGCAGGCGAGGGGCCGCCGCCCCCGCCGCCGTTACCCCCGCCGCCGCCGTTGCCGCCACCACTTGGGGTTGGGGTCGGCTTGGGGGGCTTGGGGGCGGTCTGGCCATTACCCATCGAGAACAGCTGACCCGATGTCGGGAACACGAAATTGGGTGCGTTACTGGCCAGCTTCGCGTGCAGGAACGTCATCTGCCAGATGTGCGCGGGCG
>ODAK010003540.1_pt1 | contig 16142 bp, 12 predicted proteins | sample 1539591 | NCBI WGS metagenome assembly ODAK01 (sample SAMEA3539303, study PRJEB22396) | soil metagenome | biome: tundra; feature: field; material: soil | place: USA | collected 2010-05 | depth 0.15 m
GCCTCCAGAGGAAATTCTTCGTCTCTGCCGGCGCGATTCTCCTTGTTCGTCATCGAGTTTGTCCTTTTAGGCCGCTCCACGAATCGGACCGGCGCAAGTATAGAAGGGATCTCTCCATCCGAAAGGACCCCCGAGAGGTTCTTTACGGGCGGCAGCAGAGCCACCGACCCTTCCGAGGTGGATTGCGGCAGAGGCGGGTCTGTGCGGCGTACGCCCCACCGCCACATTGTCTGGTCCGAACAAAAATGAAATGCCCCGCTGCCAAAGCTCCCCGCTTTGTTATTGCACGTTTCGTCTGAGATCCAAACGCCAGTTCAAGACCTTTATCCCCGATTCAGGATAGGTTTCGAGCCCAGTCACTTTATCCGTCCGAGCATCTTGTGGAGTCAAGATCTCAATCTACAACCGGTCGCTAAGGTTTGTAGATCCCCTGGCGCAAACCCAGGGGGTCGGTTTCAGATAACCCCAGCCCCAAGTGGTTGATAAAGAAGAACAAACGGCGGCCGCCAGAGCAACGATGAACGTTCGCGAGTTGCGTGCGATCTTGCACCGTGACCGCAGGAGCGACCAGGTCGATTACAAGAAGTTGGCCCGATATTCCCGGCTCGATTCGAGTATTCTGCTGCGCCCCCTTGCGCATCGGGCGGTCAAGCAGCAGAAAGCACTCACGACAATCCGCGCACGCGACCTCCTGGTTTGACTGCGCACAGCATCCGCAAAACGCGATCCTTGTCCTCACGATGTCTTGTGTAGATACCAGATCAGGTTCTTCTGAACTTGATGGCTCGCTGCGCACTGTTATCGGGGCAATATATCGGTAGCCGTGCCGTGGAATAGTCACACAACAAATCGAGGATTGCCCGCCTTATTCCAAAGGGCTTGTCTCAACTTCGTTACTGCTGTGCACAGGCTCTGACCGAAGTTAACGAACGTATCCCGTGGCCAAAGCCGAAGGGGTCGACGTGGCTGCGCTGGGACGGGCTGAGCATCACTTCAAAGGCGGAGCATATCGCTTCTCTGGCCAGCAGGCTCAAACGGTTGTCGGCGTGGCCGTCCTCAACCGCATGCTGAACGCGGGACGCCCGGACTCCGTCCGTCGTCTCAACATTACTGCGTAGACTGGCTAGGAAAACGGGAAGCTCGGCCTTCATTCGATCCATGCAACAACGCCCCTCAGAAGAGTGATTGATTTCCTCGCACAAACCAGTTAACAATGTTAACTCATAGCAAGAATCTGCGGATTGAACGCGGCGACGCGAAGTACGAGTTCGCCGAAGAGAGAATTGCACCACGCAAACCAGGGACGCGTGAAGTTGCGGGGATTGCGGGCATCGAAGGACTCATGCATGAAGCCCATACCCGCGTCAGTGTCCATGAGCATCCGCAAACAATGCGCGATTTCGTTTGGGTCGCGACTTGTCAAGGCCCGCATGATGATGGACAGCGGCCAAATCATGCCCGGGCCCACGTGCGGGCCGCCAATGCCTTCAGCCACGCCACGGAAGAAGTAAGGGTTGTCGTCGCTCAGGATGAACGCCCGGGTGCGCTGGTAAGTCGGGTCTTCAAGTTCGCAGCAGCCGAGATATGGAAGAGAGAGCAGGCTTGGTACGTTGGCATCGTCCATCAGCAAAGAGTTGCCAAAGCCATCGATCTCATAAGCGTAGACCCTGCCTGCCTCGGCGTGATCCACAATGGCATACTTTTCAATTGCGGCATCGATTTCATCCGCCAGCCGCCGGGAATCATCGGCCAGGTTTTGATCCTGGAATATTGTCGAGGACAATTCCTGGAGTTGGCGGAGAGAGACAATTGCGAACATGTTTGAAGGAATGAGGAACGGAAGAAGGCATGCGTCGTCAGAAGGGCGAAACGCAGAATGCAGCAGGCCGATCTTTCGCGTAGGATTGCCGAGCCCTTGATTGGGCGAATCATCGTAGAACTGCGTGGTCAACCGCTGAAAACGATAGGGACCATCGTTGGTGAACCGCTGCTGTTCGCGGAAGGTAGCCACGATACGCCGCGCAGCTTGATGCCAGCTCTCATCGAATGGCCGGGCATCGCCGGTGGTGCGCCAGTATTTGTAGGCGAGTCGAATTGGATAACAGAGCGAATCGATTTCCCACTTGCGTTCATGCACGCCAGGTCGCATGACGGTCAGGTCTTTGGCGAAGTCGCCCACCTTGCGGGTTGAATAGAAAGCGTTGGCATAGGAGTCAAGGAGGATGCAGTCCGCCTGGCGATGAATGAGGCCCGTGAACAAGATTTGAAGCTTGGGATCTTTTGTCGCAAGCTGTAAATATGGCAATACTTGCGCCGTTGAGTCTCGCAACCACATGGCGGGAATGTCGCCGGTGATGACAAATGTGTCTGGCTTTCCGTCGCGCTCAGAAAGCTGAACCGTGGTGTCAAGGGTATTGGGGTAGCAGTTCTCAAACAGTGAGGCGAGATGGGGACACCGGATCTTCCTTTTGATTTCGGCGATCGTATCTTCCACAGCGCTGCTTACGAAGGCCCTCCGGTTCGCCGGGGGGCGACGACTGACAATGGCCTTGGTTGCCCCTGAGCAGGCCGGAACAGGTTGCCCGAACGCATGAAGGTTCGTGGCTTCGTGAACCAAGCCCGTGACAAATGCCATGGTTCCCAGAGTGAATTGCCGCCGATTCATTTCGTCTCCTAGCTGATGGTCTTCTGTGGGCCATTCAGCGCCCGATTCCTGGGCTATTTATGCCGGAAGGCGACAGGAAGCCACTGTGCACGATTTGGGACCGCGCCTGGCATGAATGTTCAGAACGTGGTCAATAGTACAAGAAAATTTTGTTATTGACAACGCTGTCATTTGTGAGTAACCTCCGTCCCGTTGCAAATAGACAACGTTGTCATTTCTTCTGCGATGCAGAGACGTGCCAACAAAACCATCCGGCCGGGTCTTGCGAATCATTGAGGAGGCTCAAAATGAACGTCCAGCCCGCACCAGCAGTACCGAAAATGGAGTTGCGTATGAATGAGACCATTTGGACATCAGAAGAGGCGCGAGGGGGGCGTTGCTTGTCGATCCTGAGCCGAACTCCGATCTGGATTTGCGTCCTACTTGCAATGGCGTTCCTGACCGGATCAATCAAGGCCCAGGAGTACCGCGGCATCATCACAGGTCAAGTGACCGACGCGAACGGCGCGGGAATACCAAACGCAAACATTGTGGCTGTGGGGCCACAACAAACGTATACGGCGACAACTTCCTCTGGAGGCGACTTCACGATTCCCCTTATCCAGCCCGGGGAATATACCGTTTCAGTCGAAGCAACTGGCTTCAAGAAGGATTTCAGGAAAGGCGTTCTGGTTGACGTCTCCGCGAAGCTGAACCTCACATTCGCCCTGGATGTTGGCGCAGTTACGGAGACGGTCTCCGTCACGGCGGACCAGGCCGCGGTCAACACTTCCGATGCCTCGGGTGGCACGCTGATCGATCCCCAGCAGGTGCAGAGCCTGCCCATGAACGGCCGCGAGGTGTACTCGCTGCTTACGCTGACGCCGGGTGTCAAGACGCCCAATGTGGGCAATTCAGCGAGTGAGTTGAACGAGTCCAACGGGTATTCCTTCAACGGCCAGTGGGGAAACTATAACCAGTTCGCACTCAATGGCGCACCGGTATCGCAACAAAATGGGGGCGGAGCAGGCACCTGGAACATCTCCCCGAGCGTGGACGCAGTGGAAGAATTCAAGGTCATGACTAACACCTACGACGCGCAATACGGGCGCTCCAGCGGTGGCACGGTCAATACCATCTTGAAGAGCGGGACACCGCAGTTCCATGGCGACGTCTTTGAATATTGGCGCAACGCGGTGCTGGACGCCAACAGCTTTGCACTGAACCAAGCGGGCGACCCAAGGCCGGGCCATAACCAACACCAGTTCGGCGGCGTGGTGGGCGGGCCTGTTTTAGGTCTTCGCAAAAGCACCTTCTTCTTCTTCAGCTATGAAGGCTGGCGCGAAGCTGTCCCCAATAGCGTGACCACTACAACTATCACTCCGGATATGTTGCCGGGGAGCGATGGGAGCGTGAACCTGTCAGGGTACGTTGCCGGAATTGGAAGATCAGCGATTTACGATCCGTTGACGACCACCTGTGCTGTACCGGGACAGAATCCGTGCGAAGCTTACACGCGCACTGCCTTCCCCGACAATGTGATTCCGGCCAATCGAATCAGTTCCATTGGCGTGAATCTCCTCAAGTTGCTGCCGCTGTCCAATCGGCCAGGATACACCAACAATTATGTGGCCTCTGTTCCCGGAAAGAATCGCTACAACCAGCCAATCGTCCGAGTCGACCACGACTTCGGCCCTAACACCCGTGTCTACGGAATGTTTGCATACTGGTCGGGAACTCAATACAACAACGCGTCGGGTTTTCCGGGGGCGGCGGCCTATAACAGCAACGGCCTCAATAACTACCAATCCACCCTCACCCAGGTTCTCGACGGTACCCACACGTTCCGTCCGAACCTGTTTGCCGATTTTCGCGCGTCCTACAACCGGGCCTACAATATGAGCCCGGATGGAGCAGAATCGGCAGGGCTGACCAACGTTACGGCCCAAAGCATCGGCTTGAGCATGCCTGCTCTTCCGACCACAAACAAGAACTATTTGCCGGAAATCTCGGTCCAAGGCAATACTGATGCCGCCCTGCCGAACTTTGTAGGCAACATCGTCAATCCTTCGATCTTTGAAACCTACGACTTCGCACCATCTGTGACGCAGGTTATTGGCAGGAGCAATCTGCACTACGGCGGGGAGATCTCTTTTTATCACGACGTCGCGAACGGAGTCAGAAATGCGAACGGCAGCTTTTCATTTGGTCCGGGACTGACGCAACAAAACCCAAAGGTAGCCAATAATGACGGATCGTCCATTGCGGGTTTCCTTCTGGGCTACCCGATGTCGGGTGGAGTTGAGTACAACGACCCAACTTACGAATCGTACAAGTCCTACGCGGCGTACATCCAAGACGACTGGAAGGTTAATCACAAGCTGTCGTTGAATCTTGGACTGCGCTTCGAAAACGAACTATCCCCGACAGATCGTAACGGACGGTTGCAGGCTGGCTTCTGCTATACCTGTACGAATCCGATCAACGCTACAATGCCTTCGGTTACGCTGCCGAACGGAGCTGCTTTTGTCAGCCCCATCTTGGCGGGTCTTGAGTTTCAGAAGAACCGTTCGCCCTACCAGAACACCTGGGGCATTCTGTTGCCCAAGATCGGCGCTTCGTACAGTCTCAACAACAAGCTTGTGATGCGCGGCGGATGGGGTTTGTACCGAGCCCTTGGCTTCGAACTCGGTGGCACCTCAACGTGGGATACTACAACCAGCTACAATTACTCGCTCGACGACGGTCTGCACCCGGACCTAGCCTTCGCTAACGGCACACCCTTCCCGAATGGCTTTACAACGCCGCCTGGCGACTCCCAAGGTCTCGCATCCGGCGATGGTGACGGCATTTGGGCTGACAGTTGGGCGCGCAAAATTCCGTACGCACAGCAGTTCTCTTTTGGTTTTCAGGGAGAATTGCATGGAGGCATTGTGTGGGACACCGAGTTTGTCGGTGCTCATACGGTGGATCTTCGTGCCGGCAGCCAGAAAGACCACATCACACCCGCACAATTCGCGCAGGGACATGCGACTCCTTCGTATCTTGATCAGGAGATCGCAAATCCCTTCTATGGCAATGCTCTGATCCCCACCTCGGACTATCTCGGGACTCACGCAACTGTCCCGGTGAGGGAAATGATGGCAACTATGCCTCAGTATGACAGCCAGTATGGGCCCGAGGAGTGGGAATGGAATACGCCCTGGGGCTATAGCAATTACACATCTCTGGTGGCCAAGGCCGAAAAGCGTTTTTCCGGAAATGGCCTGCTGAGCAACGGCCTGAATTTTACCGCCGCTTTCACATGGGGCAAAGTCATCAGCGCCACCGGCCTGTTGAACAATGGCTTTCTGGTTGATCCGGGGCCCTATTATGGAATCGACAGCAGCGACCGTCCGTTCCTGTTCAGCTTCGGCGGCAATTACAAACTGCCGATTGGCAAAGGCGGCATGCTGCTGAATGACGCTCATGGTTTGCTTGACGAAGTTGTTGGCGGCTGGCAGCTTAACTGGATCGTCAATGACCAGAGTGGAACTCCAATCAGCTACCCAAATGGCCTGCTCGATACTTGCGGAACGTACAACATCAAGTCGGCGCATAAGAGTTGGGGAAGCTATCTGAATAATTCCACTCCCAGCTGCTTTACCGGCTTCCCGGAGTACACGGCAATCACACAAGGCCCGCTGTCGGTGGCGGTTCGCAGTCCGTGGGCAGAGCAATCGCAGGTGGCGATTCAAAAGCAATTTAAGCTTACCGAAAAGACCAAGCTGCAGTTCCGGGCCGAGGCTTTCAACTTGACCAACACGCCCATTTTCAACGGTCCTAACACCAATAACCCGGGCTCGGCAATTCAGCAGGTGTCCGGTATCCCGACAAATCTGCCGGGTGCTTATACAGGCTATGGCACGGTTGGCACATCAACCCAGAACAGTCCGCGGCAATTGCAATTGTCGCTGAAGGTTCTTTTCTAACTGATCCTTGTATTCAGCTCATGTCCGCGTGCGGAGAGAAGAGGGAATGTATTTACCCTCTCTCTCCGTGGCGGTCAGGACCCTATTATTCGGCTTGATCAGAGCGTGCAGTCAAATTGGTGCGCTTTGAGATCGGTTACGCTTTCAGAGCAGCAGGGTGACGGAGCGGTGAAAGGAGTCGGACTCGTGCGCAGGATAACATGTAAGCTTTGCATCCCGGTCTTGTCGATTTGTGCGGTCATAGCATGTGCTGGTCATGCTTTTGGCGCCGATCAGGCAGATGCCAAAACTGCGGCGAAGAACAGCGAGCTAGAACGGGCCACTAAGGGGATAGAGACATTGGAAGGCTGGTATGAACCGTCCACGGGACTGTACAAAACCACCGGATGGTGGAATTCGGGCAATGCAATAACCGTGCTGGTGGACTATGCACGTGTAAGCAGATCGTCAAAGTATAACGAGGTGTTCTCGAATACATTTATCGCGGCCCAGAAGACCAGTGTGAACTTTCTTAACAATTTCTATGACGACGAGGGATGGTGGGCCCTGGCCTGGATCGATGCCTACGACTTGACCGGCGAGAAGCAGTATCTGGCCATGGCCAAGACCATCTTCTCTGACATGGCCGGAGGCTGGGATGATGCCTGCGGCGGCGGAATCTGGTGGAGCAAGGACCGCGGCTACAAGAATGCCATCGCCAACGAACTGTTTCTCTCAGTAGCCGCGCACCTGATGAATCGCGACACAGCCAACAGCGCATTTTATCTGAATTGGGCCAACAAGGAATGGCGTTGGTTCGCGCAGACCGGGATGATCAATTCAAAGAATCTTATCAACGACGGGCTTGGCACCCCGGACGGTCACACGACGACAAACTCCTGTGCCAACAATGGCCAGACCACATGGAGCTACAATCAAGGCGTCATACTTGGCGGTCTTGCCGAGCTTTCCAAGGGGAACACTGACCCATCTTTGTCCCCGGCGGCTGCGAATATCGCGAAGGCAACAATGACGCTGCTTGTTGACGCAAAAGGAATCATTCATGATCCTTGCGAGCCTAACTGCGGCGCCGACGGCGGGCAATTCAAGGGGATTTTTGTTCGCAACCTGGTTAAGCTGCAAGGCGTGTATCCGCAGGCTGCTTACAAGACATTTATCAGTGCTAATGCTGACTCCATTTGGACGCAATCTCAAGGTCCGGAATTTCAGTTCGGGCAAGTGTGGTCAGGCCCATTCGGAGAGGCAAACGCAGCGAGTCAAAGTTCCGCGCTCGATGCTATAGTGGGCGCGGCTGCACTGCAGAGCACAAAGTGAGAGTTCCAACCAAAGAGTTGGCTGGCATGGTTTTGCCAGGAACTCAAAGAAAAAGCGGATGAAGAAACAGCTAGTAATTTCAGTCCTCGCGGGATCGTTTTGTGGTCTTTTGTTTGGTTATGATATTGGCGCCATCTCCAGCGCTACGCCGGAGCTTAGGCCCCATTTTGCGCTTTCGGCAACTGCGCTGGGAATCGCCATTTCAGCCGCCTTGTTCGGCACCATCGCCGGCTCGATTTGCACCGGATTTATCGGCGACGCGATTGAACGACGCAGAACGCTCGTTATCTCGGGGCTGTTATATATTGTCGGTTCGCTCGGTGCAGCGTTTGCTCCCGGGTTTGCGCAGTTTGCGGCGTTTCGTTTTCTATGCGGTATCGCCATAGGGCTCATCTCAGTAGCCACACCAATGTATATCGCCGAGATAGCGCCATCGCTGTTACGAGGGCGACTTGTCGGCACCTTTCAGTTGAACATCAGCATTGGAGTTGTCCTCGGCTTTTTGGGGGGCTATGTTTTCTCTCTCCACTTGGAACCGGAAGCAGCGTGGCGATGGTCGTTGGCGTGCGGAGTCATTCCGGCGCTTTTGTGCGAGGTGCTGCTTTTGCGAGCGTCGCCAAGCCCTCGGTGGCTAGTGCTGAACCGGCGATTCGCTGAGGCTTCTATCGCTCTCGCTGACCTGGGATCGATTGATCCTGCGGCCGATCAAAATAGTTTTACTCATTCCGTTGATGAGTTTGGGACTGTGGGGCGGCCGAAGCTCTTCTGCCGTCGCCATGCTCGCCCGATTCTTCTTGCGGCCAGTATTGCCATTTTCAATCAATTTACAGGAGTGAATGTCCTGCTATATTACATTCTTGATGTATTCAGGGAGCTTGGTTCCGGGCGTTTGAACGGCCGCAAAGATGCAATTCTGATGTCCGCCTTCAGTCTGCTGGTAACCACCGTCGCGGTAAGCGTCATCGACAAGGTCGGCCGTAGACCTCTTCTGCTAGCCGGCGCGGCAGGGATGGGCGCCTGCCTATTCGTGTTGCCTGCCATTCGGTATCTGGGCTGGCCGGCCTCGGCCGTGATCATCGTTCTTTTGTGCTACAACCTGTTCTTTGGCTTCTCGCAAGGGGCGGTCGTCTGGGTATACCTGAGTGAGCTATTTCCTCTTCCAGTCCGTGCTCGTGGTCAGAGTTTCGGGAGCACGGTGCACTGGGTTGCCAATGCCTTCATCGTTGCGTCATTTCCCGCGATTGTAAGCAAAGTTGGCGGTAAGGTGTTCGTGGCGCTTGCCGCCGTCATGTTGTTACAGTTCTTCGTCATCTTTTTCGCTTATCCGGAAACCAAACAGACCAGTCTGGAATCGTTGGCCTCTGCCATCAGCGGTTGATCAAAACGAAAGCTAACGGAAAGACCGAAATCAGAAAGTCGGGAATCAGAAAGTGATCAAGAAAAGTGGCTCCGCAACCTTGGTTGATGTGGCACGGGCGGCAGGAGTTTCGCTCAAGACGGCGTCTCGCGTTCTGAACGACTCTCCCGACCTTCGAGCTGCAACGGGCGCTCGGGTGCGCGAAGCGATGGTGCGGCTTGGCTATCAACCGAACGAATTGGCCAGAGGATTGAAGGCGAAGCGATCGGCGGCAATCGCCATGATCGCTCCGAACCTTGCTGATCCATTTACCGCGACTGCCTTGCAAGCTGTTCAAGATGTCGCAAGACAGCGCGGATATGTCGCTATTCTCGCCAGTTCTGGGGGCGATGTCGCAGTCGAAGAAACGGAACTTCAGGTCATGCTGCGACGCCAAATTGATGGCGTAATCCTGATTGCGGCGAGCAGCGGCAAAAGCAACCTGAAGCCGCTCATAGACAAAAACGTTCCCATCGTTGTATTTGACGAGCCGCTGCGAGGTGAAGATGTAGACACCATCACGGTGACGAACCGCAAATCAGCCCGAGGAGCGACCGAACATCTTATCGCTCACGGCTATCGCCGGATACTCGCTGTTGGCGCCCGGCCCTATCTGTTTACATGTACCGAACGCCTGGCGGGTTATCGATCCGCGGTAAAAAGCGCGGAATTGGAATCGATGGAACTTTTGGTCCAGCATGAGAATGATCTGACCACGGAGCGCCTTGTCGAATTCCTATCCGGCCCCAAGCGCGTGGATGCCATCTTCAGCCTGAACTGGGTTTGCACCATGCGGGTGTTACGCGGATTGAATGCTCAAAAGAAGAGAATTCCAAAAGACGTAGCTCTGATTTCTTTCGATGATTTTGAACTGGCTGAGATGATTCCCCCGGGTTTGACCGTAGTGCGCCAGCCGGCGCACGAACTCGGGTACCAGGCAGCCGTAGCGCTGTTCGAACGACTAGATGGAAAGGAAAGACAGCCCCCGCGAAAGATCGTACTTGGCACTGAGTTCATTATTCGAGGATCGTGCGGATGCACATCCAAGGATCGGAGATAAGACGAATCGTTATCGCCAAAAGAAGAGTGATGAGACGGATGGCCTTATTAGCGGCTACTTTAATCCGCATTGTTTCGCTGCCTGCGGTCGCTCATCCCAAGAAGGATACGAACACGCGAGTTTATTAAAACCAGGGGGCACTGGTTTGACTCGCCAGTCTCTCGCAATACCGGGGGGCACTGTAAATTTTCTGAATCTCGTAGAAGGTGAAGAGGCAGGAGTGGGAAGCCCGTCAGAAACATTTGCTCCGTTCATCGCGCACTACGCGGAGTCTTTCATAATCCCGGCCGCGGCGAGTGCGTATGCCATCCGGCCCCATGGACCGTCGAAGGCAAACAATGCGCTACGCTCAAGGCATTTGTGCGAAGCCTCGCCTGACGGTTCGAGTGTGATTGCGGTCCGAAGACAGGGCACGTGTGGCATCCTGCTGTGGAACATGCGTTGAGAACCCAGATTGTTTCATTCTGCTGTTCCGCGAAGGTAGTCACGTTGAAAAAGAGCAGACCACAACTATGATCGAGGGAAGAAAACCAATGCAACGTCGAGAATTCTTAAACCGGGCATTTCTGGCCGCGGGAACTGCAGCGTTCAGCCCGTGGTACGTAAAGGGACAGCGCGCACCCAGCCCTGATGATCTGCAGGTGAAGCGGGTAATTGCGATCTTCAAATGTCATTTTGACCTCGGATTTACCGATACGCAAGCCAATGTCATGCGCAAGTATTTCGATGAATTCTATCCGCAGGCCATGGAGATTGCCGCAGGTCTGCGCACGGCAGGCGGCGACGACCGTTATGTCTGGACGACCGGTTCGTGGTTGCTCTATGAGTACCTGGAAGAGGCCAGCCCACAGGCGCGTAAACAAATGGAAGAGGCGATTGTCGCCGGTGACATCGCGTGGCATGCGCTGCCATTCAGCTGGCAGACCGAGATGCTCGACCAATCGATGATCGAAGGGTGCCTGGGCTTTTCCGCCGCGCTCGATCAGCGCTTCGGACGAAAGACGATTGGTGCCAAAATGACCGACGTGCCCGGCCACACGCGCAGCATCATCAGCCCACTGGTTGCGGCTGGCATAACGTTACTCGATATTGGCGTAAATCCAGCGAGTACTCCGCCTGACGTGCCTGGCGCATTCCTCTGGAAGGATACAAATGACAGCTCGTTGATCATGCTCTACCACCACCACGCCTATGGCGGCACCCTTATAATCCCCAATTCGGACTTGGCAATCGAGGTCAATGTGCGGGTCGATAACAATGGACCTCATACAAGGGAGGAAATTAAGCAGGTCTATGCCGACCTGAGAAGGAGATTTCCCAATGCAACGGTTGAGGCCGGCAACTTGAGCGCTGTCGCCACCGCGGTCGCTGCGTTTCGCGAGCACCTGCCGGTTGTTACTCAGGAGATCGGCGACACATGGATCTACGGCGTACCAAGCGACCCCGTGAAGGTGGCGCGATACAAGGAGATGGCGCGGCTGAGAAAAGAGTGGATTCAACAAAAGCAATTTGCGATCGGCGACGCAACCGATCGGCAACTTCTGCGCCGGCTCTCTCTTGCGCCGGAGCACACATGGGGTACGGATACCAAGCGCTATGTCGATTATGAGAACTACGAATCCAAGGACCTGATTAAGGTTCTCGACAAGCCGGGATACCGAACCATGGAACGAAGCTGGAAGGAGAAGCGCGATGACATTGATGCGAGCATCGCGACTCTTCCCTCTCAGCTTCGCCAGCAAGCTGCAAGCCGTCTTAGCCGCCTGCAACTGCCCGCGCCGTCGCCACAGGCGTTGCAGTCGCATGCGGCTGCCAAAGAGATCGACTGCGAGCAGTTTGTTCTTGCGCTCGACGCAAGAACTGGAGCTATTACCAAACTCCACAGCAAGAAGACCGGTCGCGACTGGGCTTCGGAGCAGCATCCGCTGGCGTTGTTTGTCTATCAGACCCTTTCCAAGGCGGACTATGACAAATTCCTCGATGACTATGTTGTAAGCAAGGACTGGTGGGCGCCTCGCGACTTCGGGAAGCCCAACATCGAACACTTTCACGCTGAATCGCGCGACTGGTTTCCAACACTACAAAACTGTTGGGTCGGCAAAGAAAGGAATGATATCCGCATTGTCGCCGAACTGAAGATTGAAGATCCGGCTCACAAGAGCCAGGGGCGTGCATCCTGGCCTGAGAGCATGTATCTGGAGTTAGTGTTGCCGGCTGCCGAAGCGCTGGTGCATGCAACCTTCTTCTCCATAAACAAGGTTCCCAATCGTATGCCGGAATCGATGTGGTTGACATTCAATCCCGAAGTTTCAGATGTTAGCGGGTGGTCCCTTGAAAAAGTCGGCCAGCAAGTTTCGCCGCTCGATGTGGTGCGTGGTGGCGGCCGGGCCATGCATGCGGTGACAGGACCTGTGCGCTACCAGGACGCACACGGGAGCTTCGAATTGGAGACCTTGGATGCGCCTGTCATGGCCGTGGGCGAAAGGTCGCCTCTCAACTTTTCGCACAGTCTTCCGGACATGCGGCACGGTATTCACGTGAACCTGTTCAACAATGCATGGGGAACGAACTACATTCAGTGGGATGGCGGAGACTGGACCTATCGCTTCACAATCTCGGCTAGCTGAACGGATAATACCGCGACTCTGGTTGTGAAGGTTAACTTCGCGTATTGGCAAGGAGAACAACGTTCGACCGCGCGAAGTGGCGTGTTTGGAATGGCCTCGCCAAGAGAGGGACGTGGGTTTGGCGCCCCTTGGGCAATGTGCGCAGGTGAGGTGCTTCGAACACATACTCTCGTTGCAAAAATGAGCGCGCAAGTTTACTGAATTTATCGTTCGAGGATCGTGCAGATGCACATCCAGGGGCCATAGTTGAAACGGATCGTGATCGCCAAGAGGAGACTTATGAGACGCATCGGCGTAATACCAGCTACCTTGATTGGCATCGTTTCGTTGCCTGTGGTCGCTCAACCCAAGAAGAATATAGACACGATCTTTCAAATCGGGGTCTTCGATGGAATCTCGAACGAATTTGGATCGCATATGCCGAAGAATCCCACGGCATTTGTCCGTGGGGCATAACCTTCGGCAGCAAATGACAATGATGTCCTATCAAGTGCAAGTTCAACCCATCCGGAGAATCTGACCTCGATGAAAAAACAGCTAGTTACGCTCGTTCTGCTTATGACCTTCACTGCCCTTCGCGCGGAAGCCCAGGAGCAACCCGTGGACTACGTCAATACTTTCCTGGGGACTGCCCCGCTGACCAATCCGGCGGACATCGGGTTCAAACCGCCGTGGCGGGTATGGGCAGGCCTTGTCTTTCCCGGAGCATCCGTGCCCAACGCCATGGTGCAGTTGAGCCCGATCACTAAGTTTGGCAGCGGAGCTGGGTATGAATACGAGAATCCGCAGATCTACGCCTTTGCCCACACCAACAAAGGCCATTGGAATCTCTGCAATATTCCCATACTTCCGGTGAGCGGCGATGTGAATCCCGCCGATTTCGGCTCGACCTTCAGCCACAAAAAGGAGTCGTCCCATCCCGGCTATTTCCAGGTGTATCTGGAGCGGTACGGCATCAACGCCGAGTTGACTTCAACCTTGAGAACCGGATACCACCGTTATACCTATACAGACAACACCCAGTCGAAAAAGCTGGTGGTGAATCTCGCCGTTTCGAACGAGCGAATCAAAGACTGGAAGTTCGAGCAGGACGGAGACAACTCCTTCAAGGGTTTCCAGGTGGCGAGCGAGAAGGTCTTCTTCTATGCGGTGTCCAATTACAAGATCAAGAGCATCGAGATGCTGAAAGGGGAGAAGACCGACTTGCCGGTCGTCGACTTCGTGGGTGGCAGCAAACCGGTGGAGATCAAGATAGGTCTGTCATTTGTCAGCATTGAGAACGCAAAGGACAATCTCGAGAAGGAGCTTGGAGACAAGAGCTTCGAGACTGTGAAAGCGGAGGCTTCCGCGACCTGGGAGAAGCTGTTGTCCAAGATACAGGTATCTGGTGGAACCGAACGACAAAAGGAACTCTTCTATTCCTGCTTCTATCGTTCGTTTCTATGGCCGGCACTGAGAAGCGATGTAAACGGCGAATACCTCGACGTGAAGGGAGCGACCGTCAAGGCGGATTTTCAGTACTATACTTTGCCCTCGCTGTGGGACGACTACCGGAACAAGCTGGTCCTGCTGGGCATGATCTCGCCCGACGTAACAGTCGATGTGATTCGATCTCTGATCGACCGCGGTGAGAAGACTGGCTTCATTCCGACGTTCTTCCACGGAGACCACGCCGCGCCATTTATCGCCGGCTCGTATCTGCGCGGACTGAGAGGGTATGACATCAAGAGCGCTTACAACCTGCTGCTGCGAAATGCCACGGTAGAAGGGGGTACACGGCCATTCATCCGCGAGTATATGGACAAGGGATTCATCTCCGATCCGGACATTCCCCGTCCCGTGGTGGAGACGAAGGGGAAAGCCGGCGTCACCAAGACGCTGGAATATTCCTACGACGACTACTCCGTCGCGCTGCTGGGGAAGGAACTGGGCGACGAGCCGAACTATGCCATGTTGATGAAGCGCTCACAAAACTATAAGAACATGTTCGATCCATCGACCGAACTGATGCGTGGCCGCCTGGATAACGGCGACTGGGTGAAGAACTTTAATCCGCAATATCCCTACTACGAATATATGTACCGCGAAGCCAACGCGTGGGAATCGTCCTTCTTTGCGCCGCACGACACGGAAGGACTGATTGGTCTCTACAAAAGCAAGGCCGACTTTGAGCAACACCTGGACTCGCTCTTTACGATTCCCTGGAATCCGAATTACATCGCCGAGAACGTCAACTCCTTCATCGGTCAATACTGCCAGGGAAATCAGCCGGATCACGGATTCGCTTATCTTTATTACTTTGTCGGCAAGCAGGAAAAATCCCAGGCCATCTTGAATACCATTATGAGCCGCTTCTATGGAATGGGCGAGGATGGCCTGGCGTTGTCTGGAATGGATGATGCCGGAGAAATGTCGTCGTGGTATGTGTTCAACGCGATCGGCCTCTACCCCTACTCGCCCGCAGACCCCAAGTACATCGTGTCGGTGCCGCTCTTTCAAAAGACAACTTTCAAGTTGAATGAAGGCAAGACGCTGACAATTCTAAAGAAGAATTCTGGCGAACGGATCACCAGTATTACCTATGGCGGGCGGACGATTGACGGCTACTTTGTGGCTCACAGCGACCTTGAAGCTGGCAAGGAATTAGTGATCACAACGAAGTAGTTCGGCGTTTCTCAAACTACGGTCTAACACTCAGGAGAGGATACGAATCGGCATCTGAAAGCAGCTATCGCGGCCTGAAGAAGAATCACGAATGGCTGTTGGCTGACTTCGCGTTGGTTAACCTCTGCCAACACCGTAGGCGATTGGTCACCCTGGGGCGTAGTGTCTCTGGATGCCGGCAATCGGCTCCCCAGAGATGCAAAACAGCCCCATAAACAGAGAAATGCCAGAGACAAAGTGAGCGGTATGTGAAGAACAGGTGCTATGAAGTCACGCGCGCCGCCTGAAGTATTTTCCACTGGTCTGGCAGCCAATTGGACAGTTCGCTTCGTTGATCTTGCGATATGTTGGTCAGCAACTGCGTGAGATACAGTTGCGGGTCTATAGCGTCCCGACGGCATGTGCTTGTCAGGCTGGCCAAGATCGCCGTTCTTCCACCACGCGGGTATCACTTGTCCTAAATGCC